>CESJ01139933.1_pt1 | contig 33199 bp, 27 predicted proteins | sample 356311 | NCBI WGS metagenome assembly CESJ01 (sample SAMEA2621487, study PRJEB7988) | marine metagenome | biome: marine biome (ENVO:00000447); feature: surface water layer (ENVO:00002042); material: "saline water (ENVO:00002010), including plankton (ENVO:xxxxxxxx)" | depth 5 m
CATTATCGCTTATAATCAAATTCAGATTTTTAATAAATGTCTTATCTTTTCTAATATCGCTTATAAAATCATGTAATATATCTTTTTTAACTTCACTGTTAACTTCGAATGTATCATTTATTTTTTTTATTAACTTCATTATTTTTTGAACAACGTCTTTTACATCATTATTTTTTAAATTATTCTTAATTAAATCTCTTTCATTTTCTATTTTTTCAATATTATTTAAAAATTTATCAAATACAATTGATACTTGACTTTTATTAGTTTTTTTTTCTATTTGTTTCAAATCTTTTATTACATTAAAACTGTAACCTTGCTTTTTCCTACTAGGGTTATTCTCATATTTTTCAAATATATTATTTAATACATTGGTTTTAAAACGAGGGCCTCTGTCATTTTGATATTTACGTAGATTATTTGATTTATAGTGTTTTTTGGATTTATATTTGTTATTATTCAATTTAGTTATTTTGAAATTATTTGAATTGCCATTATTTGATTTGCCACTAGTTGGATTGCTACCATTTAAATTAAATAAATCCAAATTGATGTTAATTGTTTTAAATTTATTACTATTTTTATTTTTATTACTATTTTTATTACTGTTTATTTTACTATTTTTAATACCAGACAACCAAAAAATATCCTTGTCACTCATTATATTATAAGTCTATATTTTTAATATTTAATATAAAACAAGTTTAATTTTTTAAAAAAAATTATTGATTTAACTTAATGAAAATAATATACCTGAGTGGAATTATTTTAACCATCTATTATATTTACAAAAAATATTTAAAAAAATTTTATATTTGGGGAAAATACAACTCCAACTCCAACATATTGGATAATAAAACACTTACATTTATGCTTGAAAACGACATACAAGTTCGAAAAGACCCGTTCCATGTTACACCAATTTATGATATTAATAGAATTACTGAATTTTTGAATGATCACTTCTCAACAGAACAATTTTTTATTGACAAACAAATTGAATGGGTCCTTGGGTCTCCCCATACACAGATTGATTCAATCTCTCATATTAATAGAACTAAATGGAATATCGGACTTAAAAAATTTAACAAACTAATCGGATTAATGTGTATTAGACCAATTATAACCAATATGAATAATAAATTAATGAAAACATTTTGGTGCGACTATGTATGTGTCCATAAAGATTTTAGAAAAAGGGGCATCGGGATTGAAATGGAATTGAGAGGTCTTTATGAAATTGCAAAAAGTAATTTTGATAATATGTTATATATTGTTGATAATAAGAAGGTGTTTCATGATCATTTATGTGAGATTAAATATTATATGTGTAATATAAAAAAACATTCATATGTTAAAAAAAATGACATACATGCCATGATGCCCTCTGATATCGATAATAGTTATAATTTATATAGACAACTTATTACAGATAAAAAAATTTACCAACTTTTTTCTAAACAAGAGTTTGTATATTACTTTAAACCAGATAAGGATTATATTTATTCATTTGTATCAGATAAAACAATATGTATAGTAAGTCTATTTTATTTCAAATATGGGAAATACTTATGCAATATCCCATCAATATCTATGTTTCTAACACATGGTAATGTTAAAAAAGAACTTCTTAAAATTTTTTCACTTTTAAAGAAATTAAAATTTAATAATGTAATTATTAATAATACTATTGATTTACCAAAATTAAAACATATGAAATATGAGGGGAATTCTTATCTTTATGGATTTAATTTTTTTGATAAAATCGACCCCACTGAATTTGGCATACCACTTTTCTAAAAGAAAGAAGATCCATGTGGAATAAACCCATTCATATTATCAATCTTAACTGGTTTATATGATAATGCTGTATTTTGTTTGATTATTGTCATTTTTTTAGAAGGAAAGAATCTTTGATCAGGAGGTTTTGTTACCAATGTCTGTTTTTTATTTATAAAAAACTTAATACTATTATTTGTGTTATTGCTTGTAAGTCCTTTATAAACCTTTGCATCTAAAAAACAAAATTGTACACCAAAACTATTCGCATTTAATAGATTAACATCTGGATTACCACTCGGAACCGTCGCTGTTATAAATGTTTGATTATCGTGTATGAATTTTTGAGTATCAATTACATCATGTTCTATCCCATTTTCTTGTTCTGTTTTTGTATAATTTATTTTTTTAATTAGTTGATAATTATCTGCAATAACTCCATTTGTAATGCTATTTAAATTTGAATTTGAAGTGGGATATGTATTTAATACTATAATATATTTTCCCAATGTGCTCTTTATTGGTATATTTGGTAATATAAATTTACCACCATATCCATTAAATCCTTGTTGAATAAATAATAATTTATCTCCAAAATATTTATTTATATTATCATATAACTGTTGATGATATGCGCTGGAATCTCCATAAGATAACTCAAAAAATAATACAATCGGTAAATCATTATTATATAATGTGGTTTTTATTTTTTTAAAACACTCACCAATATCTAATGAATTTCCAATTGTAATTTTATTATTTGATTCCTTGATTTCTAATCCAATCGCCCTAAATCCCATTTCTAAATTATTTTCAAGTGTAAGCAAACTCTCAAATTCTGTTGTTCCATTTAATGAAATATATGGGCGGTATATACTTGGCCAGTAAAAGTCTCTTATAAATAAATCAATATTTTCATTAGTATTTGGATTCAAATCTAATAATTGTGGTTTTATCTGGCTGATTTTTGGCTGATAACTACATCGTGATTTTAATATACTAACATCTTTCCCTAAATTATTATAATTATTATCCCATAGTAAATAATTTAATAAAATTTTAATTAATATTAATGCTAATAAAAATAATAATAAATATAATAATAAATAATGTTTCGCATTTATATTTGAACTAATTCCCAATGCATTTAAAAAAAAATCTTTGAATAATATTATTAAACCACATGATATTATTGAAAAATATACAACTATATTATATGTTTGAGTATTTAATGTTATATTATTATGAGCATCTGCTAATTTTTTATCAAATTCATTTGATTTTTTTTTATAATCATTCATATATAAATTATATCGATTTTATTCTAACAGCATCGTAATTAAATAAGTATTCCATATTTAACTCTTTGTCTTGATTTTTTTCAACTTTTTTTTTAACATAAATTATTTTTTCTTCGATTGTCTTATTCGGATTATCAACAATATCGGGTTCCTTATAAACTAACTCCTCCTGTGGATAATTTGCATTTATATATTCAACTATATCTCCATAATATACATTTGAATTACAACAAACCTGAAGTCGTTTACTAAATTTTTTTATTACAGGATTTATTTCTTCTGAATAAATTAAATAAAAAGCACGTAACAAAATATGTCTTCGTTTCTTTATTAAACCCTTATTCAAATTATATACATAACAATTATACATACACACTATTAAAGGATATATTTGTGATTTTTTTCCTCTTTTTGATTCAGAAAATAAAATTTCCCACATAATCCATACAAAACTCGTCGGACAAATCTTTTTTGATATTAATCTATGTTGATTTTCAAATAAAGTACCTATTCTTTTGTATTCCTGCTCTTTCTTTTCTAGCCAACTATACCAAAATACGATTTTACTAAATACATGTACCTTCTTATATAAAATATTTAATATTTCATTGCACGCCAATATCGTTTCATTCATATCTTCATTCTGTCTAAATGTTAATATAAAATTTAGATTTTTTGATATGATAGTATATTCATTTGAATTTTTAATTTTAACAATAGATACCATATTTCTATCTGTTGTTGTTACCATATAAACCATATCCACTACCAAATTCCGTGTCTCCTGATTATTTCTATTTTCTAATATTTTTTTAAATCCCTCATTTATAATATTGATTTTTTTCAAATATTTATCTATCATATAAAACATTAAAGGTGATTTCACCACATCAGATGAAATCTCTATTATAATATTACATACCTGTTTTAAATGACCAGATGAATGTAATTCAACACCCCACCTTATCGCAGCATCAACGTTACCCTCTATTATACTATCTTTGAATTTATTTATAACATGTGTCTTCTTAAATCCAGTTATTGTTTTTTTTCCAAGTTTTTTCTTATACAATATTAACGTATCTCTTGGAACATTCATATAATTATTAGTAACCATAATTTTTTATATGTTATTTTAATATATGCATTGCTCGCCCAATAATAGTAGTAAAAAAGGTAGTAAAAAAAGTTATACATGTTTTAATAGAAAATCTCTAGTTAAAATAGCAACTGCGCACAATAATAAAAATAAACACAAAATAAAAATTACAAGTAATAATAAAAGTCTTTGGAATAATATTAGAAAAAAATTAAATAATAAATGTAATAATGAATGGTGTTGGACTGATCAAGAATTTATTAAAGAATTAAATGACAAGGAAATACAAGAACATACTTTTATACCTAAGGCACCTAAATCATGGAATAGTAATAAATATGAGTGGTTATCCACAACTGATATAAATAAAGTTATGAAACAATATGAACAAAAATATTTAGACTTTTTATTTATCGGACCTGTTCCATTAGATTGTTATGCTGGAAGTAAATTAAGCTGTGAATTAACAAATATAAATGTAAAAAAAATATTTAATTCTGGTATTAATAAGATAGGAATTATTTATAATCTAGATTATTCTTATATGCCAGGTTCGCATTGGGTTGCACTTTTTATAAATAAAAGTAATAAATCAATTGTATATTTTGATTCAACTGGTATGAAACCTCCTGATGAAATTGATGCATTAATGATTTTTTTTCAAGATGAATTTAAAAAGATGAATATTAAATTTAGAAAAGGTTATAGTAAAAAACAACATCAATTCGGTAATACAGAATGTGGGGTTTATTCAATGAACTATATAATTGAAAGTTTGAAAGGTAAAAAACTCACCCAAATTAATAAAAAAAGAATTCCTGATAAAATTATGAATAATATGAGGAAACATCTTTATAGATTTGATTGATTTCTGATTAAAATATAACTTAATAATATATGTTTGAAGTATATATTATTAAACCGTGTCCATATTGCAGCCATGTTGTTAAGGAACTTGTTCGATTGAAAATTAAAAATAAAGTTATTATTGTAAAAACATTAAAAGAAAAAGAAAAATTATGCAAAAAGCATAAGATGAATACATTCCCACAAGTTTTTTATAAAATTGGCAATAAAAAATATCAAGTCGGGGGATGTTCTCAATTTGTCGAATTTGTAGAATTATGCAAATATATTAATGCAACGCAATTTGATATTAAAACGATTGCTCATCTTACTAATACATTAACAAAAAAAATTACCTAGAGAATATTGATTTATTTTTTCGTCGAATTTCTTTATTCATCTTATTAATATATTTATTTTCATGTTTGATCCTTGTATTTAAATCACTTACATCTTTGAATTTTTTATAATAATTATCCCGAATATAATCTGAGTTCGATTCATCGTCAGATACATCGTTATAAACTGTTATCCCATCCTTGTCTTTGCAAAAACGACATTGTTTATCAAATGCACAACATTTAGCGCCTGGTTCAAATGGATCATAACATGTTCCTTTAAAATCACACCTCCCTCTTGAACATCCTTTGGGGCAATGTTTTTTTGAGTTTTTCTTATTTTTTTTATATTCTGGTGAAATATCTCTGTATCTCTGATTTAATTCAGAGTCCATATATTTATAAGAAACAAGAATAACAAAAATTATTAATACTACAAAAGATATTATTAGCAATATATTTGAAATTGATGTCCCATTCATTCTTGATGCACCATTCATTATAATATTAAAATATATAAAAAAATAAATTTTATTATTTCCAATTTATGGCACACCCCCAATTCATATTTGATGAGAAACATCCACCTATTCCACCAGTAGGTGTTTTCTTTGCATCATTCCATATGCATTTTTTATCATTGTCACATGTTGTTTTTGAATTAGCTAAACAACTTACATTTGGCTCACACACAGGCTGTTGCCCAGTCCCATACCAAATTGCAACATTTTGCTTATTTTTATTACCTGATATAAACTTCCCAATATCTGTATATGATAATCTCTCGTCAAAACAACTATTTGTTGAAAGTGTTCCTTGGCAATTGCCCGAACCACAAAATGTTGGTACAATATTTTGTTGATTCCCAAGCAGAATATCAACAGTATCCCAAAATTTAGTTATAAATTTATTATCAGATGTATCAATACATATTGAGCCATCTACCTCTGGATTTGAGTTTGGTACATAATACGCAAGATCTTCTTCTCCTTCAGTATACATCTCTGATAATAAATAATCAAATGTCATACCATATTTCTTTTTTGGAGGCATATTCTTCATTGGTCCTCCAACTATCCCATATTTATATTTTGATCCAATTTTATTAAAAACTGTAACAAAATCTGTTATTGATTCTTTTGAATCTTCTGTATCAATTAAAAATCCAGCGATGTCGGTGAAATCTTTCAATAAATCATCAATCAATTTTTGTGCTGATATACCAGGAGAACTACAACATACAAATACCCACTTTTCAACTGGTATTCCCAAATCTGTTACCATTGTACTGTCCCACTGTTCTGTTAAAATCGATTTATTATTTGGTTTATTCATTTTTATATAATTAGCTGAATTTGCTGCTACTATTACCTTATCGAAATTATCTTGTGCAATCTGCGAATCTAATATTTTTCCACTATTTATTAACTCCGGGACATTAAAACCATCTGCTTCTGGGCATAAAAATAATATACCTTTTGTTTTATTTTGCATTAGTTCGACAACCGAATAAGTTGTACATGTCAAAATAACTAGTATTAATATTAATATTAATATTGAATTCATATATAATTTATAAATATTTATTTTTATTTGATTTTTATTTGATTTTTATAAAATTTAATATTCACATCCTTTACATTGGTCATCGTAACAACAACATGATGCTTTTTTCCCTTTACAGTTGTAACATAGATTCCCCTTTGGACAAGATTTATCCGCACGACATCCTCTTAAACAAGTTTTATGATAACGTTTTGGGTGATGTTTTTTCCGATGTCTGGGGAAATACCAAGGATTATGATTTTCATATATTGATTTATATTTTGTATGAAGTTCATACTTCATTATTTGAAAAATCCCAATCCCAAGTAATCCTGCTGCAATAATAATAATAATCGTAATTAATATTTCATTCATCGAGTTCATTATATATTATAAATTGAGATATTTACTTTGCTGGTTTAACATATTAATTTTTAAATCTATAAAATGTTCTCGTCCATTAAAATCATATTCCTTTCCATCATATGTAAGGAATTTAATTGTAAATTTTTGAATTTTACCCATAGGTGGATTATAATATTTTATTTCAGGGCTAAGTGGTGCATGTGATCCATCTAATACAAGATTTGAATTTGGACAGTTTGATAAAGGGATAATCGCAAAACTATCGATTAATGGAGTTGAATTTGAATCTAGTCTATGTAATTCAGGAATATCTAATACTAAATATTTATCACAAAACAAATCATATTTATTTTCAGCACAATGTGCACTTTTATAAATTACAGTGTATTTATTAAAAATTAAATTAATATCACTAGCCTGTATCCATACACCATCAAACTTAAAAGATGCATTTATATTATCATTCGTATTCCCACAACACTTTCTTAAATTAATTAATTTACCGGTTAATGGCATCGGAATGGTATTCCAAAATTCAAAATTCGGATTATCTATTATTTTACAAGCCATGCAATTTTTTTCAGGTGTCATTTCTAAATGCGGTGTAAAATCAAGTGGTACTGGGGACACAGACTCAATCTGAGCAACCACATACATTTTATTATTAGTCTCAATACTTAATATCAAAAATCGCATTGTTTTATTATCAGAATCAACAATTCTTATGAAATCATAACAACTGAAATCACATTTGAAATTTGTATTATTTCCATAAATTACTAAATAATGAACATTAGCCAATACCTTATTTATATAATATGTTTGCAGTATATTTGCTAATATTGTTTTAGTTAAAGAATTATTGATTAATTCACCAATGTCTGTAATATAACCACTTGCAAATAAATGATCTTTTGGGTTATACCCTAATAATTTCCCAGATGAGTTCTTTGCATATAGTCGTTTAAATCCATAACTTGTATTATCTAATTCTGTTTCTCCGCAAAATTTTAAATGAAATCCGCCATTTCTCAAGTCACTTTTGATACAAATTTTACCAGTAAGTGTATTTATACAAACAATATAATTTGATTTTAAGTTTTTATTTATACATAATATAAACTGAATATGTTCTACCAATTGATTTATATTATAATCACCCGGGGTTAATACAACACACTCTTCTACTCGGTTGGGCTTATATTCTATAGTTTGATTGTCTGATGTTATATATAAACCAGTCTCTTCAATTATAATTATATTATTTGTATTATTAATTAAATAACCACTTTGTGGTATTGAATATCTAACCATTTCAATTGATGTTACATTTTTATATTGATCATTTAATTTAACAACATAATTACATGATTTTGGATATAATTTATAATCCCTATCTCTACTGTCAATAATCAATCTTTTTTCGATTGAACCATGGGTTTTAACGTCATCTCTATTTTTTACGATAAAATCATGATAATTTGGCTTTTGTATCTGCATGTTAAAACTTGTCATTATTTATATATATAATAAGTTATTTTTATATTATTTAAATATGAATTCATTATATATAAATATATGAATATTGAAAAATCATATTATTCTAGAGGAAATTTTGATAAATTACATTCGACAGTTAAATCATTCATTGAAAGAAAATATGGAGTTGATGTAAAAGAAAGATTCCAAGATAACTTATTTAAAACAATGGAGGTAGTTGAACAAAAAGGTGGGCTGAGTGTTCAAGCTGGGTTTGATAAAAATACATATTTAGAATTAATGAATAGAAAAGTTTTGAAAGTTGCATTATCGCAAATTAAAGATGATTTTAGTAATTTAGAACAAAATAAACAAAAAAAACAAAAAAAACAAAACAATAATGCCCCTAAACAAAACCTTCATAGATCAGAAGACCAATTTGACCCTAAAATACCACACCCTATAATTTCTACAAAAGATAATATGTTAATGGAAAGATTTGAAGAATTAAATAATTTAAGAGATGATAGTCCATCAAAAAAAATAAGTTTTATTCGTAAAGATCAGGACACTGCCGATAAGAATGCGGGGTCAAAATATGAACAACTTATTAATCAACGAAAATTAGAGGGGCAAAAAAAAGAAAAACCATCAGAATTGGATAAATTTTTTTCCAATACTGTAACAAAAAATGTTGATACTGATGAATTCCCAACAATTGCAAGCAGTATGGCATCATTCGCAGATAATAATTCTGCAATGAATGAACATCTTGCTAATATTGATCATGAAATTGATATTAATAAAATAATTCCAGGAAATGTAGCACCACAAATTATTAAAGATATCGATGATCATATGACAAATATACACGACATTCATTCTAATACACGATCTGATAATGGAATGTTTTCTTCTGAAAATTTTAATATTCAACATGATATGATTAAAAAGGATGATGAAAATAAAGAAACTTTTAAAAATATAATGAAATATAAAGAAGGATTGGATGGAAGTTATCCATTGATCAAAGAATCTAATGTAGAATATAAAGAAAGAAAACATATTTTAACAGTTGACTCTATTGACAGAGATTTGGAAAATTATACAGACCCTACAGATTTTAGAGTCCAATTTAATGCAGAGTCAAATAGTCGTGTTTTAATTGAAAAAAATGTCATGAAAACCGTTGGTGATAAAGAAATATCAGTTATTTTTTATAAAGGTGAAATTAAATACGAAGGAATCCGTGCAGCACCTATTTTAACAACATATAAAAATATTAAATCGATTAAATTATGCGGAACCATGATGCCAGTTTCAAAAAATGGTATTTATACTTTTGATGATGAACCATACTTTTTAATAAATATTCCTGAATTAGATCCAACATACGATGGTACTAATATCGCAAGCAATAATGCATTTTCAAAAATTTCATCAAAAGAGTATACCCGATTCACAAACAACAATGGTGAAAACCTCGCAAAATTTGCACTATTAAAAAATATGGAAAATAGTCCATTTATTTATTCACCTGCCCCATTAGCAAATTTAAATAGTTTGACACTTCAGGTTAAAACAAATCGAAATGATATATATTCTATTGGAAATGATAAAATTAATGTTATCGCATTGTCTAAAATAAGTTCAACAGATTGTGGAGATGAAATACTCAAGGTTTTTATAAGATTAAAAAGACACCAGGGGATGAATGAACAAGATATGGTTGCAGAGGCAATTGGGAATGAAACACTTTATTTTTATTGCAAAAATACATGTTATAATAATCAATACTTTAACTTTGATATTCTCGATGATAATATTAAAGCAACAATTGAAGTCGATGGTGATGATAGATGGTTGGTTGTCAAACAAACATTGTGCGACCCAGGTTCAGATCCAGGCCCAGAACCATATCCAACTAAAAATATTATTTTTTCACATTTAATCAATAAAAATCAAATTTTAAAAATTTCAAATGGAACTGGAACTGGAACTGGGTTTTATAAATTTACAGGAGAAATCAACAACGATAGAATAAAAATAAAGTTGATTTCTGGTACAAATATTATTACTGATATTAAAACAATAAAGATATCTGAAATAAATAATAAAGGATTTGTGTCAGATAATTGCAATGATATTAATTATAACAGAGGATTTAAAATTTTACCTTATACAATTGAAACGATTGCTAAATGTCCAGGTAATGATACGCCTATAAACTTTTTATCAAATACAACAATTGATTTAAACATTATTTCAAATTATAATGATACTTATACATCTACTAATGACAAACTTCAACATGAAAATAATATTACTGCACTAGGACATTCGTGGAATCCATCCTTATCTGAAAGTGAAATAAAAAATCATCTTATTAATGATAAATGCATTGAAAGCTATTATTATCAAACATTTTCGATGGCGAAGCCTAAAAACTTTGATATTACGGCTTATCAAATGAATGATATTTTCTTTATTCGTAAAAAAAAACAAATTAGTTATACTTTTGAAATCACAACAGTAGAACAAAATAGAGGTATTATCAATACTAAAATTATTTAGAAAATTTACCAGTATTATTATATGAACCCAATTTGATTAATTCTCCAGTTTTAGATGCAGATTTATCATCATACACAATTTTAGAATTAGTATCTACTCTAACTTTTTTTTTAATCTTTGGGATTTTTTTTAAAGGATGTTTCTTCTTTGCATCTATTATGCTATAAACTTTTTTATTTTTCTTATCTGCTATTATAACCATTTTTTTAGATGTGATAAATGCAAGAGTTAAACTTCTCTTTATTTTTTTAGATTGTGTTACAGTTGAACTATATACTAAATCTTTTGATATATCCGGTAAAGATGCTAGTCCCGTTTCATCATTTCCAAAACTAAAACACGATTGTTTTATTTTTGTCGAACCTTTATTTAATACACAATCAAATGCTACTTCTTTAAAAGTTTCCAATATATCATTTGTGATTCCTTCCTTTTTTAAAGCAACCTCGTATATATATTGGTCTGTTGATTTTTTTTCTTTACTAAAATCCTTATCTTTTTCACTCATTAATGAAAAATATCGATATACTTTTACATTTCTATCCTTGATTGGTAAATCTATATGAGATTCATGCCTGACCCCTCTACCAATAACTTGTTTTATTCTTACCTCATTCCAATATGGCTCCATTATATGAATTTGTCTTATATTCTTTAAATCTAATCCCTCTGATCCAGCAGATGAAATCATTAAAACTTTTAAATTAGCACCAATCTTATTATCAGGACTATTAAATACCTTTAAAGTTTCTTCACGATACTCTGAGTTTTCTTCACCCGAATATATTGCAAATTTTGGATCAACTCCCTTCTCTCCATATTTAGAAAAACCATTTGCCCTTAACACTAATTCAAATACACCTATCCCTTCTAATTTTCTGAACTGTGAATATACCAATACTAATCCAGGGGAATCTAATATTTCTTCCATTATCCTTTTCATTTTTGGAGAATATTTCTCTAATTTATCTATAGTCAAATATTCACTCTTGGTATTATCCAATTTTACCAATGCTCTATTTATTCTTTCATTATATTCCTTCGTAATTTTATTTTGATTTTCACTTATCATGCTTTCAGTCACCATATCTTTATTTATCTTGTCAAAATTACTGTTATTTACATTATTCTTATTTTTTTTCATCAATGATGCCATACTACCCCTCTTAAATGGACGTGGGTTATCTTCCGGGAATACAAAGTTACTAAACATTCTTGAATATATTCTCATCAAACTTGTTGGTTTATCCTTCTTTGTACCACTCTTCATCTTCACCATTGCCATTCTTTCACGATCTTTTTCAACCTCTCTAACTTTGTCGTACAATATGAACTGGTAACCACTCATTGTAATATCTATGTTTTTAATTTCATATGCTGGGAAATTAGAATCTGTGGACTCGTAGTAGGAGATTAATCCTAAACTGCGCCGAATGAACAAATCTTTGTTTTTTAATTTAAATGACCCCTTGCCAGTAGAGTCTAAAAAAAACTTATCAAACTCTTCGTCTGATTCTGGGAATGCAGTATATGATTTCGGCATTAAATATTTTATCTCTACACCCACCCCCTTTGATGCAGCTTCAATTGTTTTAATAAATTTTTGGAATTTGTCATCATTCTCGTTAATTAATATTTTCATTTCAATTGTTCTATTTTGAATATTTATTTCAATAAAATCAATCTCTTTTATTCTTTCTAAATTTAGTTTTACTATATCTGTATTATAAACAAGATCAGGATTCATTTTAGTTATTCTGAATATATGAACATCAATCTTTCCTCTCAATATATTTAACAATATCCCCGCTTCAATTGGGTAATTAATAATTGGAGTCCCTGTTAATGCAATTATTTTACAATTTGTCGTATTCATTAACATTTCATATATTTTTTTACCCTGTTTACTATTTCCAATCAATCCACTTACCATCCGGGATACTAAATTATGAACTTCGTCTATTATTATAACATGATTATCCAGTGAACCGTTATCAGTCATCTGTTTATATGTATTTGGTGCATTTGTTGAAATAAATGAATAATGATCGTCTATGAGTGATGGGAGTGCTTTATATCGAGGATCTCCACAAAACATTAACCCTTTATTTATATAATTATTCTTAATTGATGCTGGTGTCATTACTAAAATATTTTTATAATTTTTTAAATTTTCAGCAATTGTAATCGATGTGCACGTTTTTCCTGACCCAAGTCCATGAAATAGTAATAACCCTCGATACGGACTTTCGTTTTGCATAAAATCTCTTACCAATTTTTGATGTGTGAATGGTTTAAAACCCTTTGTTTTGTTTGTTACTTTATTTTCACCAGCCAAAAGGTATTTTCTAAATGTTTCATTTATCCACTTCGGGAATCTTTTTTTATTTGGTAACACCCATTCAGCTACCTTTAATTTATTTGGATTACTCTTCTTGATTACCTTAATCTTTTTTGAAGTATTAATCATTCTATATATTTATTCTTAGAAATTTATTATTCTAACCAATTCGGTATCTTTCTTTTTTTTTACGAACATTTTATGAAGTCCAACAATTCCTGGATTTCTATTACCAAAAAAAACAGTGTGTAATTCCTTATCATTTAATTTTTTATGTAAATAATACATAATTGTATCATTTTTATCAGACTGTTCAAAAAAATTAATCATATTGTAATAAAACATTAAATGACTATAACTTGAATATTTTCTACCATCAATATAATCATAATTTATACAATCATCAATATAATATAAATAACATATTGGTTTATTGGATTGATAAATCACAGTATATTTTGTTAACATATTCATAAATCCATCATGATTAACTACAGTAATATTATCAAATCTTTTGATTAATTTGACATATTTATCGATATTATGTGTAAATATTTCTATAGTTGATAAATTTGGGAAATAAACATCTTCTTTATATTTAATCATTTGATGACAATACGCAATATCACCAGTTAATACACAATCATTACCTAATAAATCTAAAATATTTTTAACCACATTACTTACTGATATTGGTCCTTTCTGACCAATTTCATCTTTTATTTTTAGTTCAAATTTTTTGGTTTTATTTAATTCTTGCAATCTTGGATAAACTTTATCCCAATTTGAAATATTTAAGATCGTTGGTCTACCAAACTGGCTATACATATCAATCTTCTGGAATGAATTCTCTATATATGTTATATTATTTACTATATATTTAGGCATTTTTGCCCATTCAGTTTCGGTAACTGGTTCCACGTCTATTAATGGTATATTAAATAATGATAATCTAAATATTTCAGGTTTAAATATTATATTGTCAACAGTTATATTTTTTATACCAATCTCTGTTAATTTTTTCCCAATTTTGATTAAATCTTCTTTGGGATTTTTACTATATAAATCATAATCAGAATATTTGAGATCATCTTTATTATAAATATTTATAATATTATTTAAGGATCTCCCCCCCTTCACTATTAAGTCCTTGTTTTTTAAAAAAAGATTTACAATTTTATGAAATTTTTCAAGAATATCTTCTGGTATTCCTTTTTCAAAAACTTTTGTTACTTTATTGTTTGTTATTATTGTATCGACATTTGAGTAAAACATATTAATTGTTATATGTTTTACTGGGTTTAAGACCTTGTTTTGTTATAAAACTAGCGTTTTGTTAAAACTAGAGTTAAATCTCTTTTATTTCAGTTATGCTAACTGGAATAGGAATGCTTGCAATATTAGTTGAATGAATGTTGAATATATTTACATATCTATTCATAAATTCTAACAATGAAACATCCGAATGGTTAGTTTGAATATCTTCTGATATCTTATTCATCATACTAGTTTTCATAATATATGCAGAACAATCGTCGAAATTATTTTCAACCTTGTGTAATTCTGTATCTCCTGTTAATATTAACATGTCAATATTATTAAAATCAATATTTGATAGTTGTTCAATAAAATCTTCACAAATATCAGTATCATCATTCATAATTAAAACCAACTTATCTGAATCAACTAAATTATTCCAAATGCTCATATCTGACATATATTCTAATATCTGATTCTTCGTAATATTTGTAAAATATTGGTTATCTGAAATATTATCTGAAAGGTTTACCCTACTTTCATCCGGTTTATTGTATATTTTAAATTTATTAACATTACAACCCTTATCAACAAACTTATTCATTAAATTATTAAATTTAAGTCCATCATGATTTTTCTTAATAAATACATCATCTAAAATCTTAAAAATACCGTATTTGATCTTTTTTTCAACAAAAATATTAGCCCACTCTTTTGCAACATCAGCCCAATCTTTAAATTCATATTTATCCCTTTTGTTTTTAAGTTTATTTTTTTTAATAAGATTCACAATATATTTACCTGCATTTTCTTGAACTTGTTTAGTGGTTGTATCTCCAACAATTGTTTCAAAAAAGTTTGACCGTTCTTTAAATACACCACTCTCAGATACAACAACATTTAATCCTGAATACAACGATTCTTTTACAGAAATACAGTCAGTCTCTTTGAAATGTCCAACATAATAATGTGTTCCACAACTTTCCCTCAGTTCTGATAGCTCTTTATGTCCAATTCTGCCATGATGTACAATCCCATCCTGTTTTAACAAATCATTAATCTCATTTTTGAACTGATTGTTTTTTACTAAATCCATTCCATAACATATATGAAATTCAATATCAGGGATATGCTTCTTAATATATGGATATCCATATTTTAACATATCCATAAGACCTCTTGTATAACATGATGTATACAATAATCTTTTATCATTCCTTATAATATCTTTTGACTTGGCATTATTTAAAATATCAATCAATATCCCATTTTCCAATGCAGTTACTTTATCTGATATTTTACTGTTATTAAGCAAATTCAATAACATGGTTTTATGAAAATTCGATTTAACAAAAATTCTATCAATATTTTCACCAAACTTATTTAAAATCATATATCGGTTCTCATATGGCATATCATGTAAATCGATATATAATTTATTAAAACTATTAATACGATTCAATGCAACTATTCCAAATGCTCTCCATAAAATTATAATATTAAAATTATCAACAGGCTTGAACTTTGTAAAATGTATATATTTAACATTATTTACAATTTCTGTTGGACAATTCCCAAATACAGTTACATTATAACCAAGTTTTCCCCATTCCTCTGATAATTTAATAACGGCAGTCTCTGAACCACCTAATCCTTCCATATGAATTCTATTTGCAGACCATTGTAATTCAGACCCTCCCATATAATATACGACTGATTTTTCATCCCATGTATCTGGAATATTTTTAACATGGTCAAAATATTTAATGTCATTGATATCATGACCGATGGTTGAACTAAGATGTCCTTTAATTGTACCGCCACATTGACGCACAAGCCAACAAAACCCATAATCTTCGCCCAGCCATTGTTTTTTTGTTACTTCTGGATTTATCTCCGAATCAATTAACCTTTGTGTGAAAAATGGAATAATATTTTGATGACGGTCATCAATCCAAAATCTGGGCTCTGTATTCATTCTGTTTTCAATTTTTAAATAATCTATCACTTTTTTTAAAATTGGACGTGTTATTGCCATAAACCCAGTTGCTCCATATAATAACCTATTATCTTGTTTAGTATAAAATTTTTGATGATTTAAGGGATAACACGTTGGTAAATTTGCACGATTTACATAAATACCAACATTTACATCCCCATTTAATGTTATAACATTATCTATATCTTCTACCAAAAATGTTTGGTCTGAATCAATAAACATAAATATATCATCGTCGGATGATGTATCATACCACCTTGTTAACATAATTGACCTTGCTTGGTCGATATTTGATTTACCTGGTAAAATTTCAAGTTTGACAGAATATCCTTTAATTGTTCTAATAGAGTTGAGCAATGATAATACTGTTGTTGCGTTTATTGATATCTTGGTTGGAATGGCGAGAGTTAATTCTTTCATTATAATTTATTAAAATTAATAATTGTTTAAGCATTATATTAAATTAATAATTTCACCATTTATAAATAATTCTTTCAAACTAATTTTTATATTTTTAATTATTTTTTTATTATGCTTGATTCCTATTTTAAATGTTTCAAAATTCTGACGATCAGTATAGGTTAATTTATGAGAATTCCTTTTAAGAAAATCATTTAATATAAACATACTATAATTAATAATTTTATCATACACTTTATCAATACTAATTGTACACCACTTATCATTAATATAAATATTAATATATTTTCCCGTCTTATTTGTAAGTCTTATGTTTTGATTATTTGAATATTTTTTATTAAAATGAACTTCTTTACAAATTCTCTGAATTGCAATCTCGGGAGTCATAAATACTTCATGTAGTATTTTATCTATTAAATAATTTGTTTTTTCCTCTCCAAAATTACATATATAAGATGTTGGATTTGAACTTGTTAACTCATCAGTTACCTCATTCGTTAACCCATCTGTTAACATGCAAGTTGTTCCATCTGTTAACCCACTGGTCATTCCATCAGTACATTTGCTAAAATGACGTGAACAACTACTTTGATATTTAAATGGTTTTTTGCATTTTTTGCATAAATATACCCGGTTGAGGAGATCGGGTTTTTTTATTTTTTCTTTGGTTTCTATTTTATTTTTTGCAAAAACGTGTTTCAAATGGGGTATTAAATACACTTTTTTGGACCCAAATGACGGTTTTAATGCTATATTTTCCTGTTTTTGAGCATATACCCGAACTACTAATTTACTCAATTCAAAATATTCATTTGTCATTTCTTCATAAGACACATCCAGTAGGTTTAATTTACATAATTTTTTCCTCCCAAAATGTTGCCTCATATTTGATTTTCGGTTAAATATCTTCCCGCATCTTAAACACATATTTTCATTCATTTATATTTATTGTTATATATATTTCTTTATACATTTTACCACACAATATTTAAAAAAAGTAGTCAGTGACTACTTTTGCTAATGCTATATTCAATGACTACTTTTTTTTGACATTTTTAATTTTATTTCATTATACATTAACTGGTATTAAAATAAATGTATTCAAAATATACATTTAAAATATATTAAAATATAGCATTGTTCAATTATATTACTTTGTTTTTTTATAAAAAAATAAAAGTATATTAAGAAATGTGTAAAATTATAATAATGACGTTTTTTTATTCTATAGTAAAAGCACTTTAGTCATGCCCAAAAAAAAGTAGTCACATGCTATATGTTGCGTCGATGACTACTTTTTATTAACACCATTATTAATCACTCCAGTTACATTCAAGTATAACATATTTTTATACTTGTAAAAAAAGTAGTCATTGAATATAGCATTAGTAAAAGTAGTTTTGCATGGCATATAAAGTGTCATGGTATATACATTACCAGTTTATAAAAAACATACTATGTGAAATAATACACGAAGTCTCCAGTATGAAAAAAAGCTGTAAATATAGCATCAAAAAGTGTATTTAATACCCCATTTGAAAAAAATGCTATATTAGTCATAAATTTGTTAAAAAACAATGTATTTGTAATTACAATATGGCAATTGTTGGTGATTTTTTACAAAAACGTTAAAATAACAATAAATGTTTCATTTTTAATATTTTTTATAAAATCTTTAAATAATCTTAAAAATCAAAAAATGATCAAAAACGATCAAAAACGAGTAAAAATGGACAAAAAATGGCGAAAAAACAGCCCAAAATGGCCCAAAAACCAAAAAAAAAAAGTTCATAAACCGGTCATTTGATTCCAAAAATATACCCGGCAGCCCTCATTTTGGTCATTTTTGATCATTTTGTGTTTTTTTTGCATTTTTGTTTTAAATTAAAAACCAAATTTACTCATTTTTATACCCGGGTGCTATTTTAATATAGCATCATAATTTTGACTGTTTTTAGTTTACATGTTTTATAATATTTATTAAGGACTCACCAATTAATTGTTTGCGTACATGGAGAAAAAAAGTAGTTATACTTTTTTTCATCCCCAAATAACAAATTAATAATGTTATGCATCATTGCCCATTGTGACAATTGTGGGGAAATTTTGTATAAAAAATATAAAGTTGCATATTTATCGTCGATTCGTTTAATATAACATGACTTAATACGTATATTTAATTCTTGATTAATTAAATATATGTGAATTGATGCATTGTGTCTCATATAACTTTCTCTGTTGTCATCGCCACAATGTGGTTTAAAATTGTATAATAATGGGGTTAAATTTCCATTATATTTTTCTAATATTTGTATTCTTTTATTCGTTCTCCATCCTTTTACTTTAAAAGGATGTTGTTTTAATATTTCATTACTCGATAATAAGTGTGGAAATAAGTCTTGTTGTTCTATATGCATCATTTGGTTAATTAAAACTATTAATATATGCAAAGTAAATCAATTTTTTAATGAAGTATAAAAACAATTTTATATTAAAATATAAATGTCATCTTCAAAAAACACGTACCTTGAAAAATATTATAAAGAAAATACGATTGAAGCTGGTATTGATGAAGCAGGTAGGGGAACACTAATTGGTAGAGTATATACTGCTGCTGTAATATGGAATCCGGATATAATTGAACCAATCGGATTTGAATTAAGAGATTCTAAAAAAATTTCCAAAAAGAAAAGGAAAAAAATAAGAGATTATATAATTGCAAATGCAGTGGATTATGCGGTTGATTATTCGGAAGCTTCTGAAATTGATAATATTAATATTTTAAAAGCAACAATTCGTTCAATGCAGCGATCTGTTAATAAATTGACTACAAAGCCCCAGCTTTTATTGGTAGATGGAAATCGTTTTGAACCGTTCCCTTACGTTGATATGAGTTATATTGATTATATTTGTATAACAAAGGGTGATGATAAATATAAAAGTATTGCTGCTGCATCAATTTTAGCCAAGGTTTATCATGACGAATATATTGAAGATTTGGTTGAAAATAATAAAGAGTTAGAGAAGTATGATTTATTAAATAATATGGGATATGGGACAAAAACACACATGAGCGCACTTCGTGTAAATGGGAGTACAAAGTTTCATCGACAAAGTTTCAAACCATGTCAACCAAAATAGAGTATAAATATGATATCGGGGATTACACTTTATAAATTTATAGTAAATAATAATAGTGCATGATCAGACGGCCACATATTTAATTTATATTTTGTGTTTGTATTTTTATAAGGTTCTTCTATTCCATAAACGCCCTTTTTACTCGGTTTTACTCTTAATTTTGTAACTGTCAAATCTTTTGAATATAATAAATAATCAACACTTTTATATTTATGATGCGGTGGTTCTTTATACATTTCATTTGTTTCTCTATTTAAATTCCATGGATGATAAGATGTTGCAAAATCCTTTGTTTTAAAATATTTATCAAAAAGATTGAATCTATCTCCCACAACACTTTCAATCTGTTCATATTTTGTTTCATTAAAATCTCCACATATTATTGTTTTATTATATGTTCTTATATTTTTTAATATATTTCTTAATTCATCTTCTCTGACATCTATACGGTCTGGATGTCCCCACAATCTTGTATTTACGACCATAAAATTTTGACCATTTATTTCCAATATTAAATATTGAGCAATTTGAGATTTATATGGATAACTTTTATTACTTTTGTAATATTTTTTTGTGATAGTCTTTTTAAATTTTTTTTTTAGAGAGTATTTTTTTTTCCATAAAATTAATAATCCATTATTTTTATCTTGGCAAACGTGATAATAATTATAATCATTTTTTTTGAATTCACTTGATAAAAATGTAGCAGCAAGTTCATCTACTTCTTGTAAACAATATATGTCAGCATTTACTTTTTTTAGTATATTTAATATATTAACATATCTAAATTTCATTTCTTCTTCTGTTTCTTTATCAGTTTTATGACCTCTTGTGAAATTAGTATATTTATGTGCTAAAATATTAAAGGTTGCGATAATTAATTCCATATAATATTTCTATATATTATAAAATATTCAATTGTAAATCAAACTTTTTTAAATCAAACTCTTTTGCATCATGAATTAATAATTTATCAATTTCTTTAATAGAAGTCTTCATTATAAGATTTGTATAATCTCCATATCCCATACTAATATATACATTATTATATCTTTCTTCAATTGACATTGGGAAACATAATGGGATAATATATTTAGTACATTTTGTAAATAAAAAAAACCCATTTGATAATAAAAATTCATTTGATTTTTCATCATATCTAAAATAATAATATCCATACATTTTTGAGGGGTGTAATCTAATATTTTTATTTTTATTTTTATTTTTTTTAGAAAGTTCTTTTATTATTAATATATATTTGTTATAAATGTGTTTATTTTTATCATTAATATCTTTTGGTTTATAAAAACATTTAAAATGACCAACTCCATAATAATAATTTCTTTTTTTTAAAATGGTCGAACCAAAGGATAATCTTATTACACTATCATTGTCATTATAAGGTATCGGATCATTATTATATTTAACAATATAAAAATCATTACATTCATTTTTATTATACATAATTGCACTAATTCCCATTTTATTATAATTATGAAAAAAATAAAAAGTAAATAGACCATTCTTATATTTTGTATTATATAAAGACCAATTTTTTGGCAAATGACTCTTAATATTACGTGTTTTATAAAATTTAGTTTGTACATTTTTATTAAAATTATAAAAACATATATTATAATATTTTATCCCCCTTCCAATAATTATTTTATTATTTATAAGTTCAACTTCATCTATTGTATTATTATGACTATCCATAATAAATGTTTTATTTTTAATATTTAATAATCTAAAATCTTCTTTTCTTATTTTGTGTTGCCATTTTAATATCCCACCTTTCTCTAAATGTTTGGGTATTGGATAATTATATAATGGATCAATTATTGAAATTGGTTTAATTTTATTATTTACCTTAATATGTCCATTTTTTTCTAATTTACCAACAAATAATATATTTGATTCATACCAATTATTCCAATCCCATATAAAATTATTTGAAAATAATGTATTTGGTAAATCATTTCCCAATATTTCGACCAATTTTTTGTGCTTTTTTGAAATACCAGGGATTAATTTTTTATTATTTTTATTATTTGTAATAATTTTAAATGGAAATACATTTCTAATTACAAAAATATCATGTTTATTATTTATTTTACTAAATGAAAGATTAAATCCAGGATTCTTAAATGGATATTCTATTCTAGATAAATTATTATATAAAAAATCCATATAATCATTATCAATACAAGTAATTTTACTCATTATAGTATAATAATATATTATTATAGTATTAAATAAAATTTTAAATTATAAAAAAGGTAAACACGCAGCACCAATTAATGCACTATGTCTTGGTGCATTTACAATTTCAGTTTTATTATAAATTTTTGAACTTGATTGTAACCATTCATTCATTAATGATATATATCCAGATAATCTCCATTCTGACATTCCACCTGCCATAAATATAAATCTAGGTGGTTGTTTTAATTTCCATTTATATAATAATTTACTATCACCTGTTATAAATATTGGTTTAATAATATTATTCCATACATTTATAAAATAATTTTTATTTTTATTTATCCATTCATTTAATTGTTTATTATTATTTTTTTTATTTTCGAGTGTATTTTTAGTAAGATGTTTAGAACCTAATTTCAAATTAGTTTCCCACAAATATTTTTTTTTTTTAATTAAACCACCAGAATATGGTATTTTTATACCATTGTGATCTATAATATATAGTCCCGGGCTTGTACCCAATGCCAGAGTAAATGTTGATATTTTTTTATTTAAAATACCATGTACGGCACGACACCCAATAGAATGACATTTAACATCATTTTCATCATAATATTTTAATTTAAATTTTTGAATAAACATTCTTTTCAAAATACCTTCTAAATTATTTTTTTCATTTTTATCAAAAGAACGCCAATTTTTAAATATTTTATAATCGTTTGACATACTTGTACATACAATATCAATAATTTGTAAATTCTCCAATTTTTTTATTTTATCTTTAAAACATTTATATAAATTATCTTCTGTTTTATCTCCTTCTATATTAAAAAATAATAAATTAGATATTAACAATGGATTTATTATAAGTGGGTTTGTTTTATAAATTCCCATTTTTACACCACCACCACCAACATCAATACTTAATATATTATATTCAAATTTTAAAATATTACTTCTTATTTTTTCAAATTTGTTTTTCATAATATAATTATATTAGATATATTATCTAATAGTATTATGAAAAAAGTTATAATTAAATTTTTGTTTAATTATAATTTATAAATTATAATATCTATAATATCAGATAACTTTCAACAAATTAATTTTGTTTGCGTGATGCCTCTAATTCAGCCAATTCAGCTATTTTGTTCAACTTACTTGCTGGAATTGGAAAATGTTGTCCAATATTTTTCATAACACTTGTAAATTGCAATCTATATGTTCCCTCTAATCCGGGGAATATTTCATATATTATCTATTAATATAATATATGCCTTGCAAAATATATTATTTGGTATCAGGTGGCTTCGGCAATAAAATATTCGATATTATATCAATATTATATTTGATTAATAGATACAGTATTAACAATTGTAAAATATATGTTGGAATAAAAGAATCAAAACATAATAAAAAAAGTGACCCAAAAATATATGATATTTTCCCCGGATTTAAAGAACAACCACAATTACAATTTATCAAACCATATCAATATTATAAAATTAAAAATGATCATAAAACACAAATATTAGATGTTAGTAAAATTAAAAAATTATCTGATTTGCCTAATTTATTAAATGGAACTTATGATATAAATAAAAAACATTATATGTACAGATTTATAACAGAGATGTACAGTGAAATCAAAGAAACAAAATTTAAAAATATTTTTGATATAAATAAACAATTAATTACAAACGAAATTATTAATTTTGCAAAAAGTGAATATGTTTGTGTTCATATTAGATATGGTGATAAACTTGAAATTGCATTTAAAAAAAAAACAACAACATTTATTATTTATAAACCTGAATATTATATAGAATTAATAAAGTTTTTTTTAAAAAATACTAGTTTGCCTATATACATATTAACAGATTCAAATAATGTCGTTGGCGAATTCATATTACCATTTGTTAAAAATCCAAGAGTTCAATTATTAAAAGTATCATATTGGGATTCATTTTATTTATTAAAAAATAGTACATATTCTGTATTAAGTTTCAGTACATTTGGTTTATTAGCATCTATGTTTAATAAAAAACTAAAACAGTCTATTATATTAAAAAGACCAATTGATGATATGAGTTATATTCCAGAAGATGATTTAATTCCATTAGAAAATATGTATGCAATGGATAATAAAAAATTGATTCTAAACTATTATCCAAAAACTATTAATAAAATGTATAATTATCTTAAAAAATAAAAAATGATACAACACACATTATCTTTGCAGATCCCACCTTTTTTAACTACCATTCATGAATAATTTTATTATAATTAAACAACTTTATAAATTGTTTAATTCTTTTTTATAATTTTATATATTTTTTATATTTTTTAATATAAATCCACTTATATTTATACGCTTGTTTCTGGAGTTTCAGTCGTTGCTTTTTTCTTTTTATTAAGAGGTGGTGGGAAATGTTGTCCAATGTTCTTCATCACACTTGTGAATTGAAGTCTATCTGTTCCCTCACACCCTTTAAGATTTGGAAAAATTGCCAAAAGATGTTTATCAAGATTAATAAATCTTGCATTATCGGTATCTTGAAGAACCTCTTTTTTGACGTATTTGCTAATCGCTTTAAGAACATCTACTCGAGAGTAAGTTTCTTGGATTTCTTCATTTTCAAGTACATATTTCATAAACGTCATAAGTTTCTCTGAAACTGTATGCGGTTGCATGATACCTGACTTGTGATTTGAATTACGTTTTCGTGTATGTTTTTTACTATGAAGGGCTTTATCAAGGGCCTTCTCCATTTTAACAACATCCTTGCGAAGTTCGTTCGTTCTTTTCAAGAGCTCTCTTCCTGATGTTTGCCATTCCTTCCATTCCCCGCAAAGGGCTAATAAAAGTTCAGATGTCTGGGGAATTTTAACTACTTGTACCACTTGGTCCACTGTGGTTGTTAATTCTTCGGTAACATCTGTAGTAGGTAAGTTTTCTTCAACTACTTCTTCAACTACTTCTTCAACTGGAACTACTGTTTCTGTTTCTTCAACTACTTCTTCAACTACTTCTTCAACTACCGCAGCAGCGACTTGCTTGACTTTGGTTTTTTTAGATTTAGAAGATTTTTTAGATTTAGAAGACTTCTTAGAAGACTTCTTAGAAGATTTCTTAGAAGATTTCGTTTTTGTTGGGGTTGTTGTACTTGTTGTATTAGATGACATGTTTATATATTTAATAACCACAATGTCTTTAAATAATATTTTTTTCAATTTTTATGCAATCATTTCAAATTCATCAATACGCCAATCTTCATAATTTGTTTTTGATAAAACTCTTCGAACAATCAGTGGAAGCTTCCTTTCTTTTAATTCAAGTTTTGCAATATCGATGGTAGATACCATATTAACGGGAACCTTTACGGTTGGAATTGCACCATCGGCAATTTGTTGTGCTCTTACACCAATTACTCGTGCCTTTTCAAATTTTGACATAATGGGGAGAGTTTTTTTTTCTTTTTCTATCATATTTTCATATGTATTTGTGAAATCAACAACTTTAAAATCATCGTCTCCTTCCTCCATTAATTCTTCGTCTGATTCTTCATCTGATCCTTCATCTGATCCTTCGCCTGATTCTTCACCTGATTCTTCACCTGATTCTTCACCTGATTCTTTTCCCGATTCTTTGCCTGATTCATAATCTTGTTCTTTGTCCGATTCTTTGCCTGGTTCTTCATCAATGTCTTCACCAGAGTCTTCATTTATATGATTGGTTAGATTATTTATATTTTCATATGAGTTCATTATAGTTATAAATAAATATATTATATTTTAAGTATAAATTATTCATTTTTTTTTAATTATTATTATATATGAATAATAACACACAACTTCGGTATCATACTTATGCAGTATCATTAACCACTACACAAATACGAATTTCTAAAATAATCAAAACACTCGATTCAATTAAAAATCAAACAATAAATCCTGATATTATTTTATTAAATATTCCAAAAATTGATATTCCTGATATAATACGTGACTATTGTACTGAGAATGATATAACAATTAATATTTTAGATAGAGACTATGGACCTGCAACTAAGTTATTAGGAGCACTAAAATACAATAAAATTAAAGATTATGATTTTATTATTACTATTGACGATGACCATTTATATCCACCCAATATGATGAAACATTATAAATATATTAATAGTAAAGTTACTGGGTGTACTATTGGTATATCTGGATTATCATATAGATCATTGCACGAATTAAGCGGTGTAATACAACCATTGTCACCTACACTTAAATTAACAGAAGTATCTATTTTAGAAGGGTTTGCAAGTATATCTTACAATAATCGATTTATTGAAAATGATATTTTTAATATTGTTAATTACCCACTTTTTAATGTTGCAGATGATGTCCATTTATCAAACTATATGGCAAAAAAAACAAGATTATTTATAACTTCATCTAAATTCCTTCATATTGATTTGATAAAAACCCTTGAATATGGGTTTGATTATGATGCACTACATGTTAACAATCAACATATCTTAAATTATTCTAAGATTATTGATTTTTATAAGCTAATAAATAAATTATATATTAAACAATATATTCCATTCAAACTCAATAAACATTGTAGATGGGATAAAAAAAAATTAAAACCATATGGAAATAGCCAATCGTCATTTATCAGCATACCTTATTAAAATAGTTTTTTTTTGACTCATTTTTATACTGATATATTATATCCAATATAGTATGGTATATTAAAAATAAAATACCATATGTTTGTATTTTATTTTTAATAATTTCTGATATGAATCTTCAGATGATTTATATCAAGTAGTTTTTTATTGATTTTAGTAACCCCATTGAGTTTTGCATGTTATGCAAATATAAATCTTCTTCATATTATTTCCGGTCAAGAATATACATTCTTGTTTAGACGGATCTTTAACGGTTTCACAGTGTTGGTTTGGACATTTAAATGAATGTGACCTTGGATAAGACGGGTCATAAACAATATCATTTACATTAAGGTTGTCTATCTCTGGTCCTTTATATACATTTCTAAAAATAACAACCTCTGTTGATTTCTCTAATGTTCCGCAATTTTTACATTGCCATACCAGCCCCTCTGGTGTTTCATTTTGGTAAAATTTAAATTCACAATTTGGACAGAATTTCATATTATATTATATTATGTAATATATATTTAAATAATATTTTTACTTTTTTTTTAAATTATCATAAAAAATGATTATTATATTAGTAAATCATAATTTATAACTAATACGTAACTATGAATTATGAAAATGAAAAATATTTAACAACACCTGAAAATCTTAAAGACACAATTGATCTATACGGAGTTGGTATTATACCTAATGTATTAAATGAGAGTGAAATTAAAGATATGCAAAATGGTGCATGGGATTATTTCGAACATATCACACAAGTATTTGAAACACCGATTTCTAGAAATAATGAAGATAGTTGGAAAGGGTTTTTTAGTCTTTATCCAAAACATAGTATGTTACACCAGCATTTTAAAATAGGACATTCCCAATATATTTGGGATATTAGACAAAATGAAAAAGTAGTTAATATTTTTTCAAAATTTTGGAATGTCGATAATAATGAATTATTTACAAGTTTTGATGGGGCAAGTTTCCATCTTCCACCAGAAACAACAAATAGAGGATGGTTTAGAAATCCATGGTATCATTGCGACCAGAGTTTCAAACGAAATGATTTTGAATGTATTCAATCGTGGATTACTGCATATGATATCGATGATGGAGATGGGACACTTTCTTTTTACGAAGGCAGTAATAAATACCATAAGGATTTTTACGATAATCATGATACTGTTTTTAAAGGGGAATGGTATAAATTAGCAGATGACAATGAACGTGAATTTTATACAATTGAGAAACAATGTGAAATTAAAAATATTAAATGTAAAGCAGGGTCAATGGTTTTTTGGGATAGTCGAACAATCCATTGTGGCATTGAACCACAAAAAGGAAGAGATGTTCCAAAAATAAGAAATGTAGTTTATTTATGTATGACCCCAAAATCTTTTTCAACCGCTAAAACGAATATAAAAAGAATTAAGGCATTTAATAACCTACGAATGACATCGCATACACCACATAGGTGTTTATTGTTTCCAAAAAAACCAAGAACATATGGAGGTCCAATCCCAGAGGTTGCCTCTATAGATAAACCTACATTAACCCTTATTGGTCAAAGTTTGGTTGGAATTTAATTCCGAATATTATAATATTGATCGTTTATTGTTTTTGGGTGTTAAGCATATTCTCACAGCTAATTTCTAATAGAAGTTCTGATTTACTTTTGTTAATCATTCTTCCTGATTTATCAGATTTTTTTTTAACATTAATTTTAAGACCAATTGCAATTGCTTTCATTTTTTTTAATGAATCCTTCATTGTTAGTACTATTGTTGGTGGATCAATAGAACTGGTATTTATACCAAAACATATAAGAACTTCAGCAGCATCTTTAACAGCATCTTTAACAGTATCTTTAACAGTATCTTTGACAGCATCTTTAACAGTATCTTTGACAGTATCTTTAACAGTATCTTTAACAGTATCTTTGATAGTATCTTTGACAAGGTGCATATTTTTATATCTGTTGCTTTTTACAATTCTTGCATATAACCCTTTAAATCTTACTTTTAATTTTCCATAAAATGGAGCACATTTCAGTGAATATGTTGAACAATATTCTTTACCGTCATGTAATTCTGATAATGCAGTCATTCTGATAATATAGTTGTCAAAATTTTTAACAAAATATTTCATCATAATAGGTAAAAAATTCTTAAATTCTGGTAATGGGACCTCTCTCATCATCTTTAATACCCCTGTTCTCATCGACTCGTGTCTAATAATTTCATTGTATTGATTTAATTGCGAGGTTTTTGCAGTTTCGAATCCAGGTTCATTCGTTAATGGATTTTTAATAAAAACCATCCCTTGGATCGAAATTAATACACTTGCTAGTGTATTACAGGGGGACCATCCTGGTCCCTCCCAAGTATTAATAATACTTAAACATACTTTCCCACAAGTATATAAATTTGGATTAAATCTAATTTTTGATCCCTGGGTTAAATATCGTACCTTTGGGGGGTCAATTGGATAGGTAGATGGTAAAGTTACTAGGAAAAAAAAGAATCCTCCATGATATGGAGTACCTTCCGGTCCAATCATTAATACATATATTTTATTAATAATATCTTCATCGTTAATTGTGTATATACCGTGCGAAGTAAGGGGATGCTTACGTATTGCACTTATATCTTTCATAATTCGTTTAATTGTCATTTTATTTTATTATTATAGTTTAGTTTTATTTTTTAAAATCATTTTTTAAAGAGTATTATAATTAGGAACATTGTGCGGTTAATAATTGGAATGGACTACATTGGACTGCATTGGACTGCGTTGGGGTTATAATTAAAGTGAATTGCATAAAAAATGAATTATAAATAGTATTTAAATTTAAATAAATTTATTAAGTAATAGTATTAAAATGTCCAACGCAAAAAAAATAAAACAACAAAAACTGATCAGTTTTTTAGAAAAACATAGATCTTTAAAGGGAGGTGAACATACCAATACGAGTATGGGAAATCCAAAAGGAGCATTTTATATACCTGACAATGACTATGATGATTTTTTAACACATTATCAAAATTCGTTATTTGAAGGAAATAATTTATCATTAATAGAAAAACATAAAGGATATGGGCCAATTTTGATTGACCTTGATTTTAGACATGACATCGATGAAGAAAATAAAAGACTTTTTACAAAGAATGATATTAAAAAAGTATTAAAAATATATTATGACCAAATTAGAAAATTATTTCATTTAGATGAAAAAACACAATTAATATCATTTGTCTTTCAGAGAGATGGTCCATATGTATTAAATGGTGTCAAACGAGATGGTGTACACATAATGTTCCCTTACATAATAACTGAACCAAATGCTCAATATTATTTAAGAGAACAGGTATTGCTAAATATGACAGATGAATTAAAATCATTAAATTTAAAGAATAATTTATATGATGTCGTTGATAGAGCAGTCATTGAAAAAAATGGATGGTTCTTAATCGGGAGTACAAAGCCCAACAGAGATGCTTACAAAATAGTTCATGTATATAATATGGATTTAAATGATATGGATAATTCAGATGTAGATTATCAAGGATTTGATAATATGGCTGGGTTTTTTAGCATCAGACGATACTCATCTGAAAATATAAAATTACAAGATGAATTCAAAGAAGAAATCCTTAAAATAAGTCAAAAAAAGATCAGGAAAAAAAAAATAAAGAAAGTTTATTTAATTAACAATTACAATGTAGAACGAATTAGCGAATTAGTTAACATCATGACAGCCGAAAGGGCGAATGATTATCATACATGGATGGAAGTTGGATGGGCTTTGCATAATATTAACCCAGATGACATTGAAATTCTAAATATTTGGATCGATTTTTCAAAAAAAAGTAAAAAATACAAAGAAGGTGAATGTGAAAATCGATGGGATAAATTTAAAAATGACGGATATTCATTGGCCAGTATTTATTATTGGGCAAAAATGGATAACAAAACAGAGTGGGAAAAAATATTACGTAAAGACATTCAATATTATATTTCAGAAAGTGAAAACTCGACTAATTATGATGTTGCAAAGGTACTACATGTAATGTTTGAACACCAATTTGTTTGCACACAAATCAAAGGCAAGGTGTGGTATGAATTTAAAAATAATAGATGGATCCAGACTGAAAATGGAATTTCACTAAGACAGCGAATTTCAGGAAATAGTCCCGGGTATTTATTATATGAATTTATGCAATATATCGATAAAATCAACCACCAGGTAACTGATGGCGATTTAACTGATGAAGAAAGTGAAGAATTAATGAATAAACAAGAAAAATATTTCGATATCATGATTCGTCTAAAATGTACAAAATTTAAAGAAGATATTATGCGAGAATGTATTGATCTTTTCTATAATCCAAAATTTGAAGATAAATTGGATGAAAATCCATATCTTCTTGGATTTGAAAATGGTATTTATGATTTAAAAAGTCACGAATTTCGTGATGGTAGACCAGATGATTATGTAACAATGTCAACTGGTCTTAATTATATCCCACTAACAGATAATTCAGAACATGTTCATGATATTCAACAATTTATGAAACAAATTCAACCAATCAGAGAAGTACGAGAATATCTTTTAACAGAGTTATCTTCTTGTTTAGAAGGTGTTAATGTAAAAGAAAAATTTAGAATATGGACAGGTACTGGTGGTAATGGAAAAAGTAAACTTATTGAGCTTTTTTTAAAAGCTCTTGGTGAATACTGTATTAAATTTCCAATTACATTGTTAACTGGGAAGAGAGCAAAATCAAATGCAGCAACACCCGAAGTTGTATCATCAAAGGGCAAAAGATTTGCTTATCTGGAAGAACCGAATGAAGGCGAAAGAATTAACTGCGGGTTAATGAAAGAATTTACAGGAGGGGATAAGATTAAAGGTAGAGGCCTATATCAATCATTCGTTGAATTCAAACCCCAGTTCAAAATGTTTTTACTTTGTAATGAATTACCAGAAGTTCCAGGGAACGATAACGGTGTTTGGAGAAGAATGGAAGTGATTGGGTTTGAAAGCAACTTTGTTGATAATCCAATTGAACCACATGAATATAAGAAAGACGGGAGATTATCTGAAAAAATAAACACATGGGGTGAAAACTTTATGTCATTGTTAATTGATTATCATGAGAAAAATTCAAATGATGAAATGCAAACACCAGACGAAGTTCTCAAATATACAAAAGAGTATAAGGAAACGAGTGATGCACAAATGATGTTCTTTACAGAATATGTATTATTCACTGAAGATAAAAATGATTGTATTAAATATTCTGACATGTTTAATGAATATAAATTATGGGCGTATGAAAGCGGTATTCGTAAATTATTAACAAAAAAAGAATTTAATAAATATCTTGAAAAACTATATCGTCGAAAATATAGAGGAAGAACTCACTTGCGTTATTACAAAATGAATCCTGAAGTGGATGGTAAAACATTATTAAATGATAATGATAGTGATTCTGATATAAATGAAGAAATTGTAGCTTAAATACACAATTAATCATATGAATAACTATTATTTTTATCAAAAAAACATTATAATTGAATTAAATACTGTATACCAATCAGTGTCTCCTATCCGATGTTTTAATTACAAATTACAAATTACAAATTATTACAAATTACAAATTATTACAAATTACAAATTACAAATTATTACAAATTACAAATTATAATATATTTTATTATAATTTATTTATTAGCTGGTTTATTTCTTAGCTGTTTATTTCTTAGCTGGTTTTTTCTTAGCTGGTTATTTCTTAGCTGGTTTTTTCTTAGCTGGTTTTTTCTTAGCTGGTTT
>CESJ01037560.1_pt1 | contig 32059 bp, 30 predicted proteins | sample 356311 | NCBI WGS metagenome assembly CESJ01 (sample SAMEA2621487, study PRJEB7988) | marine metagenome | biome: marine biome (ENVO:00000447); feature: surface water layer (ENVO:00002042); material: "saline water (ENVO:00002010), including plankton (ENVO:xxxxxxxx)" | depth 5 m
CATATGCATGGAGCAAAAATAATCTTTGCCGATATCAGGAAAGATACGCTAAATATAGACGAATCCAAACTCGAGGAGTTAATTACAAGCAGAACACGAGCTGTGGTAGTTGTTCATTATGCTGGTGTTGCTTGTGAAATGCAGTCCATTCAGGCTATTACTAACGAATATAATTTAACTCTAATTGAGGATAATGCTCATGGGTTATTTGGAGAATATCAGGATATGAAGCTTGGTTCCATTGGTGATATTGCCACCCAAAGCTTTCATGAAACAAAAAATATCAGCTGTGGAGAAGGTGGTGCTTTAATATTAAATAATAACTTTTTTTTTGAACGCGCTAATGTTGTTCGTGATAAAGGAACAAACAGGGCAAAGTTTCTTTTAGGCCAAGTTGACAAATATTCATGGGTTGACAAGGGCTCTAGCTACGTACTGTCTGATGTGCTTGCAGCTTTACTTTACAGTCAGCTTTTATTAAGCAAAAAGATACAACAAAAACGAAAAAACATTTGGAATACGTATGATGAGCGCTTGAGAAAATGGTCAATTTCAAACGGTATTTCACTTCCTTTTGTTCCAGAATCCTGCAAGCAGACCTACCACATGTTTTATTTATTATGCCCAAATTTTGCTTGGAGAAATAAATTTATTAACTATCTTGCTACTCAAGGTATTTCTGCAACTTCCCACTATCAGCCTCTCCATACCTCTGAATTTGGCAGAAAATTTTGTCTTTCTGAGAAGGATGTCTGTCCAGTTACGTCACTTGTTAGCGAGACTATTGTGAGACTACCTATGTTTTATGATATGAGTGATCTGCAACTAGATTACGTTATTGATAGGATATGCGAATATAAACCTTAACTTACCGCTCACTCGGTTCAACCTGGAATAATTAATATGAAAAAATATGATTTTAAAGATCAAGTAGTCATGATAAGCGGCGCTGCTGGACAATTGGGTCAAACTTTTGTCAATGGAGTAATTGAGGGTGGAGGAAGAGTAATTGGTCTAGACCTATCTTTGAAAGGTCTTATAAAAGTTTCTAAAGAAAATAATTGGGATGATGAGCAAGTATGTTTATTAGAGGCTGATATAAGAAATCGTGATGAAGTTATAAAATCTTTTGAGGCTGGAATTGATAGATTTGGGAAGGTATCTTCTCAAATTAATAATGCAGGTTTAAGTGTTTTTGAGCCTTGGAGCGAACGCTCTGAAGAAGAAATCGACTTAGTTATGGATGTTAATTTAAAGGGAACTTTCAATTGCCTTCAAGTGTTTTTGAAATACTGTATTTCAAATGATTTGGAGGGAGCTATTGTCAATATTGCTTCTCATTATGGAATTGTTAGTCCTGATCCTAGAATTTATACAGATTGTGCTCGTCGAAGTCCTGAGATTTATGGTGCTTCAAAAGCTGGGGTTATTCAGATGACTAAATACTTTGCTGTAAATGCTCCGCATGATGGAGCTAAAGTAAGAGTTAACGCAGTTGCTCCAGGCGGTATAAGGAATCCTTGGGACCCTCAAGGAGAGGATTTTCAAAGACTTTACGGTGATCGCTGTCCAATGGGAAGAATGGCTGAGCTTGCAGAAATTTTGGGGCCAGTTTTGTTCTTATTATCGCCTGAAGCATCCTATATAAATGGACACACGCTTGTAGTTGATGGTGGTGTTACAGCCTGGTAATAATATTTTTGTTAAATGGAGAAATAACATGAAAAGGAAGCTTATGAGAATTGGCAATCGGAATGTCGGCGATGGTGAGTCCGTGTTTATAATTGCTGAAGTAGGAATTAATCACAATGGAAGCTTAAGCAATGCAAAAAGATTGATAACCGCAGCCAATGATGCAGGTGCAGATGCTGTTAAATTACAATCATATATAACGGAAAAAAGAGTTCCAACTAATTCACCAATTTTTGAGAATCTAAAAAATTGTGAGTTGAGTTTTGACGAACAAGAAGAGCTATTTTTATTTGCTTCAGAGCTTAATATCTTACTTTTTAGTACGCCATTTGATGATGAATCTGTAGACTTTTTGGAGACAATGAAAAATCCTGTATATAAAGTTGCAAGCTTTGATAGTGTTAATAAATCTTTGTTGCGAAAAATAGGCGCCACCAAAAAACCAGTCATTATGTCTACTGGGATGACTTCATCTGCTGAGCTATCATTAGCAAAAGAGTGCTTGCTCGATGGAAACATTGATGCAGACTGCAATTTAGCTTTTTTACATTGCATCTCATCCTACCCAACCCCTCCAGAACTGTCGAATCTTTCTATCATACATTTTTTACGCGATCTTCATCAAGGCCCAATAGGATACTCTGACCATACCATTGGAATAAACATTCCAATTTCAGCAGTCGCTGCAGGTGCAAAAATTATCGAAAAGCACTTTACTACAGATAACAATATACCTGGAGCAGATCATTCTATGTCTGCTAATCCTAATGTTTTTCGATCTATGGTTGAAGGAATTAGAAATATGGAAACAATATTAGGTGGCTCTGAAATGCGTATTCGTGAAGTAGAGAGAGGTATTGAGCAATTCAGAAGGCCCTCAAATTAAGTGAATTATAAAATATTGATTCGATGTGACGGAGCTTCTCTGCCAGAGATCGGAACTGGCCATGTCATAAGGGATATCTCTATTGCTAAAAGACTAATCAATGACGAATGCATCAAAGAAAATCAAATTGGCTTTGTGTCAAGAAAAGATGGTCCTTTCAAAAGGGGCTTTGATCTTTTAAAAAGTGCGGGGATGAATATCTTGGATATTCCAGATTCGGAACTAGAGTGGAATAGTATTGCTGAAGCATCTGTTATCTTAAGCCAGAATGCTAAGCTGGTAATTGTTGATCGGCTCTCGACATCAGAAGTTTGGATGAGGAAGTTAAAGTCAGGAAAAACTAAAGTAATTTCGTTTGATGATACGGGTAATGGCGCAATCTATTCTGATGTTTTAATTAATGGGATTCTACACGATTTTATCGAGCGAAAAGCTAGATATGTTGGCTACGAGTACCTTTATCTTAATGATTTAAATATAGTAGGCAACAGAATAATACGAGATAAGATTACCAATATAGTGGTGACATTTGGAGGTTATGACTCGAGAGATCTTACCGGATTCTTCTTGGATTCCCTGATCTCTTCAGCGAGAATTCTTGGCTCTTCTATATCGATTGAATTACTTGTAAGCAATGAATCTGACCAAGTTATTGTTAATTGGAGAAATAAAATTGATCAACTCTTAGCTTCTAATATATGCAATATAGATATGTTTATTAGACCAAGTGATTTTTATAAACGCCTAAGCAATGCTGATTTTGCTATAGTCTCAGGAGGTCTTACAGTTTTTGAGGCACTCGCAATGGGTGTCCCTGTTATCGGTCTTCCTCAGTATGAGCACCAAAATAAGACCCTTCAAAATCTTAATCAAAAAGGTGCGCTTATCTTAGGTTCAGATAATATGGAATTAGACAGCTCTCTCTTTTTTAATCGTTTTATAAACTTACTTGATTCTTCGAGTTTAAGATTGAAGCAATCTGAAATAGGGAAGAAGTTGATAGATGGTTTAGGTAATAATCGGGTGATTGAAATAATCTCCAAAGAGATACGAGGCTCCTATGAGAGTTAAATTTATTCATAATATTTTTTTAGGGTAAGGTGGCGATATGTCAAAAACTAATTTAGTTGATCTACTGCAATGGGATACCCAATTTTTTGGTTTTGCTGTTGCTCAAATTTATGGAAGCCAAATTAATAAATTTGCAATTAAAGAGATTTTTGAATTTTGTGATTCAAACAAAGTTAAACTCCTCCAGTTCAAATGTGATAATCATGATAGAGCAAGTGTATTGTTGGCAGAGCAAAATAGGTTTCACTTTGCTGATTCTCGAATGAACTACTCTCTCAAAATAAATAGAGGTCAATTTCAGCTGCCTGATTCAGTGATTGATTATTCCTTTCGGCTGGGAGAGAAGAGAGATATACCCATATTAGAAGATATTGCACAAGATCTTTATTTGGATAGTCGGTATCATTTTGATAAGAATTTTCCGCAGGATCGAGTTCGTCTTTTTTATAGTAATTGGATAAAAAAGGCTGTATTAGGTACATTTGATGACCTTGCATGGGTGATAACAAAGCATGATCACCCTGTCGGATTTTGTTCCATTGTGTTTCGTGAGCCCAATATAGCTCAGATTGGTTTAGTAGGCTTACATCCACTAGAAACTGGTAAGGGCTTGGGTAAGTATTTAATGGCAAATGTTTTACATAGTTTAGAGAAAAGCGATGTTAAACAAGTTGATGTAGGGACTCAGGGACGAAATTATTCTGCTCAAAGGCTATATCAACGAGTAGGTTTTACTATAGATAATATTGAAACCTATTATCATAAATGGTTTTAATTAGATGGAATTAAGTATGTCAGACAATATAGCAATAATACCAGTTAGAACTGGCTCAAAACGACTCCCTGGGAAGAACACCGCAGATTTTTTTGGGAAACCTATGTTTATGCATACGGTTGATGCCGCGGTTAAATCTAATTTATTCGATGAAGTTCATGTATCAACAGAATCGGAGTTGGTGGCAGATATTTGTTTAAATAATAATTTAAAAGTTGAGTTCCTGAGGCCGCAGCATCTTGCAGATGATACAGCAAGCTTGGAGTCTGTTTGCTTGTATGTCTTAGATAAATTTTACAATGAATATAATAAGTCTTTTAAGAATTTTTGTTTGTTATGGGCTACTGCACCTCTCAGGACCTCAATTGACATAGTAGACTCATATTCATTACTCGATGAGAGCTGCGATTGCGTGGTGTCAGTTACAGACTATGATTTACCAGTATATTGTTCACAACAGGTTAACTCTGATGGACTTTTAGAACCTAATTTTCCTGATATGTTTTGGTTACCAGGGCAAGATATGCCCAAAGTATATTGCGACAACGGTGCTTTAAGTTGGACTAAGGTTGATGCTTTTCGTAAAGAAGGGGTTTGGATGCCTAAAAAAGCGAGACCATATTATATGGACAAATCCGTTTCTGCAGATATCGACACACAAGCAGATTTAGACTTTGCTAGATATCTTTATGAAATCCAACGTAAAAATTTACCTTGACCTTAAATAATATGGATAATTAAAAACTAAAATATTAACTCTATGAAAAATGTAATCTCTATTTTACCCCCTAGGCTTGGTGGCTTAGATATGCTACTGCCTATCTTTTTGGAAATGAAGCGTCATCCAGATGGAATAGCGCAGTTGGAGTTTGGCCAGAAAAGAACTAGCAACATTGTTGACTTAGATATGGAATTGGAAGATATTGAACAAAAAGAGAATATTCAGTCTAATTTAATAGAGAATGTTAAGCATAAGGAGTGTGTTGTAAACTTATTTAATAAAGTAGGTTTGCCGCTGAGTTAAGTTAAGTATTTAAAGCCATATTAAAGGTAGTGATTTAGGACTTAGAATTCTACTTAAGTCTTTTGGCTTAAATCTACATATTAAATTTTATTAGTACAGACGAGGTAAGAAATGAGCAATAACAAGTTTAAAAAAGCTAAACCGCTAAATTTAGAAAATTCTGATATTCTTTGGGATAGGGCGTGCAAAGTCATACCAGGTGGTTGCCAAACTTTTTCAAAGATGCCTTATCAGCATGTCGCTGGAGTGGCTCCAAAACTTCTATCTCATGGATCTGGATGTAGATCCTGGGACGTTGATGGAAATGAGTACATAGACTATATGATGTCTTTGGGTCCAAATATACTTGGTTACGCTGATCAGGAAGTTAATTTAGCAGCCTTTAAAGGTGCGGAATTAGGAGTGATATCTTCACTAGGTCATCCGTTAGAATTTAAGCTGGCAGAAAAATTAGTATCTCTTATTCCTAGCGCCGATATGGTGCGTTTTGCAAAAAGTGGTTCAGATGTTACTTCAGCATCAATAAGAGTAGCTAGAGCCTTTACTGGAAGAGATAAAGTTTTAGCTTGTGGTTACCACGGTTGGCATGATTGGTATATCGGATCAACATCACGAAATGCAGGTGTTCCAAAAGAGGTACAAAATCTCACTTTACAATTTAACTACAATGATATTGATTCCCTTAAAAATGCGTTTGATAATAATCCGGGTGAAATCGCTGCCGTTATTTTAGAGCCGGTTAATTTTTTCGAGCCTGAAGATAATTTTCTTGAAAAAGTAAAGTCTATTACTCATGAAAATAACGCCTTATTGATATTTGACGAGGTTATTACTGGTTTCAGGATGAATATTGGAGGAGCTCAAACTCATTATAATGTAATTCCTGATTTATCCTGTTTTGGCAAGGCGATGGCAAATGGTTTTCCGATGAATGCACTTGTTGGTCGAGAAGAAGTAATGTCTTTTTTTGAAGAAGCTTTTTTCTCTGGAACTTTTGCGGCAGAGTTGGTATCCATCTCAGCATCATTAGCTACTATTGATGCAATCGAAAAAAGGGGAACTTTAGAGCATATTGATGCGATGGGGTTACGTCTAAAAAACGGATACAATCAGCTTGCCAAGTCTCTTGAATTAGAACACATCACTAAAATGATTGGTTTTGGTTGGTGGCCTGAATATTTGTTTTATGATACACATGGTAAGAGTTCTCTAGAATTACAGTCGCTGTTTCAACAAGAAATTGTTCGAAGAGGAGTACTTTCGCGTGCGGGTATTTTCTTGTGTGGTTCACATCAAGAAGCTGATATTGAAAAAACACTACAAATATTTAAAGAAGCGTTAATGGTTGTTGGTGAAGCTGTTAGAACTGATAACGTACTTAATTGGCTGGATGGTGAAGTATTAAGACCAGTTATCCGTGCGAATGCATCCGACTAGCTAATGGAAAAAAAATGAAAGATAAACATAAATCTGTATTTAGCTCGTTACGAAATCCTGTCTTCTTTATTGCGGAAATAGGAGGCAATCACGAAGGTGATTATGAATATGCAAAAAGGCTAACAGATCTAGCCATTGAATCTGGAGCGGATGCGATTAAATTTCAATTTTATACTGGAGATTCTCTTGTCAGCAAACTAGAGAGTGCCGATCGAAATGCTCATTTTAAGAAATTTGAATTTTCAAACCAAGAAAATCTAGCGCTAGTTGAAATGGTTAATAAAGGTGGGGCTATACCAATGGCATCGGTATGGAGTGAAGAGATGCTGAGTTGGGCGAATCCTCGATTGCCATTTCACAAGGTCGGATCTGGAGATCTTACCTGTTATCCAATGCTTGCTTTACTGGCTAAGACAAATAAGCCTATTATTTTATCAACCGGCCTTTCTTCAATGAAAGAAGTTGCTAATGCTGTTTCTTATATTGAAAAATGCAACTCAACTTACATATCAGAACGGAAGTTAGCTTTACTTCAATGTACTTCTTCTTACCCTACACCTGATGAAGACGCAAACATTGGTGCTATGTTATCTTTGAAGTCGGAGTTCGGATTGCCTGTTGGATACTCAGATCACACCCTAGGCTCTAATGCTATAGAGGTTGCGGTATCAGCTGGCGCTGAAATAATTGAGAAACATTTTACCGATTCCCGAGAAGGAAAAATATTTAGAGATCATCTTATAGCTTTAACAAAAGATGAGGTCCAAGAAACTTTAGATAGAATGCAGCATATGAAGTTATTACTAGGAGAGGGTAAAAAAGTACTAACAAAATCTGAAGAGGAAGCTGAACATCATATTTCATTTCGCAGAAGCATCTACGCTAGCAGGAGTATAAAAATTGGTGAGGTATTAACTGAAAATAATTTAACAGTATTAAGACCCTTTCATGGAATTTGCGCTAGTCGCTTTGATGATATTTTAGGATGTATAGCTACGCGAGATATTGATACTTACGAAGTCTTAAATGAGAATGATCTTGTCAAAAAATAATACTGCAATTGATAGAATGCAAAGTGGTGTAAGGCTTTATGCACCCTTTACTTTAAAACATGCTGTGCGTCGATGGTGGATATTACGTAATATTGGTTTTAAGGGTGTGGATGTATATGTTGATGCTAACATTCAACTGCTTCGACATCCCGAGAGAATTTTTCTTGGCGATAAAGTTATGCTCAAGGAAGGAGTTAAAATTTGCCCTACACATCCTGACGCAACAATCACAATTGGGGATTGGACTACTGTTGGCTACAACGTTTGTATATTTTCTAAATCAAAAATTTCAATTGGCAAAAACTGCTTAATAGCACCATTTTGTTACTTTGTAGATAGTGATCACGGGACTGACTTAGGAGTCTTAATAAGGGAGCAATCAATGATCACTGCCCCTATAACTGTTGGCGATGATGTGTGGCTTGGTGCTGGGGTTACTGTCATAAAGGGCGTCACTATTGGGAACGGTGCCATTGTTGCGGCAGGCTCAGTTGTGACCAAAGATATTCCTACAAATACGGTTTATGCTGGCAGCCCTGCAAAATTTATTAGAAACCGAGAATAATAGTGAAAATAGGTGCAATTATTCTAAGCCGGATGGATTCAACTCGACTTCCTGGAAAAGCCTTGCTTGATGTCGGTGGAAGGCCTCTTCTTTCATATGCCCTATCCTTCTGTCAAAAAATTGATGACCTCGACTCTATTGCTATAGCTACTTCAACTCGAGCAGTTGACGATCCATTATCAGATTTTGCAAAATTTCATGGCATTCCATGTATTAGGGGTTCGTTAGATGATGTGGCAGAAAGATTTTTGTCTGCTATGAAAATCCTTAATTTAGATGTGGCGGTTAGAATTAATGGCGATAGTCCTTTAAATAATAAAACCCTTATTAGTTATGGTATTAAGCTTTTTAGAAGCGGTAACTTCGATTTAGTGTCGAATGTGCCAGCACGCTCCTATCCTTATGGCATGAGTGTGGAGGTGATAGGAAGAAAAGCAATGGAATATGCATGTTCTGTGATGAGCGATGCACAGCACCGAGAGCATGTTACGAAATATTTCTATGACAATCAGGATAAGTTTGATATTTCACTCATAAAATCAGAAGTTGCTGAGTATTCTGAAGTTCAGCTAGCAATTGATACACGCGAAGACTTAGATAGATTTAAATGGATAATTCGCAATATTGAAGGTGATCCCGCTGAATCAGATATAGCATCTTTAGTCAAATTGGCGAAGGCTTATTCACTAAATGCAGAGAAAAAAATATGAGAGCAGCCCAAATTACCGCGAGCGATAATAAAAGTAGTAATAATCCGTTGGTAACGGTTTATGTGACTAATTTCAATTATGCTAATTATATTGAACAGTCCATTGAGAGCGTTTTAGCACAAACCTATAAAAATTTTGAACTTATTATTATTGATGATGGATCAACTGACAATTCAAGAGAAATTATAAATCACTATATTGAGAATACAAATATTCGAGTTATATTTCAGGAAAATAAAGGCTTGATTGCATCCAATAATATCGCTGTGAAAGCAGCCCAAGGAAAATATATCATGCGACTGGATGCTGATGACTATCTGGATGACAATGCTCTGCTAGTTTTAGTTAATGCAATTGAAAAATCTGATGATATGGCACTTATATTTCCAGACTACTATTATGTTAACGCCGATGGCCAAGTGACTGGGCAGGAGCGCAGACATGATTTCCAAGCAAATGTCACGCTTTTAGATCAGCCTGCTCATGGAGCATGCACGCTCATTCGTAGGAATTCTTTATTAGAGGTTGGAGGATATAGCCCAGAGTTTACCTGCCAAGATGGTTGGGACCTTTGGTTAAAGTTAACTGAAAATTATTCTGTTGGAAACGTCAATCTCCCTCTTTTTTATTACAGAAAGCACGACACTAATTTAACCAATGACACTGATCGACTACTAGAAACGCGAGCTGAAATCTACAAAAGCCATGCTAAAAGAACAAAAAGACCCCATTTAAAGGTCATTGCAGTTCTTCCCACTAGAGGACCAGCGATAGAAGCAGATAGCCAGATACTCTCTAAATTAGGAGATAAGACTTTAATAGATTGGACCATAGATGCAGTTTTAGAATCTGCTATGGTTTCTGAATTAATCATAACAACTCCTGATCAGGACGTGAAAAATTATTTGACCAGCCGTTATGGTAATAAATTAACTATTGTCGATAGAGATAAAAATGAAGCGCTAGAGAATATGTCATATACTCCTGCAATTCAGCGAGCGATAGATAGTCGAAAGACTTCCTCTTTTGATGCTGTGCTGGAACTTACGGCTGAATCACCTTTTCGAAAGACTTCCTACATTGATAAAGCTATCAATGTAATGAGGGTTCATGATGTGGACAAAGTATTAGGAGTCCTACCAGATGATTCTATGTTTTACCGTCACAAGGGTTCTGGGCTGGAGAAGATAGGAAATGACTCCAACGCTCTCAAATATGAACGTGAATACCTCTATCGTCAGGGCGGAGGAATTATGTTGTCAAAGAGACATTGTTATTTAGATAGTCATGATCCTAAAATAGAAAAAAAAGGACACATTGTTCTAAGTAAAAAGGCAGGTATTTTAGTGAGAGATTTATTTGAAAGAAAAGTAGCAGAATTAGCTTTAAAGGAGAATTTATGAAAAAAGTAAGTTGTTATCTATGTGGTTCAAGTCAAGGAGATATTTTATTTAAGCAAGAGGGTCATGATCCATATCTGGCAAAAGTGCATAAATCTGCTCCAGATTACGATCTTAATTGGATGGTTTGTAATGAGTGTAGTTTTGTTTATCGATCACCAGCTCTTACTGACCAAGAGCTAGATGTGTTATATAAGAGTTATGATGAGGATGAATTTTCTAACACTACACCCGATGACTATTTCGATAAAATAATGTCTTTTCCAAATGAGGAATCAGAAAATTGGCAAAAAATATCATGGTTAAAAGAAGTAATTAGTGATAATGGAAGAAAAGATATTTTTGAAGCTCTTGACATTGGTTGCGGCGGGGGTACTTTACTTTATACGGCGAGGGAAGAGCTTTCTTTAAAAAGTGTTAGCGGGGTGGAACTAAACGAAGTTTATGCTGATTTGGCACGACGTAGGTTAGATGCAAATATTCTTAATAAAAATTATGTTAGTGGTTTGTTTAAAAAACAATTCGATTTGCTTATTAACACTAAAGTGCTTGAGCATGTAGCTGACCCACTTCCGTTTTTAAAAGAAATGTATGGCGATCTTGCAGATGGAGGGTTGCTTTTTATTGAAGTGCCAGATGTTTCAGATATGTATAGTTTGCCGCCAACTCACGAAAGGTTCTGGATTCCACACATATATTTCTTTAGTGGAAACACCTTAGGAGCCTTGCTTAAAAAAGCGGGATTCCAAATCGTAGCTCATAGAGTAATAAAGACTCATCGTGAAAGAAGTTATCTGCAGTTTGTAGCCGAGAAGACTGAAGCAGTATCAGATGATATTTCAGTCAAGCCATATGATGATATAGAGAGCATGAAGAAATCAATTGCATTAAACTTAAAAAATTACAACAAATAAGTCGTCAGTTATTGAAACTACGAAGGGAGTTGCTTGAATTATGTGTGGAATAGCTGGATATATTGGAAAAAAAACAATTAGTAAAAGTGCAATTGATACAACATTGGGTTTAATGGAAAACCGTGGTCCGGATTTTCAGGACTGGCGCTCTTTTGATGTTAATGATAATAATATTTATTTGCTCCATAGCCGTTTAAGTATCATTGATTTGGATGAGCGATCCAATCAACCCCTTTCATTTAATGGCGCAACTCTTGTGTTTAATGGAGAGATTTACAATTATATTGAAGTAAGGGAGAAGTTAAAAAAACAAGGACATACATTTTCTACTAATTCTGATACTGAAGTTCTGCTCAAAGCTTATTTAGAATATGGTGAAGACTGTGTGCAACACTTTAATGGTATGTGGGCTTTTGCTATCTGGGATGAAAATAATAAAAAACTGTTTTTATCTCGTGATAGGTTTGCCGAAAAACCGCTCTATTACTTTCAAGATAATGATGGATTTTATTTTGCATCTGAAATAAAGGCAATTCAATCACTTCGTCAAAAACAGCTACAGGTCAATTATGATCACCTGAAGCGTTACTTAGTTTATGGCTACAAATTTCTAAACAAAACTTCGCAGACATTTTTTCATGATTTACGTGAAATTGAATTTTCTTCTAATGCTACTTTAGATTGTAATAATAATTTCATCCAAACTAAGTACTGGAAACCAGAAAGAAATATAAAAGAAATGACACTAAATGAAGCCGTCGAGGGCTCTCGACATCATTTATTAGAGAGTGTTAAGTTACGTCTTCGGGCTGATGTGCCCTTAGCTTTCTGTTTGAGTGGCGGTGTGGATTCAGCATCATTGGTATCTATTGCAAAAAAAGAGTTCAATTATGACGTTTCTACATTTTCCATTATTGATTCCGATGAGCGCTACAATGAATATGATAATATGCAAGCAACTATTGATGATCTGAAATGTAAAAATTCCATGATGCATCTTGATTATGAAAATATGCTTGAACGGTTAGAGAATTTAGTGGCGTATCATGATTCACCTGTATCAACTATTACATACCTCACCCATTCCATGCTCTCTGAACAAATTAGCGAGCTTGGCTATAAAGTAGCTATATCCGGGACAGGAGCTGATGAACTTTTTACAGGTTATTATGATCACTTCAATCTGCACCTGTATGAAATGCGAAATCATCCGCAATTTAATCAATATCTTAAAGATTGGCAAGATTATACTGGTAAGCTTGTTCAAAATCCTTATCTCAAAAATCCAAAGTTATATTTTAATGATCAGTCAATTCGTGCTCATAACCATCTTGATAGTATTAAATTTGCATCATATCTAACAGACGATTATTCAATTGAAATAACAGAGTCTACATATTCAGATTCACTGTTACGAAATCGCATGCTTAATGAGCTTTTTCATGAGGCAACTCCAATTAGCTTAAGAGAAGATGACATGAATTCTATGAAATATTCTATCGAAAACCGAAGTCCTTTTTTAGATGTAAATTTATTTGATTTTACAAATTCGATACCTAATGAACATCTTATTCAAAATGGGTATGGAAAATATGTATTGCGTGAGGCGATGAACGGAATATTAAATGATCAGGTTAGATTAGATAGAAGAAAAAAAGGCTTCAATGCATCCATAAATTCTCTCTTTGATTTTTCAGACAAAAATACTCGTGATTATTTTTTGGACTCCTCTTCTGCTATATTTGATTTGGTTAATATTGCTAGTGTTGAGCAGATGATTAGTTCAAAAGAAGCAGCAAGCCATAACGGCAAATTTCTATTCAGTTTTATAAATTGTAAAATTTTTCTTGAGCAGCAATTAAAATGAATGAAAATATAAAGAATACAGTTAGATCGCTTGATATAAACGAAGCTAAATATACTAGTGATGGTGTAGTCGATTTCTATTGGCCTATAGATAATAAGAAGACTACAGAGGTCATGAATAGTATTACAAGCACTCTAATACCATATATCACTGAGAATCAAGGGAAGCACGCTGAGTTATTAACAGTCAGAATTTTATTTAAATGGTTTCTTTGTGAAGTTCTAAGGCTATTGGAAGCAACAATCGTAGCCACAGAGTGCAAAAAAGATGATATTACGCCGGTAATACCTAGCCACTTCAAGAAGCTTGATGCGATTTATAACTCAAGTAGTTTAGAATGTATATTTTTTCTGAACCAAAGTTCGGGACCATCCTATGGTCGAAATATTCCTCGGAGTTTTAAACGTCATGGTAAAGAATTTCTTTGGAATGGCCTCCAAGGTGGATTATTAAGGAAATATGGGTCTAATGCGAATGATGTTTTGGCTATTGGCCCTTCGAATCTAGCAATAGAGCATGCTAAAAAAACTAATAAGTTATTACGTTACTCGGATTTTGGTGAATGGTTTGGCTCGATGCCTAAAAGCCTTATAAATAAAGAAACTAATCAAATGCTTGGTCTACAGAAAATTTTAAGGACTGTTGAGGATAGTTTTAGCGAAGCTGGTTATCAAACACCCCCTGAAGTCCTTAAATATATATCAACGTGGATAAATCATGCGAATAATTTTGTTAATTATCACCTAGACCAAGAAGATTTATTTACAGGAAAGATTAAGAGTGACGTATGGTTTGGTTGTGGTGGAAATACAGTCTGGCATGTAATTCTAATCGAAAGGTTACGTCGAAAAGGAATCAAAGTAGTGACTCATGATCATGGATCTGGAAACTCATATCAGGCGCACACGCCATCCCATTGGGTAGAGTATATGCATACTGATCATTTTGTAACATTTAATGCTATAAACGAAAAAAATAGAAATAGTCACTATAATAGTGATCTGATGATGGGTCAGCCAGATCCATTGATTCAATGCTTGGATAGTATCCTAGGTAATAAGCATTTGAAAGTTAATTCAAAGACAGTCAGGGCATCAAAAAAAATTAAAAAAATAATGTATGTTAGTACAGCTTTTGTTAGTGAAGGGGCAAGGTTATTCCCTATTTTTCATGATATTCCTTATTTTGATTGGCAAATAAAATTACTATCACATCTAAAGGAATTAAATATTGATGTTATTTACAAACCCCATCCAGAAGGTGCAACTACTACTCCTCTTGGTTTTGCTGAATCTTTTGGATTTCAATCAAACATTAAAAGATTTGAGGAAATTAATGAAGATGTCGATGCTTATATTATAGATTTCATATTTTCATCTACTACTCCTTCAGTACTCAAAACCGATAAACCAGTATTTTTTATAAATTTTGGATTTCCAGAATTAATTCCGGAAGCTCTGAATTTGGTCAAAAAACGCTGTTATTACATAGATGGAAAGCATTCTACTGATTCTAGATTAAGTATTGATTTTAACGAATTTGATCAATTTATTAATAATGAAGAGCATATATTTGATACAAGTTTCTCTGACGTCTACTTTAACAATGCCTGAGTTTACACTCTCTCATTACATCAATGGAATATACTATGACTTCTAGCAAATCAAAAAATAGATTTTATCCTATATATTTTTTCTTAAAAGCATACCCTAAACGTAGTGTATTTATAGTGACTGCGCTGCTATCTTCAGGATTGGCAGAGGCAGTAAGTTTTGCTGCAATGATACCTCTTCTTGGAATGGCGATACTTCAAGATACAGGAGATAGAGAGCTCGGTTTTCTTGAGGCAGGCATATCACAAGTTTTTGATTTTGTGGGGCTTGAGATTACTATGGGTGGGGTTTTGGTGTTAATAGTTTTATTAATGGGTTTAAAATCTTTCTTATCTTTTTATGCAATGAAAGAGGTAGGATATATCTGTGCTGATGTCGAGGTTGATTTTAGAAAGAGTATGGTTAACTCCTTACTATATGCAGACTGGCGTTATTACCTTAAAAATCAAACGGGGGACTTCTCCACTGCCATAAGCACACAAATTCAAAGTGCGTGCAATGTATTTAGAGCTACAGGGCTCGTATTTGCAGGTTTTCTCCAAGTTGGTCTTTTTTCAGCAATGTCTATGTCTATATCTCTTCCAATCACATTGGGTGGGGTCTTCTTGGGTTTAACTGTTATGTTTATTCTAAGAAATTTTGTAACTTTGGCAAGAATTTCTTCAAAAACGCTAACAAAACATGAAGGGACATTGCTATCTACATTGATAGATGGGCTACGAGGTATTAAGTCTAATAAAGCAATGGGGCTGCAAGGTCGGCTGCAAAAATATTTAGAGCAGGATATTGAGAAGCTTGCAACCATGAGAAAACGAATAGTTTTAAGTTCTGCTGTGCTTAAAAATTTTGCAGAGCCTGTTCAAGTTTTTGGCATAGCAGTTGCACTCTTCTTATTAACTTCATATTGGGAGGGGGGAGTTGAAGAGCTCCTTGTGCTTATTCTATTGTTCTATAGAACAGGACAACGTTTAGGCAACCTTCAAATATATTATCAGCAGATTTTCACAGCGATTCCACCATTTTGGTTTGTTACGAATATTATCAGCAGCGCCCAAGAAGAAAGAGAGGACCTAAAGTCGGGTGATGAAGCATCTCTAAATGATTCAATAATCTTTAATAAAGTTAGTTTCGCTTATGACTCTAAAAACGTTTTAAACAGTGTTGATCTTAAAATTAAAGCTGGAGATTTCGTAACTATTGTTGGACCCTCTGGAGGAGGAAAGACAACGCTCACTGATATGTTATTGAGATTTAATAATCCGGACACTGGCACGATAGAAATTGATGGAAAGAATATTAATAATTTTAGCAAATCATCTTTGAGAAAAATGATTGGATATGTTCCTCAAGAAACTACTTTATTTTTTGACAGTATTCGAAATAATTTAACTTTTGGCGATTCTGAAATCACCGATGTAAAGTTAAAAGAGGCATTACGACGAGCAGGAGCAATAAGTTTTGTTGAGCAACTCCCAGAAGGTTTAGATTTTGATGTTGGGGAGCATGGTGGTCGATTGTCTGGCGGCCAAAAACAACGTCTTGGCTTGGCTCGAGCATTATTATATAGTCCTAAAATCTTATTATTAGATGAACCGACTTCAGCGCTAGATAAAAAAAGCGAAAATGATATTTTAAATACGCTCAATGATTTAAGAGGAACAGTAACGATTATAGCGATATCTCATCAGGAAACATTTGTTAATGCCTCTGATAGTAAATATTTACTTGAAAATGGGAAGCTTAATAGTCAAGAATTTGAATAAAATTAAATTCAGTTTTCTTATGCTATAGTTTGCCACTTTATCAGTTCTGGCTAGTGTTTTTAATGCAAAACTCAAATCTGTTAAAATTGTATAATTACTTTAAATGTTATAATAGAAGAAAGATTAATAAAGGATATTGGAGATAAAATATGTCTAAGATAAAGGTTGTTGACTCGTTAATAAAAGATTTACTTAAGAAAATTGACGATGATACTATTGACTGGGTTGATGAAAAACAAAACTTGCAATCCATAATGGAAAATGGCGGTTTAGTAGATAGAATGTGGCCGGTAAAATTAATTGAAGATTATTGTGAAGAAAACAGTGCTGCTAAAATATTAGATTATGGGTGTGGATCAGGAATCTTAAATCTACTTTTACTACTGAAGGGTTATTCAAATGTTCATGGCGTCGATGTGGTGGAAAAATTTGATAGCAAAATTCTTGAGCATATGCAGTTTGATAATGCATCATTCAAGTTAATCGGTGAGGATGAAAGACTTCCGTTTGATGATGCTACATTTGATGTTATTACTAGTAGCTTGGTATTAGAGCATGTGGAAAATGTAGATTTTTATTATAGTGAGGCTTCGAGATTACTAAAGCCTGGGGGTGTCTGTTTCTTTAACTTTCCTCATAGGCTTAAACCATACGACAGTCATTCAAGATGCTGGTTTATTCATTATTTCCCAAAGAGTATAAGGAAATTACTTTGGGATATTTTTGCAAGACAGGACGGTGATTATTTAAATAATTACTTGTTTTTAAAAACTGTGTCTTACCATAAACGTATTGCGATGAAATATTTTAGCCATGCTGAAAATAGAACTGGCAACAGGATAAAAGAAATTAATTTTGTTAACTATAAAGGAAGTTCAAAAATTAGACTTATTGCTTCGAAATTAATGGGCTTAAAATATGTTGGTAATATTTTCATAAAAATATTCAGCCTCAACGCATCTGTGGACTTATATCTAGAAAAATCAAGCTATTAACTTATATTGAAGCGCCTTAAAAGTATTTGAATTATGAAAATTAACATATCTTTATCAAAAGAATTTGGCTGGAAGCAGTATTCTGTTGCTGGCTATACAGTTTGGTTTAAGGGATATCTAATTGACGATAACATTACTGATCTTTTTCAGTATGGTAGAGACTTACTCCATAAAAAACATATTAATATTGATGAGTTTTCAAAATGGATTAAAAGTGTCCGAGGACATTTTTCAATTATTATTTATAGTTCGGATCGTGTATTTTGTGCGGTTGATCAGGTTAGATCTGTCCCTCTTTTTTATAATTATGATGCTAATCAAATATCTATAGCTGCTAACGCAGAAGATCTGTTGGATAAGCCTGCACTAAATTTAGAGCTAGATAATGCTGAGGCTGCTCTAGAGATAGCTATGTCCGGCTTTACAATTGGTAAAAAAACACTAAGTATCGGTATTTCCCAACTGCAGGCTGGCGAGTGTATTTTGGTCGAAGAAAATACAGTCACAATTCATCGCTACTATCGCTATAGTCCCTGGAATACTACTAGCGACAACAAAGATGAACTTAAAGTTGAATTAACTATGTTGCTTAAGGACATGTTTCAGAGTGTTGCTGAAAGTTGTAAAGGGCGGCAGATAGTAATTCCTTTAAGTGGAGGACATGATTCCCGTTTAATTGCCAGCGGTTTAAAAGAGGTTGGTTTTGAGGATGTGGTCTGTTTTTCATACGGGCTTAGTAATAATTTTGAAGCTAAGACTGCAAAGAAAATAGCAGAGAAACTTGGTTATAAACACGTATCCATACCTTTGTCTCTGAAGAAGCAAAAGGATATTTTTAGTCAAAGTTGCTTTAGTGAGTTCAGGGACATGACAAATACTTTATGTAACTCGCCCGTTCTGCTCGATTATTCAGCTGTAAAAATACTTATCGAAGGTAATCATATTGCAAGCGATGCTATTTTTATTAATGGTATGTCAGGAGATTTTATTTCAGGCAGTCATTCAGATCCTCGGCTTAAAGAACTAGACTTAGATGATTTTGTTTATTCATTTATGCAAAAACATTACAACCTATGGCAATCATTAAGATCGCCAAAAAATGATAAAAAAATTAAAGCCCGGTTGTTGGAAAATGTAAAAAAAATCATGAGTGATCATCGCTTGTCTCAGGATGATTTTAGTTCAATCGCAGAGTCCATAGAGTGGTCAGGAAGACAAAGTAAGTTTGTTACAACAACGCAAAGAAGTTATGAATTTCATGGGCATGAATGGAGATTACCACTTTGGGACTCGCTATTCATGAAGTTCTGGGAAAAAATTCCTCTAGACCATAAAGTTAATCAATCTTTGTATAAAGAAGTGTTATACGAAAATAACTGGGGTAATGTTTGGGATAACATTCAGGTTAATGATTTCCGCTTGGCATCTTATAAAGTAAGGTTTATACGAACAATTGCAAAGTTATTTTTTGTGCTAGCTAGACGAGAAACTTGGAACAAATTTGATAAAAGGGTGTTCTATTATTTCTATGACAATACTGCAGCGACAGCCATAGAGCCTTATCGAAACGTCTTATTGGATCTTCACGGCGCCCGAGACCGCAACTCATGGATTTCAAGACAGTATCTTGCACAGAAAGACATTAAATTACTAGATTTGCAAGATTAACTCCTATTACAAATAAACAGATATGCAAACGGATGACTTAAAAATGCAAGAAAATATTTTTAGTGATGAATTACCAGTATCCATATCTAAAGTATTCGATGTATTAGAAAGACATAATGTCTTTTTTTGGCTAGATGCAGGCTGCCTTCTTAAGGGTATTAGGGATAAGTCAATTTTAACTTCAAGTGATATTGATGTGTCAGCAACTAATGATCAAACCAATAATATATTGTCCGCTTTAGATGAATTAGCTGACTTAGGATATCGCTTCAATTTTAACGGTGGCTATCCTATGCTTGAGGATATGGTCACAGTTTTTTTGCCAGAGATGTTTAATAGGATTAAGCATATAGATATATACATATTTCATAGATCTGGAGATATGCTTGCTAGACGTTGTTTTCATAAGCCGATAGTGACTTCAAAATCGCGTTATTTATTTTATCTTTCAAAGAAAATTATGGCTAAATCGTTAACTAGTAATAAAGCGATTGATCTAAAATTAGATGCTGATAGGAATTATTCAATAGCTCGTAATTTAGGTAAATTTATTTTTTACTTATATGAATTAGTTGGAACTACAGCCTGGTACGTTATTCCAGTTAAATATTTATCGGAATTTAAAAAAGTGAAATTACATGGTAGGCAATTTAATGTACCAGTTTCTTGGGAGGACTATTTAGAAATGAGATATGGTGCTGACTGGGCAACTCCAAAAGATAGACTTGAATGGTTCAGCGATTGGAAAAATAGCTTAAATCATGTTATTCAACATAGAAAATTAAGGACTAATATGTCTTTAAAGAAATATTGGTTTAGGTTCTAATGACGATTCTGTTCTTAGGGATTTATTTTAAATTTTTTTTCTCTGGTCAGTCTTTATTGCCTTGGCTAAAAAAAATTATTGGAGTTTATTATGTTAAGTAAAGGATTATCTAAAGCGCAGACTTTAGAATACGTTAGTACTAAAGTATCACTCTTTAGAGTTCCTGAGTTGATGTATTTTACAATCGCGAATTATAGAAAAGCACCTCTGGATACAATTAAAAAAATACAGGCTACATTTAAAGATCAGAATGTTGCGGTTAGATCTTCAGCTTCTGATGAGGATGGTGACTCTAGTGCAGCAGCTGGAGAATATGATTCAGTATTAGATGTTAAGTCGAATGATTCTGAAAATCTCTCACAAGCTATTCAAACAGTAATTAGTAGCATTGAATCTAAAAGAGATTGCTCTCCTAATGATGAATTTATAGTTCAGGAAATGGTAGAAAATTCAAATATGAGTGGAGTGATTTTTACCCATGACCTTAATACGGGGGCTCCATATTATGTTATTAATTATGATGATACTTCAGGCTTAACAAATACGGTTACATCAGGTGATAATGAGTACTCAAATAGAACGCTATATGTTTATCGAGGTTCATCCAATTCACTCAGATCAAATCGGTTTTATGACCTTCTAAATGCTACATTGGAATTAGAAAAGATTTTAGATAGCAATCTTCTCGATATTGAATTTGCCTTAGACTCCAATTTTAAACCTTGCTTACTGCAAGTTAGAGCAATAACGACCCATAAAAAATGGGATAACACGGTTTTAAAAGAAATTGATAAGACATTACTAGGCATTCAGTCTTTCGTTCAGTCAAGGTTTAGACCACTTTTTGGAGTCTATGGCGATACTACTGTACTGGGCCAAATGCCTGATTGGAACCCAGTAGAAATGATTGGTAGAGCTCCACGTGCATTAGCTTTTTCTATGTATCAAACCCTGATTACCGATAATGCATGGCGTGTAGCGAGAGAAAAAATGGGGTATTCAGTCCCAGCAGGCCAGCCTTTAATGGTTTCTCTAGCTGGCCAACCTTTTATAGACACACGCCTCAGCTTCCATTCTTTTTTACCGAAATCTTTGTCACCTAAGATTGGTAAAAAATTAGTGAATATATGGCTTAATCATCTTAAAGATAAACCTACACTTCATGATAAAGTTGAATTTGAAGTAGCCATTACCACTTTCAGTTTTGATATTGATGACAGGATAGAGCGGTTGATTGGTCCAGAATTAAACGCTAGTGAGAAGTCTGATTTTAAAAGTGCATTACTTCAGCAAACTCGTTTACTGTTATTGGGAGATGGAGAATATGGTTTAAAGGATGCTCTTGGCAAAGTGGAAGAACTTACTATTAAGCAATTAAAATATAAACAAATTTCATTTGATAACAATTTGTCTATTATTTTTAATATGATTGACGAGTGTATTCACTATGGAACTATTCCATTTTCTATTTTGGCTAGGCATGGCTTTATTGCAAGAACAATTTTATTATCTTTAGTACAGCGTAAAATTCTCTCTAACGATGATGCTGATCTTATTCAGTCAAGTGTCAGGACAGTAGCAAGTGAGTTCGTGGATGATAGTCAGGAGCTAAAAGAAGGAACTTTGTCCGAGAGTAAATTTTTGTCTAAGTATGGGCACCTGCGCCCAGGAACTTATGATATTTTATCACCTCGGTATGACCAGATGGGAGACGCAATGGCTGAAGGTAGCTTTAATGAAATAAAATCTTCATCTAGAGTATTTGAATTGTCATCGAAGCAAACAGAAGAAATTAACCATCTTCTTATACAAGAAGGCTTTCATGATCTAGACGCAGAAGGGCTCTTGGAATATGTCCGAGCTGCCACTGTTGGTCGCGAGTATGGTAAATTTATATTCTCACGTTCACTAAGTAATATTCTTGAGCTTGTCGCTGCGTATGGGGAATATCATGGACTGAACCGTGATCAGATGTCTCATATTGCGGTTACTGATTTGTTGGGTATAGCGCAAAAGAGTAACTCAGCTAATATCCCAGATTATTTGCGTGCAATTTCAAAGAGTAATGCAAAGTTACACTCTTTATCAAGTGCAGTAAGGCTGCCTCAGCTGCTTTTTGATGAGGCAGGAGTTTTTGTTGTACCTTTTCAGGTCAGCACCCCAAATTTTATAACCCAGAAAAATATTACCGCCCCTATTTTATTACTTAGTTCGAGAATAGATTTTGATGTTTCCTTGCTACGAGATAAAATCATTTTAATTGAGAGTGCTGACCCAGGGTTTGACTGGATCTTTGCACAAAATATAGGTGGACTAGTAACAAAGTATGGTGGAGCTAATTCACATATGGCAATTAGATGTGCAGAATTTGGCATACCTGCAGCGATTGGATGTGGGGAGCAGCGCTTTGAAACCATCCAAAAATCTAATCGAATTCTTTTAGATTGTGCCTCAGGATTAATTGATTCATTAAATTAGAGAGTTTTTATGGTTATATGGATAATAGGGCTTTCCGGCTCTGGAAAAACAACTTTAGCTAACAAAGTTATTGCTGATGCTAACAAGATGTCAAGTGTAGAATCTAAAAAATCTGTTCTTATAGACGGAGATGTAATTCGTGAGGTATTTAATCACGACATTGGATATTCCATGCAAGATCGCTTGACTAATGCAAAACGTATCTGTCAGTTAGGAAAATTTCTAGATAGCAAGGGAGTCAATGTGATATGCGCTATTTTGTCTATTTTTCCTGAAACTAGAAAGTGGAATAGGGAGAATATTGAAGACTATTATGAAGTATTTATTGATACGCCAATTGAGACTTTAGTTAGCAGGGATAGCAAAGGTATATATAGGAAGTTTAAGAATGGTGAAATAACTGATGTTGCTGGAATGGACATAGATTTTCCAGTACCAAAATCTGCGGACTTGGTGATTAATAATAATACATCCATTAATGACTTGCTTAGTCATTCAGATGCACTTGTAGAATTATTATGCCAATAAGATCAATGGTTTATGAATATACTTCAACCGATAGGTTAGTTTCACCTCACAAATATATGTATACTGAATATGCTGGAAATGAATTTTTGCAGTGTTATTCTGATGATCGATCAAATTTTCTTAATCATTTTTCATCATTAAAAAAGCATAAAAAAGATGTACGTAAAATTGATGAGTATCTATGTGCTTTAGTTATTGAATTTATGGCCAATAATGAATTACCTTCACCAGATAATAGTTTAGGTAATATTGGTCGCCTTGATTCAGTGACTGAGATTAGCACATCTAAATTACTAGAATCTTTAATACATCATTCAATTTCTAAAAGCACAAACGACAATTCCAAGGAGTGGTTAGATTTTTTAGTTCAAAGATTTGAAGTAACAAAAAAAATTTTCGAGGGTTACCACAATAAAAAATTACGAGAAGGCAAGGGTAAAAGTAACTTGGTTTTCTTATATTGGCTTTTTTCAGTTCTGTTAGTTCTGGTTTATTATCAAACAACTAATCTAAAATACTTGAGTACTTTATTGAAAGTTAATGATCTTATATGTTCATTAAATCATAGTCATTTAGCATTAATCCCCCCCAAAGGTATGGATTTAGTTTTATTAAATGAGATTAGCTTTGTACAAAATATCTCAAATAATGTGAAGAGGTCAAATTTTGACTTTAAATAAAATTGGAATGGTGGCCGCAGACACCTCACGAACATTATGTTACATAGAGGAGCTTATTAAGCATAATTTGAAACCTAATCATGTAATATTACTTATTAATAATGAAGAGAATCTACTCCCAGGACAAAACAATAACGAATTATGTAGCAAAATTATAGAAATTTTAGATTTAGAAGCCATTACTTATGAAATTTCATCCAATTCTGATATCAACAGCAAGGAAGTTTTAGATATTCTTCTGCAAAGAAGTGAGTCTACTTTTATATTTTCTGGTTTTGGTGGCGTATTGCTTAGAAACAATATTCTAGATTCAGGAAAGAAATTTCTGCATGTGCATGGTGGCTATCTTCCCAATTATAAAGGCAGTACAACTAACTACTTCAGCTTATTAGAAGAAAATGTTATTGGAGCATCATCTATCTTCCTCACAAAGGATATTGATTGTGGCCCAGTTTTAGCAAGAAAATTTTTTTCAGCGCCAATTGATAGAACTGAAATAGATCATATTTATGACTCAAAGGCTCGTGCTGAAGTGCTTATTGAAACTCTTCAAAAATACAAGGACCTTGGATTTTTTGATTTTGATTTAAATTCAAACGTTGGAGGCGAAACCTTTTACGTAATTCATCCAGTTCTTAAACATCTTGCAATACTCGGAGAATAGGCAGTTATTATCAACTAAATCTCATATAATTTGATAAACTTCATTATCACAGGTTAAATATTTAGCCATACATAAAGGGAAACATGGTTAATCATTATGCGCATTACATACCGCGGTAAAAATATAAAAGATTATTGGGCCTTGCGATGGTCAGAAATAGACTCAGATCTTCCAATGACTAATATCGATGCATATCCTCTAAAGTATGCAATTGAAACAGCTAGTGATAAAAATGGTAGGATTCTAGAGGCTGGTTGTGGCGCTGGTAGGATACAAAGATATTTCCATGATCAAGGAATAGATATTTTTGGGGTTGATTACATTGGGGTTGCGATTGAAAAGCTGCGGGATATTGATCCTACTCTTAAAGTTGAAGTAGGAGATATAACTAACTTAAACTTTAAAGATGAGTCATTCAAATATGTTTTAGCATTTGGACTTTATCATAATTTAGAGTATGGGTTAAAAGCTTCCATTCAAGAAACTTACCGTGTTATGGAATTTGGAGGCTCAGTTTGCGCTTCTTTTAGAGCTGATAATATTCAGACAAAACTTGTTGATTGGCTAACTCAACACAGATCGAAACAAAAACCTTTAAAAGACTGTTTAGAATTCCATAAAATGAATCTTACGCGTTTTGAATTTAGGAAATTATTCGAGGACGCAGGATTTACCATCAAATCCATAGTTCCAGTTGAGAATATGCCCTTATTGTATAAGTTTTCTATTTTTAGAGCCTCTAATCATAAGATTTTTGATGAAAATATAGCAAGAGTTGAAGGCTATAAGCTTTCCTGGGTTGGCCAGCTTTTTCAGAATTTTTTAATGAAATTCTTTTCCGATCAATTCTGTAACATTTACGTGCTTATTGCTCATAAGAATAGATAATATTATGAAAAAAAAAATAGGGATTACTCAGCGAGTTGACAGAGTTGATCTTTACGATGAGTCACGAGATGCATTAGACCATCGATTGATTGACTGGGTTTTAAGTGCAGATTTCATTCCGATACCTATACCAAATAGCATAGTAGATGCTAAGTTAGCAAATAATTTACAACCAAATCTAGATAAATGGTTAAAAGATGTCGGTATTGATGTTGTTTTATTATCTGGGGGTAATAATATTGGCGATGTTCAGCTACGAGATTTAACTGAAGAGTATTTAGTTTTTTGGGCGGAGAAATATAAAAAGCCATTATTAGGAATCTGCCGGGGAATGCAGATGATGGGTATTTGTGCAGGTGCTCAATTGGTAAAAATTAATGGTCACGCCAAAGTTCGGCATAAATTGAAAGCCAAAGATACAAGTAACAAGTCACTGCCGAAATCGGTCAATAGTTATCATGATTTTGCCCTAGAAGAGTGTCCTCAAGGCTATGAAATTTTAGCAGAGTCAGAGGATGGTTCTATTGAAGCTATAAAACATAAAAAACTGCATTGGGAAGGGTGGATGTGGCATCCAGAAAGGGAATTTCCTTTCGATTATATAGATATAATGAGACTTAAAAAAATAACAAATAATGTCAAATAAAAAACCGAAAGTTATTCTTTTAGTCGCTGGTGAAGGCAAGAGGCTTCGTCCATACACCTTAGATAAGCCTAAGTGTATGGTAGAGATAGATGGGGTTAGTTTAATCGATCGGCAGATAAAAATACTTAAGGCAGAAGGGCTTGAAGATTTTTTACTGATTGGTGGCTTTAAGGCTGAGATGTTAAAACAGAAAGGGGTTAAATTAAAAATTAACTCAAGATACTTTGAAACAAATATGGTTTGGACATTATTTTCTGCAGAGGAAGAGTTAGAGGGTGATATTATTGTCAGCTATGGAGATATTGTATATTCCCAAGAAATATTACAGGCGTTGATAAACTCCAAAGAGGATATTGCAGTCGTTATAGACAAAGATTGGGAGAGCTATTGGAGAGCTAGAAATGAAGATCTGTTGGATGACGCTGAGACACTAAGACTTGGTCTAAACGGGAAAATAACTGAAATTGGTAATCGGCCAAAGACTGTAGAAGAAATTCAGGGTCAGTACATTGGGTTAATGAAATTTTCGTCTAAGGGCTTGAGTCATATAAAGACAATTTTTCATAATTCTGTTAAATCTGGAAAGTTATTAAATAAGCCTGTTGAAGAATCTTATATGACAGATCTCTTACAAGTATGCATTAACCAAGATATTCCTGTGTCATCAGTCATAATAAACGGTGGATGGATTGAGATAGATACCGTTTCAGACTTGCATTCGAAAACAACTTTAGAACGTATCGAGCTTTTAGATCGAGTGAATTGAAAATATTATTCCCATTTGTTGGTGACAGTGTTGGAGGAAGCCACTTATCAACTTTAGAGCTATACAAAATACTTAGAGAGCATGAGTATGATGTTGTTGTTTTGTTGCACGAAAGTGATGGCCCTTTATCAAAATTGCTTAAAAAATCTGGCGTTGAATATTTAGAAATTAAAACTGCCTATTTAGCTGGTGAATCCCCAAATATAGCTATGATACTCTTTGGGATGATTTTTAATATCAGCCCCTTTGTAAAATTTATTAAAAAAAATAATATAGATATTGTTCATGGAAATGATTTAAGAGTTAATCTAACTTGGTCGGTCGCGGCTAGGATAGCAAAAATCAAGTTTATATGGCATCAGAGAACTATTTTGTCCGACTCAAAATTTTGGAGATGTATTACCCTTCTATGCGATCACTTTATTGGTATATCACAAGCAGTGATAAATTCAGCTCCTAATAATATTAACTCAGTCAAGAGATCTTTGGTTTATAACGCTTTTGACACAGATACTCGATTTGATAAAAGTTCCTCTAAGAACTTAATTAATAAACGTTTACCAAAATATCAAAATGCTATCATTTTAGGCTGTGTTGGAAGACTAGTCGCCTATAAGAATATTGATTTTGTAATAAGGTGTATTCCGGAAATAATTAGCACTTCTAAAGTTCCGATTCATCTTTTGGTAGTAGGTACTGGCAAGGGCGAATATACAAGTTACTTAAAAAATATTGTGAAGGATTTAAATTTGCAGAGCAATGTAAGCTTTACCGGCTTTTTAGGTAATCCATCTGAGATAATTTCAGGACTTGATATTTTAATAGCTTCAAGCAGTAGAGATGCTTTTGGAAGGACAATCATAGAGGCTATGCTGCAGTCAACCTCAGTTCTAGTGGCTAATAAAGGAGGCCATTTAGAAATAGTAAAGAATGAATTTGATGGATTACTCTACTCGGCTAACTGTAAAAAAAGCTTTATTGAAAAGGCTTGTGCGCTAGTTGAAGATAAATCGCTTAGAGAGGCGCTCGCTTCCAAAGCCTTGGAGAAAAGCTCTTTAAAGTATTCAAAGCAATCACTATTTTTAGCGGTAGAGAAAATTTATAAATCTGTGACAGTCCTCTAAACTAGTAATAGTATCTCGACCTTGGTCCTAAAAAATCTTGATATACCTAAGATAATTATTTTCCTCAATATAGAGCTATCTCCTATTTTTTAACCCCCTTGCGCATATATAATACAACCCAATGAAACACGCTACCTATCTAGTTCGCTTTGATGACATTTGCCCTACAATGGACTGGGAATCTTGGGATAAAGTAGAAAAAGTATTAATTTCAGAAGGTATAAGGCCTATATTGGCTGTTGTACCTGACAATAGGGATGAAAATCTTATATTTGGAAAAGAGAATGAACATTTTTGGTCGAAAGTTCGAACTTGGAAAAAAATGGGGTGGTCGATTGCTATTCATGGATATCAACATTTATATCAAACTAATGACTCTGGTTTGTTAGGGCTTAATAAATATAGTGAGTTTTCAGGTTTATCATACGAACAACAGAGCAAAAAGCTTCAAAAAGCACTTAAAATTTTTGAATCGCATGATGTTAAACCTAATTTATGGGTAGCTCCCGCTCACTCTTTCGATAAAGTGACGGTGCGCGTGTTATCTGATTTAGGTATAGAGGTAATTAGTGATGGATTTTTTAAGAGACCAGTTAAATATATGAATATGATATGGATACCACAACAATTATGGAAGTTTCGTCATTTCCGATCAGGTATTTGGACGGTTTGCTACCATGTTAATGGAATGAAAAAAGAAGAATTAGAAAGAATATGTTCTGATTTAAATCAATATAATGAGAGTATTATTAGTTTAGATTATGTCTTGAAGAATACTTCTATTAATTCATTCACTATATTGGATAATATCTTTTCCAAAGTTTGGGTAAGATTAATTAAATTAAAGAGAATTTTAAGAAGATTGTAATTATGCAAAAAGTATTTTTTATAATTCCTACATTAACTCAAGGAGGGGCTGAGAGGGTAATAGTTACATTGTTAAAATTTCTAGACAAAAGTAAATTTAAAGCAACGATTATGGTCGTTAATATGAATGAAGAAGTCTACAGTGAGGAGATCCCAGAAGAAGTAGATATTATTGATTTAAATTGCAATCGAGTTCGAACTGCAATTCCAAAGATTATTTATAATCTTTGGCGGCACAAACCGAATATTGTTATGTCAACTATCGGTCACTTGAATTTAGCTATTGCAATGTCAAGAATCTTCATGCCTTCCGGAATTAAATTTATAGCAAGAGAAACGATTGTTGTGTCTGAGAAATTAAGTAGAGGAAAGTTTCAAAAACTGTGGAAACTTTTGCATCAAATCTTTTATCCTACTTTTGACAAAATAATTTGCCAATCAGAAGATATGATGAAAGATATGTCAAATATCTTAGGTAGTGATAAAAATTTAGTTCTAATAAATAATCCAGTAGATTATAAGAAAATTCAGAATCTCTCAAGGTTGTATGACCAGTCAGCTGAGGAATATTATAATGATAGATCTTATACCTACCTAATAGCCGCTGGAAGACTTATTGAGCAAAAGGGTTTTGAGATGTTAATTGAAGCTGTTGCTTTAAGTAGTAATCCAAAGATAAGACTTGCTATTCTTGGGCATGGCCCCTTAGAAAAAAAACTACTCTCGTTAATTGAGCAATATAAGCTTCAAGACCAAGTGACCTTGTTGGGCTATCAAAAAAATCCATATATATGGATATCTAGAGCCAATGCGTTTGTTCTTTCCTCTTATTATGAGGGTTTTCCAAATGTTGTTTTGGAGGCTTTATCCTGTAGCAAACCAGTCATATCAACACCAGCTCCAGGTGGGGCGAAGGAAATATTAGAATCAATAGAAGGGTGTTACCTATCTAAGGAGATTTCAGCTATATCATTAATGAAAGCTATAACTGATTTTACAGACTCTAAACATCAGAGAATTTCAGATAATGCGGTTGAACCATATAAATCGGAAAAAATTTGTAAAGAATACATGCGTGTATTCTTAAACTGATGAATACAAAATGTTAACAAAGCCTTTACATATAATTACTAGTTTAAGTATTGGTGGTGCTGAGACTATGCTATTGCGTCTAATCAAACATAAACCTGATTTGGTTAAATCAACAATTGTAATCTCTCTGACAGATAATGGAGAAATAGGTCGAATATTAGAATCGATGGGCGTCAGCGTTATAAGTCTTGGAATGCATAATTGGTCTTCTATTTTTAAAGCATTATTTAAACTAAAAAAAATAATCCAGAACGAAAAACCTGACATCATTCATACATGGATGTATCACGCAAATATATTAGGCGGTATTGCTGCGTTTTTAGCAAAAAATAAAAATATTATATGGTCGATAAGAAGATCGGAATTCACTCGTGGTGAATCTCTATCAACTTATATAGTAATGAGAATAGGGGCGATGTTTTCAAATGTCATACCAAAAGTAATAGTTTGCGTGGCTGAATCAGGGCTGAAGAATCATCAAAATTATGGTTATAAATCAGATAGCATGATCGTTATTCCAAATGGTTTTGATTTAGAGCATTTGAAACATGATCCAGTTGTTCGAAAAGAAATTAGAAAAGAGTTAAATATTTATGATGATGAGGTTGTAATAGGATGCGTTGGAAGATTTCATGAGTCTAAAGGTTATGAAATATTAATTGCTTCATCAGTTGAGGTGATCAAGCTCAATGAAAAAGTTAGATATTTATTGATTGGACGTGATTTAGATCAGCAAAACACTATTTTGATGGAATGGATTAATAAAACAGGTTTTTCAGATCATTTTCTACTAGCAGGTGAAAAGCATAATGTTGCTGATTATATGAGCGCCATGGATATATATTGTTTATCCTCAATTACAGAGGGTTTTCCTAATGTTGTAGGAGAAGCAATGGCCTCAGCATTACCATGTGTAGTAACTTCTGTTGGCGATGTTCAAAAAATCACTGGGAATAATGCAATATTGGTTCAGCCAAAAAACAAAAAATTACTCAGTAAAGGTCTTTGTGAAATATTAAATATGGATAACGAAAAAAGATATAGAATGGGGTTAAGAGGAAGAATAAAAATAGAAGAAGAATACCCAATAAAATTAATTTGCGAAAAGTACTATAATCTATATTCGTTAATTTCATGTGGAGAAAATAATTATGAAAAAATTTGATAATTTATTAAGTGAGGCTGGTATAACCAGATCAGATGGGTATGAATTCTATTTTCGTAATTATATTTATAAGGATATAGATTTAGATGGCAAAAAAATATTAGATATAGGAGGTGGGAATGGTTTAGCATCCTTTTATGCCCTAGATTCATCTCCTAATTGTTCTGCTTGGGTCGTAGATCCTATTGCTGAAGGCTCTAATGATTTAATGTTTGAGCAATATGACTCCATGAAAAAAAATTATGACGAAGAGCGTATTAATTTTCATAGGGATTATGTAGATACACTATTAGATCCTAGTTCCTTCGATATTATTGTGATGCATAATACAATTAATCATATTGGTGAAGATATTCTTGAAGATATTTCATTCAACAAAGATGCATACATTGAATATGTAAGTAGGCTTAAAACAATACTTGATCGATTATCTTCTGACGGCATTTTGATTGTAGCTGACTGTGGAAGTAAAAACTTTTTTGGACAAATAGGTTTGAAAAGTCCTTTTGCACCATCTATTGATTGGCACCTCCATTGTGAGCCGCGAGTTTGGCAACAAATGATTGAGGATATTGGATTTTTACATACCAAGACTCAATGGACAGCTCGAAGAGAGTTCGGTGTATTCGGAAAATTTTTCTTGGCTAATCGATTTTGTTCTTATTTTCTCAATAGTCATTTTGTCAGCTTTTATCAAAAAAAATAATTATCTCTGTTATTTTTTTATCAAAAAAGAGGTTATGTAAATAAGTTAAATAAAATTTTTTTTAGACATGACAACAATCAATACAAATTTAGCTTTAAAAGCAAATACAAAAATAGCGATGAGCACCCGCTTTATATTGCTGCTAGTTTCAGTTGTTTTGTCATGGAAGTTATTTCGCTTAGCGTACCCTATAGAAA
>CESJ01027775.1_pt1 | contig 31486 bp, 33 predicted proteins | sample 356311 | NCBI WGS metagenome assembly CESJ01 (sample SAMEA2621487, study PRJEB7988) | marine metagenome | biome: marine biome (ENVO:00000447); feature: surface water layer (ENVO:00002042); material: "saline water (ENVO:00002010), including plankton (ENVO:xxxxxxxx)" | depth 5 m
CTTTAAAGAGCCTTTACCCCTAAATAAAAAGCCTTTGGTGTTAAAACGCTATCGCGACAAAACCGCCACTAGTCCGCGGATTCGCTCAACGCCGCATCCAAGCACGCGATCAAGCACGCGATCAAGCGCGCATTTTGTTCATCGCTACCGACCGTAATACGCAAAAAATTACTGATCCTAGGCTGTTTAAAATGCCGCACCAGCACCCCATGCTCGCGCAGTTGCGCAGACAATTGCGCAGCGGCATGGAGGGCATGACTAACAAAAACAAAATTGGCCGCCGACGGCAGCACGTTGAAGCCCAGCGCTTCGAGACTCTCGGTCAACGCAGTCCGCGCTGACACTACCCGAGCGCAAGTCGTCTGAAAGTAATCCACATCGTCAAACGAAGCCACAGCAGCGGCAACCTGCAGATGGCTGAGTGGGTATGAGTTAAAGCTATTTTTAATTCGGTCCAAGCCCTCGATCAAAGCTGCTGAGCCGAGCGCATAACCGATGCGCAGTCCGGCCAGCGAGCGCGCTTTAGAGAGCGTATGAACGACCAAAAGATTGTCGTAATCATCGATCAATGATGCCGCGCTGTCGCCACCAAAATCAATGTAGGCTTCGTCGATCACCACCACCGAATCGCGGTTGCTATTGAGCAATTGAGCGATATCGTCAAGCGGCAGCAGGCGGCCGGTGGGCGCGTTTGGGTTAGGGAAAATAATGCCGCCGTTGGCGCGCTGATAATCCTGTGTGCGCAGTGAAAAATCATCCGCTAACGGCACCTGCGTGAAGTCAATACCGTAAAGCTGACAAAACACCGGATAAAAACTGTAGCTGATATCTGGAAAGAGTATTGGCAGACGCTGCTTAAAAAATCCATTGAAGGTATGCGCCAAAACCTCATCCGAGCCATTGCCAACGAATACCTCAGAGATATCGCGCTTAAAGTAACCCGCAATGGTTTCCTTTAAGTGCTCTGAACCGGGTGCGGGGTAAAGTCGCAAATCGTCATTTAATTGTGCTTGAACGGCCTCGAGCGCGCGCGGCGAAGGCCCATAGGGGTTTTCGTTGGTGTTGAGCTTTAGCAGATTGTGCAACTGCGGTTGCTCGCCGGGCGAGTAGGGTTGCAAGCCCGCAACGAAATCACTCCAGTAGTTACTCATAATGTTCTTTCCACCCCGCGCTTACTGCGAGCCATCGGGTTAATTATCATTTGGGATCAATCCAGAATACGGTACTCGGCAGAACGCGCATGCGCCGTCAACGACTCACCACGACCGAGTATCGAGGCGACTCGACCGAGCTCCGAAGCGCCTCCCGGCGAGCACTGAATCAACGAACTGCGCTTTTGAAAGTCGTAAACTCCCAACGGCGATGAAAACCGCGCTGTCGCCGATGTCGGCAGTACATGGTTGGGGCCAGCGCAATAGTCGCCGAGCGCCTCGGCGGTATGCCGGCCCATAAAAATTGCCCCGGCATGACGTATTTTTGGCAACCAAGTCTCCGGCTGATCAACCGAAAGTTCGAGGTGCTCGGGCGCCAACCGGTTGGACAGCGCCGCGGCCTCGTCGGCATCCGCGACCTTAATCAATGCACCGCGATTGGCCAACGCCTTGGCGATGATCTCGCAGCGCTCCATTTGCGGCAGCAGACGGGTCATGCTGGCGTGTACCGCAGCGACATAGTTGTCGTCCCAACTCAGCAGGATGGATTGCGCCTGCTCGTCGTGCTCTGCCTGAGAAAACAAGTCCATAGCAATCCAGTCTGGATCGGTAAGTCCATCGCAAATCACCAAAATCTCGCTTGGCCCGGCAACCATATCGAGGCCAACGACGCCAAAAACCTTGCGCTTGGCAGTCGCCACATAGAGATTGCCCGGCCCAACAATTTTATCAACTTTGGGTACTGACTCGGTACCAAAGGCCAGCGCGGCAACCGCCTGGGCTCCGCCGACCGTGATCACCCGATCGACACCAGCGATCGCCGCTGCGGCCAATACCACTGGATCGAGCATGCCGTCCGGCGCGGGTACCACCATGACGACCTGCTCAACGCCGGCGACCCGTGCGGGAATACTGTTCATCAACACCGACGAAGGATAGCTTGCTTTGCCCCCCGGCACGTAAATACCGACGCACTCCAGCGCGGTAATCTGTTGGCCGAGCAGGGTGCCGTCTGGCTCGCTGTACTGCCAAGACTGCTGCAACTGATGGCGGTGATAATCGCGGATCCGCGTCGCCGCGGTCTCCAGAGCACCGCGCATGTTGCCGTCGAGTTCGTCAAGCGCGCGCTGTAGTTCTTTGCCCGGCACCATCAATTGCTCGACGCGCTGACAATCGCGCCGATCAAAGCGGTTGGTGTACTCGAGTAGCGCATCGTCACCACGGGTTTTTACACCATGCAAAATTTCATCGACGACACGCTCTACGTCGCGATTTTCCTGTTCGTCCCAGGCGGTCAACTGCGCCAGTTCCGAATCGAAAGCTGCGTCGCTAGAATCTAGCAAATGAATACCGCACAGCGCGCTCATTGGCATTCCGCCATCGCCGAGCGCAGAGCGCTAAGAATGCTGTCGATCTCCGCGAACTTAGTTTTCATCGCCGCACGATTGACAATCACCCGGGAGCTGACGTCGGCAATGTGTTCGCGAGTCACCAAACCATTGGCGCGCAAGGTGTTACCGGTATCGACAATATCAACTATTTCATCGGCCAGATTGAGTATCGGAGCGAGCTCCATAGCGCCGTAGAGCTTAATAAACTCGGCCTGCCGACCACGCTGCGCATAGTGCTGTCGCGCGATATTAATGTATTTTGTGGCGACAATAACACGGCCTTTTTTGGGCTGCGCATCGGCCGATACCGCTGTCATCAATCGGCACTTGGCGATGCCCAGATCGATCGGCTCGTAATACCCGTCGCCACCCTCCTCGAGCAAGGTGTCTTTGCCGGCCACACCGAGGTCAGCGGCACCAAACTGCACATAGGTGGGGACGTCTACGCCGCGCAAAATAAGCAGTCTGACATGCGGCTGATTGGTGCTAAACACCAGCTTACGGCTACTAGCGATGTCTTCGCTGGGGACGATATCGGCCCGCCGCAGAAGCGGAAGCGTTTCTTTGAGTATGCGGCCCTTGGTCAGTGCCAATGTGATCTGTGTCATAGTGGTCTAATAATTATCTCTATCCCGGTATACGTTTAATTTTCGCGCCCAGATGGTGAAGCTTCTCTTCTAGGCGTTCATAACCGCGGTCGATGTGATAAATTTCATCGACGCAGGTTTCGCCCTCAGCGGCCATACCGGCTATCACCAAACTGGCAGAAGCGCGTAGATCCGAGGCCATCACCTGAGCACCTTGCAACCGCACCACGCCCTGAACCCGCGCAGTATTGCCGTCAATGCTAATATCAGCTCCCATGCGACGTAGTTCCTGCACCTGCATCAGACGATTTTCAAACACCGTCTCCGTGACGATGCCAACCCCCTCTGCGATAGCATTGACCGCGGTTAGTTGGGCTTGCATATCGGTCGGAAATGCCGGGTATGGCGCCGTCGTTAAACTCACCGCCCGTGGCCTGCGACCGAGCATATCTAACTCAACCCAACTGTCGCCGGTGTCGATACGCGCGCCGGTTTCACGCAGTTTAGCCAACACCGCCCCGAGTGCCCACGGCGCAGCGCCGGCAACCCGCACCCTGCCGCGGGTTGCCGCTGCCGCCGCGAGGTAAGTGCCGATCTCAATCCTGTCCGGCATCACCCGATAGTCTCCCCCAGTCATGCTCGCAACGCCCTCGATCGCCATGGTTTGTGTACCGGCGCCAGTCACCCGCGCACCCCATGCATTGAGACAATTTGCGAGGTCCAAAATCTCTGGTTCACGAGCGGCATTTTCCAAAACCGTGGTGCCTTCGGCCAGCGCCGCCGCCATCATTAAGTTTTCGGTAGCACCCACCGATACGGTGCTCATCGAGATGCTACAACCGACCAGTCGACCCGAGCAGGTCGCCCGAATATAGCCGTCCTCGATAACGATCGTCGCGCCCATCGCCTCCAGCCCCTGCAGGTGCAGATCGACCGGGCGACTGCCAATCGCACAGCCACCGGGAAAGGACACGTTGGCCTCTCCCCAGCGACTCAACATTGGGCCCAACACCAAGATCGAGGCTCGCATTTTTCGCACCAAATCGTATGGCGCCGTAAGGCTATCGAGTCGTCGTGCATCCACCTCTATTTTATGTTGCTGATGCACACCCACCTCCACACCCAGCGATCCGAGCAGTTCGATACTGGTGATCACATCTTGCAGGTGGGGCAAATTGGTTATTGTGGTCGGCCCCTCGCACAACAGCGTCGCCGCAAGAATCGGCAACGCGGCGTTTTTAGACCCAGAGGCAGTTATCTCGCCCTGCAAGCAGGTACCGCCCTGAATGATCAGCTTTTCCATCGATATCCTCTAACAGGGTCGCGGTCAACCAGCCTAGCCAAAGCCGCGTGCACCACTGATAACTGCGTTTAAGCGTGTCGCTGCCACTCGTCGGGGGTAAATAGTTTCATATGCACCGCGTGGATTGAGCCACTAGCGATCTGTTCTTTGAGCGCCGCGTAAATCACCTGCTGGCGCTGCACCGGACGCTTGCCGTCAAACACCTTACCTACAGCGCGGATTGCGTAGTGGCTGCCATCGCGCTGTACCACAAATTCGCAATCTGGCAGGCCTTCTCGGAGGGTATTTTCAACTTCTTCGGGGGACATTAAAATTCCTTATCAAACAGCGCTAAGCATTCGCAGACGACCAGTTTGCAATCACCACGTCGATATCACCAGCGTTCTTTTTTGCCGACTGAATAAACTGGTTTCTGAGGGTTTTACCCAAATTAATGCCGTTGATCACCACGTTGGTAATCATCCAACGACCGGTTTTCTTGCGCCGGATGGTGTAAGACAGCGGGTACACCTTGTCGGCACCGTGAATTTCTTGCTTGACGACGATCTTACGCTGCGCCTCTTTTAATGGCTGCCGATTGATCACAACAATCTTTTCATTGTTAAAACTCATCAAACCGCGACCGTAGGTCTCTATCAATCCGAATTGAAAGGCCTCGGAAAAACCACGCCGCTGCTGCGTGCTGGCTCTTTTACCGTAGGGACCCATAACATTTTTAGCCATGTTAGAAAAATCCACATGCGGCTCGAGTATCGCGGTAATTTGCGCAAAAAATACCTGCTCGTTGGCCGGATACCCACCCCGATACTGGCTGATCGTATCGACCAGCGCGACGGTCACTTGGTCGACCTGCTGAAATGGATCCAAGTTCGTCGAAACCACTTTAGGGAGCGCATTTAACACTCCAGCTTTGGCGCTCGGCACCGCAGCTGTGCTAGCAACGCCAGCTACCTCACCTGCGAACCCCTCAGCTTTTACAACGGCATTGGCGGTCGTCTGGAGCCCAGCTTCACCCAACTCAATAGACCGCTCCTCTGCCATCACGGCGCCAGAGGCCGCGCCCAAAAACCATATCAACATCACAACATATTGCATCAAATACACCCCACAGTAAGACCCTAATTCGGTACCACTCAATAGACGCCGCCAAAAATAACCGCAACGGAAACAAAAAATAGCGTGTTCTACTGACTTTATATACTAATCATTATACCATTCTGCGTCATATAAAAAAAACTTAACGATCCTCACTCCGGAGACCCAATGATTCCTATATTACTGCCATCGCTTGCCCTTATAACAGGCATTGTCGGACTGCTATTGGGAGCCGATAAGTTCGTCGCCGGCGCCGCCGCCGCCGCGCGCAATTTCGGCATTTCCGCAATGGTGATCGGCCTCACGGTGGTCTCCATCGGCACCTCGGCACCAGAAATTATCGTTTCGTTCAATGCCGCTCTCGACGGCGCTGGCGAACTCGCGGTCGGCAATGCGATCGGCTCTAATCTGGCCAACATCGGACTGGTACTTGGCATCACCGCGCTGATCGCACCGCTGCCAGTCAGTCGGCACCTACTGCGAGAAGAGAGTCCGGTGCTGCTGGTTATAACCGCGCTCGCCGGACTCTGCCTCTACGATGGCGCCCTCAACCGCGTAGAGAGCGTGTTACTTGCGCTGCTGGTGATACCGCTACTGGTTTTGGTGGTCAAATACAAGCGCGAACAGGGCGATGACGACAGTTCAGAAAGTGGCAGCAGTGACGATAGTGAAATCCCAGGGCTCAGTTCAAATGCCGCGGCGCTGTGGTTTTTAGGCGGCCTCGTCCTGTTGTTGGTGAGCGCTAGAATCACCGTTTGGGGAGCGCGCGAAATCGCCGTTATTTGGGGCATCAGCGACTTGGTCATTGGCCTGACCGTGGTGGCGATTGGCACCAGTCTACCGGAACTCGCCGCCTCAGTGGTCAGCGCCCTCCGCGGCCACCACGACATTGCGGTCGGCAACGTTTTCGGTTCCAATTTGTTTAACCTCATGCTGGTCATGACAACCGCCGGCGCCATCGCGCCAATAGAACTCAGCGCCGAAGTGTTTTTACGCGACTATCTGAGTATGGCTCTGATGACCGTTATGCTAATATTATTTGTGGCCTTGGCGCTTCGCAGGGGTAGCACTGGCGAACGGCGCGCACTGATCTCGCGGCCCCTAGGCGCGGTTTTGCTGGCCGGCTATATAGGCTATTATGGTGTTCTATGGATAACGCTGTCGACGGGTTAGTCGCTGCTAATCGCGCAGAGTGGTCACCAAGTAGATTGGCGGCGCACTCATTTTTTGATGAAAATTAATAGACTACGCCCATGACATCGACGGACTATCGCAGTTCTGCTGCTCGGACCATACGCTTAGAAACCGACGCCATCGCCGCTATGGCCGCGACAATAGATGATCGTTTTGACCAAGCATGCGAACTTCTTCTGGCCTGCAGCGGTCGCGTCGTGGTCACCGGCATGGGCAAATCGGGCCACATTGCTAACAAAATAGCTGCCACCCTCGCCAGTACCGGCACCCCGGCGTTTTTTGTGCACCCCGGCGAAGCCTGCCATGGCGACCTCGGGATGATCACGCGCAACGACGTGGTTATTGCCATTTCTAGCTCCGGTTCAACCGTAGAAATTGTCACCTTGCTGCCCTTGATCAAGCGACTCGGCATCCCCTTGGTTAGCATGACCGGCAATCCCGATTCGGCTCTAGCCGAGGCCGCTACCACCAACCTCAGTATCGAAGTGGCGCGCGAGGCATGCCCGCTCAATCTCGCGCCTACCACCAGCACCACGGTAACCTTAGTACTTGGCGATGCGCTCGCCATCGCCCTGCTCGAAGCACGCGGATTTAGCGCCGAAGATTTTGCCTTTTCACACCCCGGCGGGGCCCTCGGTCGCAAGTTACTGCTGCGCGTGGAAGACATTATGCACAGTGATCACCAAGTGCCGCAGGTGATCGCTTCGCAGCCCGTGCGTGACGCACTCGTCGAGATGACGGCAAAAGGCTTTGGCATGACCGCAATAATCGACGATCGACAGCGCCTAGTCGGGGTTTTTACCGACGGCGATTTGCGTCGAATGGTCGACCAAGGGGTCGACATCGACAGCAGTACGATGCAGCAAGTGATGTCGATCCAACCAAAAACCGTGCGCGGTGAGATCCTTGCAGCCGAAGCGCTTAAAGTCATGGAAGACCTATCGATCACGGCTTTGTTGGTCGAGAATCACGAGCAGCGCGCAATCGGCGTGTTGCATATGCACGATCTACTTCGCGCCGGAGTGGTCTAAAGGTGTCTATCAGTCAGCGCATAATCCAGTCTGTCCCCTCCACGGTCCGCGATGCAGCGGCAGACATTCGACTGCTATTGGTTGATGTCGATGGCGTGCTAACCGACGGTAAACTCTATTACGGCAACGCCGGCGAAGAGTTAAAAGCGTTCAACATCCAAGACGGCCTCGGCATCAAACTCCTAAAAACCGCCGGCATCGAGGTGGGTATTATTACCGGCCGAGTATCAAAACTACTCGAGCGACGCGCCAAAGAACTCGGAATGCATCCGGTGATTCAAGGTCGCGAGGATAAATTGCAAGCGCTGGACGAGCTAGGCGACCAATATGCGCGGCACGAAATCGCTTTTGTCGGCGATGACTTACCGGATATGGCAGTGATAGGTGCGGTCGGTCTCGGGCTTTGCGTCGCCAACGCCAACGCCGCGGTAGTCGATTGTGCTGATTGGCAAACCAAGGCCGCAGGCGGTTCTGGCGCGATTCGCGAAGTCGCCGAAATGCTGCTTGCGGCGCAGGGAAAACTCGACGCGCTGCTGGCGGCCTACCGATGATTAAACCGTTCGTACTGATGGCGACCGCGGCGATCATGATCGCAAGTTTTTTATTGATCTGGGATTCGCCACCGGAATCCTTTTTGCGCCAACCCAGTGGGCAGGTCGAACAGACGCCAGTGGCCGACAGTTATATGCATGATGTTCAAATGCGTACTTTTTCGGCAAGCGGCGTGCAACAGTTTGCCATCCTTGCCGAGCAGATAAACCTGTTTACCGGTAAAGAGGAAGTCTATCTCGTCAAACCGCTGATATCGAGTCGCGAAAATAGCCCCGACCAATTGTCGATTACAGCGAGCCTAGGCGTGCTAGATCGCGCCAAAAATCGCTTCATGTTGAGCGGTGATGTGCGTTTAGAGACCTACCAGCCACCGCGCACCACTGTTCTAACGACCGACCAGTTGAGCTACTTTGGCGATACGGGCCTTGTCACAAGCGAGGCGCTTTTCGAGCTCACCAACCTACAAGCAAGGATTCGCGGCAAGGGTCTGACAGCCGATACACAGAACCGCATCTACCGGTTCGAAGAGCAAGTGAGTGCGGTGTATGACGTTCGCTAAATGCGCTATGGCGCTATTCGCCGGGAGCGTCCTATGGCCACTGGCTTCCGCAGCGCAGCCCCTAAAGAGTCAAGCGCCGATCGTTATCGACGCGGATAGTGGCGTACGCAACGAGCGTACCGGCGTCACCGAATACATCGGCAACGTCAACATTGCCCAGGGAGATCTATCGATAGCTGCCGACCGCGTGACCATCCTCTATCAAGATAACCAAGTCGCCACGATCCGCTGCGAGGGCGATCCTGCCATCTTTAGGCAACACGTCGACGTCGACAACGATCACTTGGTCGGCATGGCGCAATCGATCGACTACTCGCTCCTCCAACAGACCATCGACCTTACCAGTAATGCGTCGCTGTCGCGTAACGGCACCAACCTCAAAGGCGACACCATCCATTACGACTTAAAAAATCAAATATGGCGCGCGCGTGGTAACGATACCGCCGATCAAAAGCGTATCCAATTGGTGATTCCACCCTCCACGTCGATCGATCCAGAGACCTCTGTCGAACGCGACGCAACGGATACCCAGCCATGAAAATGTTAGAAGCGCACAACTTGGCAAAGTCATACGCCAAAAGACCGGTGGTCAAAGACGTCTCCCTAACGGTCAAACAAGGCGAAATTGTCGGTTTACTGGGCCCCAATGGCGCCGGTAAGACCACCTGTTTTTATATGCTGATTGGCCTGATTGAGCAGGACAGTGGCCGCATCACTGTCGATGGCGAGGACATTGGAACGCTGCCGATGCACGGGCGCGCTCAACGCGGCCTCGGCTATTTACCCCAAGAGCCGTCAATCTTTCGCAAACTCAGCGTCGAAGACAATATTTTGGCCATATTGCAAACCCGTCGCGACCTCAACCGGCAAGACCGTCGGCGGCGGCTCGAGCAACTGATGGAGGAACTGAACATAACCCACCTCAGAAAAAGCCTGGGCATCAGCCTCTCGGGTGGTGAGCGGCGGCGCGCAGAAATAGCCCGAGCACTGGCCACCGAGCCGAAATTTATCCTGCTCGACGAACCCTTCGCCGGCGTCGACCCAATATCGGTCAACGACATAAAAACCATTATCCGCTATCTTAGCCAACGCCAAATCGGCATTTTAATCACCGATCACAACGTCCGAGAAACGCTCGATATTTGCCAGCAAGCTTATATCATGGGCGAGGGGAAGGTCATCGCCAAAGGCTCACCCGAGCACATTCTGGAGGATCAAATCGTCCGTCAAACCTACCTCGGCGAGCACTTCAGCTTATAGTCACTCACTACCCCTGTAACAACGCGAGGATTGCCAATGCCCTACCCCGGCTACCCGCATAACTGGATACCCAAGCAATCCAGCAAGATCCCCCGAAATGCCATGCGCTGACAATGACCGGCGACTAATACCTACAACACCGCTGGTAGTCGAACTTTTATCAATGTATGGGATGCGATGCTCGGGGATTTTCGCCTCGATCTAGAGGCTACTAGTGGCTGCTCGTCGACATGCGACAGATGCGTTTGCAGGCGGCGGTTCAGTCACTCGGCTAAAGAATACCTTAAAAAAATCCAATAGAGCGTCCGGTAGGATACTAAGACCTTACTTCTGCGCCGAAAAATGGCGCTATGAAAATAGATCATTGCCATTTGAGGTGGTTCGGCACTAAACTTGCATAAATATCTCAAGAGTTACGTTGTCTTTAATGAGACCCGGTTTACAGCTTAAAATTAACCAACAGCTGACGATGACGCCGCAGCTCCAACAGGCCATTCGCCTGCTGCAACTGTCGACGCTCGAGCTCCGCCAAGAAGTGATAGAGCAGCTCTACAGTAATCCGTTACTGGAGTTGGAAGACGAGGACAACCGCGAACTCAACGCTGCCGAACAACAGACCTCGGTGAACGAACAATCCAATGCGCCAGACGGCCTCGAGACCGCCGAAGTGAATCAAGAGCAAGCGCTCAATGAGGACGTTTTAAACGACTCTAACAACCTGTTGGCGTCGGCCACCGAAGATACGCCGGACCACCAATGGGACGAGGATCTAGCCACCGACCTGCCGGTCGACGCCAATTGGGATGATGTATACAGCTCGTCGGCGGCGGGAAGCGGTGGCGGCGAAATTGATTTAGAGCAGGTCTATCAAGTCACCGAGTCCCTGCAAGACCATTTGCATTGGCAGTTGAATTTAACGCCGTTCTCGGACCGAGACCGACAGATTGCGACTGTTTTAATCGACTCCATTGATGCCAATGGATTGCTCTGCGAAGACGTCTTTTCGATCACCGACCACCTGCGATACGAAGCGGGTGAGGAGGTACTTCAGCAGGACGAAATCATCGCCGTACTGCATCGACTTCAACAGTTCGATCCAGCCGGTGTATTCGCCAGGGATATCCGCGAGTGTCTGTTAATCCAAATCAATCAACTATCGCCTGAAATCCCGTTCGTAGAACAGGCTCGGCGCTTAATAAACGATTTTTTGCAGGACATTGCCTCCACCGATCAACTCAGATTGTGTAAAAAGACCGGCTACAGCCGCGACGAATTGCAGGGCGGGATGCTGCTAATACGCAACTTGAACCCGCGTCCCGGCGAGGCGCTTTCAAACCAAAATATCGATTACATCGTGCCCGATGCGTTCGTCGAAAAGGTCGATGGGCGCTGGCGGGTGCGCCTCAATGACGCCAATATGCCACGCCTGCGAATCAATGACTCATACAGCCACCTGATCAAGCGCTCGGATACCAGCGACGACAACCAGTATCTGAAAGACAATTTGGCCGAGGCGCGCTGGTTCCTGCGCAGTCTCGAAAGCCGCAATGAAACCTTGATGCGCGTCACCATGACCATCGTCGAGTTGCAACAGAGCTTTTTAGATCAAGGCCCGGTGGCAATGAAACCGATGGTGCTCGCCGACATTGCCAGCCGTCTCGAATTGCACGAATCGACCATTTCTAGAGTCACAACCACCAAATATCTGGCAACACCGCAGGGCGTTTTTGAACTCAAGTATTTTTTTTCCAGCCACGTCGGCACCGCCGGCGGCGGAGAGTGTTCATCGACTGCTGTTTGCGCTATCCTGAAAGCTATGATTGGCTCAGAACCACCTTCCAAACCCCTCAGTGACAGTAAGCTGACCGCTCTGCTCGAAGAACAGGGCATTCGGGTTGCCAGACGCACCGTCGCCAAGTATCGAGAGAGTCTGGGGATTGCCTCCTCCAGCCAAAGAAAAAGATTCGAAAATACCTTATAAAAGGATGATCGTATGCAAATGACTATCAGTGGACACCACCTCACGATTACCGATCCAATACGCGATTATGTAACGGCTAAATTATCCAAGCTAGAACGACATTACGAACAAATCACTCGCGTTACGGTGATTTTAACCGTTGATAAACTGGTGCAAAAAGCGGAGGCCACCGTGCACGCAACGGGTGCTGACTTGTTTGCCAACGCCGAACACGAAGATTTATACGCGGCCATAGACGCACTCTCCGATAAGCTCGACCGGCAAATCATCAAACACAAAGAAAAACACCGAGGTCATTAACACCCGCAATGAAAATCTCTGATGTATTAACCCCGGAAATGGCCCGTTGCGATGTTTCGGGCAGCAGCAAAAAGAAAGTGCTGGAGAACCTTGCCGAATTGATTGCCCAACAACTCGGTGGCGACGACGATCAGGCGGATGCGCTGTTTCAAAGCATGGTGGCGCGCGAGCGCTTGGGTAGCACCGGTATTGGCGAGGGCGTTGCGATTCCGCACTGCCGCGTCAATGGTATCAAGCGGATCTGCGGTTGCCTGGTAAAACTCGACCTATCGATTGATTTTGATGCCTTGGATGACCAACCGGTGGACTTAATTTTTGCTTTGGTGGTGCCCGAAGAACAGAACGATGAACATCTCGCGACGCTGGCACGGGTAGCGGCAATGTTGCAACAAGACAGCGCTCGCGAACGCTTGCGAGCCTGCCGTAATGATCAGCAATTGTTCGATACCGCAATCCAGATAGAGCGCAATAACTAGTCATGCGCCTAGTGGTCATTAGTGGTCACTCCGGATCGGGTAAAACCTCTGCACTCAACGTCCTCGAAGACATCGGCTTTACCTGCATCGACAACCTGCCCGCTAGTTTATTGCGTAACTTAATCACCGAATTACGTGCCCAACCGCTAGCGGATGAAAAAAAATTGGCGGTGGGAATCGACGCCCGAAACCTAGTTGGCGACCTCGCCACCATCCCGGAGATCCTCCGCGAAATAGAAATTGGCGGCGTCGACGTCAGCGTCATCTTTATGTATGCCCGGCGCACCGATTTAGTCAGACGGTTTAGCGAGACACGACGCAAACACCCATTGAGCAGCGATAGCGTGAGCCTGATTGGCGCGATCGAGCTAGAGGAAACGCTGCTCGCGCCGATTGCTAGTATTACCGACCGCAAGGTCGACACCACTGGTTTATCTCTGCATCAGTTGCGCGACCTGATCAAGAATATTATTGCGCCCGACAACCCTGAATACATGTCGATCCTATTTGAATCGTTTGGCTTCAAACGCGGTTTACCGGAGGATTCAGATTTTATCTTTGATGTCCGCTGCCTTCCCAACCCCTACTGGAAAATTGAGTTGCGCAACCAGACCGGTCTCGATAGCGGCGTCGTCGAGTTCCTTGAATCGCAGGTCGATGTCGCCGCCATGGTCGCCGATATTATCGGTTTGTTAACCCGCTGGATTCCCAAGTTTCAAGCCAATAACCGCAGTTACCTAACCATTTGCATCGGCTGTACTGGCGGGCAGCATCGCTCTGTCTACATCGCCAATAGGCTCCACGAGCACTTCTCTCAACTGCATCCCTACGTGCAGATTGAACACAAGGAACTGACTTTGGATCGGATGAGCCCACAATGATTCGCCAACAACTGACAATTGTAAACAAATTAGGATTACACGCGCGAGCGGCCACCAAATTAGCGCGTTTAACCGGCGGTTTTGCCTGCCAGATTCGCGCCGGTAAGAGCCCCCCACTGATCGATGCCAAGAGCGTTATGTCGCTGATGCTGTTGGCCGCGAGTCAGGGTACTGAACTGGTGTTCGAGTTCGAGGGCGACGACCAAGACCAAGCCCGCGACGAAGTAGAAAAATTGATCGCCAATTATTTTGACGAGGGTGAATAGGCGTTTTGTTCCATCGAGCTATTTGACGCCAAGGCGCTATGTTATCTGACTGATCTGTTTTAACTAATACTTTACTGTTAATTCATAGATCTGTTTTAACTGATGTAGCGGTTTTGACTGATGTAGCTAGGAGTGCGCGGCAGAGATCGTTAATATAGACGCTCTGGAGTTGTAGTGTTGGTCGCGGAGCGCATCATGGTCACATCCACCGAAAATATTAACCTGCTGACCATTTTAGGTCACGCCATCGACTCCGGCACGCTCAATCGCGCGCGCGAAATTCTCAACCACCTGTCGCCACCGGATATTGCGCACGAACTCGAAACAGCTCCACCTAAGTACCGCCACGTGCTCTGGGAATTGATCGAGCAACAAAATAGCGGCGCGGTGCTGCAGGAATTATCCGACGATATTCAAGTCGAATTTCTCAACCAAATGAACGGCAGTGAAGTCGCCTCATTGACCGCTGGCCTAGACGTCGACGACGTCGTCGATATTTTGCAACAGTTGCCAGGTCAAGTGGTCTCAGAGGCCTTACAGTCGATGTCGAAGCAGGACAGACTACGTGTTGAGTCAGTACTTACTTACGACGAAGAGACCGCCGGTGGTATGATGGATACTGAGGTCATCACAGTACGCGCAGACATAAGCCTCGACGCGGTATTGCGCTATCTGCGCCGACATCAGGAGATACCCGACGTCACCGACAATTTGTTCGTGGTCGATCGAAAGGATAAATTTCTTGGCCTGTTGCCACTGGGTAAACTATTGACGTCAAGTCCGACGGCCATGGTTGAAGACGTTATGGACACTGCGGTGCAACCCGTCCACGTCAATTTAACCGATTCTGATGTCGCGCAATTATTTCAACGCCAAGACTTGGTCTCAGCCCCCGTGGTGGACGATGAAAACCATCTACTCGGCCGCATCACTATCGATGACGTGGTGGATGTCATCATCGAAGACGCCGACCAGTCGCTGCTCGCCATGGGTGGACTCACCACCGGCGAGGACACCTTTGGCTCCATCTCACGCACAGCGCCACGCCGAGCAGTCTGGCTGGGCGTCAACTTGGTCACAGCGATACTCGCCTCGACCGCAATTAGCCTATTTGAAGCCACTCTGGATAAGGTCGTAGCGCTGGCTATTTTAATGCCCATCGTCGCCAGTATGGGCGGCGTCGCCGGTAGCCAAACCCTGACATTGGTGATTCGCGGGATGGCTCTCGGGCAGGTTGAGCGCGGCAATATTGGATGGTTGTTGAGTAAAGAGTTCGCCGTTGGCGCGCTCAATGGCTTGCTCTGGGCGGTGGTCATGGGCTGCGTTGTCTCGCTGTGGTTTGGCGACTGGAACATGGCACTGGTCATCGGTTTGGCCATGGCCATTAATATCACCTCGGCAGCACTCGCAGGTACACTGTTGCCGGTCTTGCTGCGCGCCATGTCGATCGATCCGGCGCTGGCCGGCAGCGTCATCTTAACGACGATCACCGACATTGTTGGTTTTGTCTCGTTTCTCGGTCTCGCCACTTGGCTATTAATCTGATGGAGGATTCCCACATCGACAACCCACCCGAGACGTTAGATGACCCGAGCAAATCGCAGCGAAAACGGGATATGCTCGCCCTTCAAGCCCTCGGCAGACAGCTCGTCGACCTCGCCGACGGCACGCTAAAAAAGCTCGAGCTACCCGAATCACTAGCGGAAGCGATTAGCGAGGCGCGCAAGCTAAAAAGCCGCGAGGCGAGGCGGCGTCATTTGCAACTGATTGGCAAATTGATGCGCACCGTGGACGTTGAGGCATTGACACTCGCGCTCGAGCGCATGGACCACAAATCGCCAGCTAACCAGCGACAGATAAAAAAATTAGAAAAATGGCGAGACCGTCTATCGAGCGGAGACAGCGCCCTGATCGAAGACATCATTGAGCAGTATCCAAGCGCCGACCGACAACAGTTGCGCAACTTACAGCGTCGCGCTGTGCATGAAGACAGCCCAGAAAAAATGTCCGCAGCCCAGCGCAAGTTATTCGCCTACCTCAGGCAATTGTAATTCTCTTAGAGAAGAGCGCAGAGGAGAGAAAAATACGCCGATCAGTCTAACTCGGGCGTCACCGCCTCTTCTGGTTCTGGCTCGAGCGCAGCGGCAAAAATCTTGTCGACCTTAATATCTATTTCATCCCAAGGCCCCGAAAGCTTGTAGCTAATACTCGACAGTCGATCGACCTGCTTTTCAACCAGTTTGCCGGTCAGATAAACTCCCAAGGCGGCCGGTAATCCGCCAATCAGAGCCCCGACCCAAGGTAGATTTGTCGCTACCGGCAGCGTTGCCACTAATTGACCGTCGATGGTCTCCTCGACTAAGTCAAAGTCGCCTGCCATACTCATTCGTCCCGAGGGCATACGCATCCTCAACGGCTCTGCCAACTGCGCCATACCGCGATCAAAGGCAAAGCGTCCGGCGAGGCTGTTGTAACTCAAGTTTTGCCCAACCACATCGGAAAAATCTAACTGCAAGCGCCGCAACCAGTTGGCAAAGTTCACCAGACTGATCATTTTCAATGCCACATCTGCGCCACTGGCAGATTTATAAAAACTGCCGCTATTCAGCTCGAAGCTAAAATCGCCGCTGATATTGTCGCGCCCATAGCGCCACGGTTGGGCTGGCCAAGTGAGATCAAAAACCAGACTTCCAGATTCACTATCGGCAATTTTTGGTAGTCGGAACTGCTTGAATACCGCGCCTATATCGCCGACTACCACCGGACCTATCAATCGACTCGAGTAATTTTGGCCGTCGAAACCCCAAAAGAATTCGATCGGCGGCAACGTCTCATCTGCACCCATCTGCAGACCAAAAATATCACCCTCGATATCGGCAAATACCGCGCCAGAAATCTCCGAACGCAAATCAAACGCCAGCTCCCCCCAGCGATCGCCGTCAACCCATAGCTGCTCGATCTGAACACCCATATCGAGAAATTCGCGTGGATCAAAGCGACTTTTTAGCGCGTCGTCTGCAAACAAATTTTCTTTAAACGTCAATCGTGACAAGCGTAAATTCGGTGGCTTTTTAAAGTCGCTGTGCAATGTCAAAAGACCGTCGGCCACATCGCTGCGAAAGGCCACATGGGTATCATTTTGGTGTTGCGTGATCACTGCCTCGATCTCGTTCAAGGCGGTTTCTGCGAAGATTGCCGTGTCGAATCTTAGATCGACCCGTGATTCCCAGTTGCGCACAGCGTCGCCGCGCGAAGGCCGATTGACTAACGTTTTGCGGTGGCTGTCAATCAACTGCACCAAGGGTTGCCAGAGTGCCAGGTCGGTATCTGCCAAATAACCCGCAAACAACATCTGCCCTGATTCTGGAAGCGCCATGGCGCGGTCATAACCGACCCATCCACGATCAAAAAGACCGTCCTCAAAGCGTGTATCTATCACCAGCTTATCGCCTAATGCACCCTTGACCCGTTCTATCTTTTTGCCGAAATCAATGCGTATGTCGAGCGTTCGCTGCTCGTTAGCGGCTTTGCCTAGAGGTGCGGGCAGCGCAATCGACGTGCCCAGCATATCGCCGGTAAGTTGCAAACTAGCGCCTATGCTGTTGGCATCGGTGGCTTGGGGAATACGCAACAAACCCTCAACTGGGATACTGCCCTCGAGCAACCCCTGCCATGGGAAATCGATTAGTTGAGCGATCTTTTCCGGCTGAATACGGCTTTTGAGCGCTATCGTCTGGTCGCCATTGTCACGCGCTAACTTCGCCGTCAAGGGACGCCCCCAAAACCTGCCAACCAGTTCGTCGGACTGAAAGCCGACATCGGAGTCAAAGCGCAAATTACCGAAGATTTCAGTAATCCCCAGTGCGCTGTTGGGGATGATGAGTTGGCCGTCCAACAGCGCGGTCGAGGCCCGATAAAATCCTCGGTTAGAGCTATTTTTTGGTTTATTCGTCGATGCCAGTGGAATATTTAGAGACAATTGCGTGGTTTGTTGACCTTGGTATTGCCAGTCCACCAAGGGCCCCATCGAGGGCTGCAGCGGCGACCGACTCAACACTCCGATCGCAGCACCTATAGTGGAGGAAAGCTGCGCGTCAACGACCACCTGCGCGCCAACACTGGGATTGGCATTGGTGTATTCAACCTCGACATTCTGTATCGATAGCTGGTCAATGCGAGCGCCATCTATGGTCGCCTGCACGTGGCTGTCATCAACCAGCACCACGCCTTGGGCATGGGTTACTCTGGGCCAATCTGGATGATAGTTGAGCGCTGCATTTTCAACGTTTAAATAAAGCTGACTGGTTCGCGAAATGCTCGTCCCGCGGGGGTTCCCAGTGCGTAATGCAAAGCCAAATTCGCGTAAATCGGAGTCGACAACCGCATCGACCAACCATTCTTTCAATTTCGGCGACAATTTTTCCGGCAGATACTTGGGGTAGTGTTCGGCATCCATGTCGCTGCCGCCGATCAGTAACTGAACCTCTGGTGCTGCGCCATTGCTAGGAATTAGCGAGCGCGTCGAAAACTGTATGCTCACTAGCCCGGCATCGACGGCCACCTGCATCACGTCGCTGCTGATGGTGAGCGCCTTTAAAGCCGGCACCCAAGATAGCGACATCTGACCTTTGAGCGCATCCACAGTAAGGGCTGCCGGATAGATATTGGCAAAGTCGATGGTAAAACCATCGCGATCATCGATGTTTATCCTTGCGCTATGATCGCGGATTTGAAATTCACCGTCTATTCCGGCGAGACCCGGAATTCCCCGGGTCGATAGACTATGAACACCTTGCAAGCGACCCTCAGCAAAGTATTCTCCGGCCTTTTTACCGATGCGTAAATCATCCAGCACGCCCTTAAGAGCCAGGCTTTCCAACCAAGCAGGCAGAACGTCACTGCCAACCCACACCTCGGTTAGTAAGGTGCTGACCGAATCCAGCTCAAAGCGCTCGACAGCCAGCATAAAATCTTGCCGATTGGCGCCGACGCTCTGTGAAAAAAGCATGTTGACCGGTTGGATGGCGATGTCTTCACGGGTAAATTTAAGGCCTTGCAGGCGCACGCCCCAATCGACCCCAGGGGTATACCAGCCGGTAATATCAGTACCTATATCATGAAACGATGGCAGCTCCGCTTGGCCCGCCAGCGCTAAGTGATCAATCGCCACACGACCTTCAAAATCGGTTGCACCACCGGGCTGCACGTCAAACCAAATTTCGCCATTGGCGTGAGCATCGAGGTTGGCAACACGCGCAAACAACTGCGGTAGTAGCTGTTGCGCCAGCTGCAGATAAGGCTGTTGCAGATCGAACTGCTCTATCTTGATATAACCATCCGCGTCAAAGGTTTCCAGGTCGAGGGGATCGCCGCGACCTTCAACAATGACGTAGGCGGGTTTTTCCTGATCGCTCATCGATAAGGACAACTCAGCGCGATGAAAATTAGAATCATTGTCCAGCCGCAAAGCGCTGCCACCGACACGAAAAGATTGTCCGGAATAAAATCGAAAATCAATGCTGATATGGTCTACTGAAATCGAGCGACTGTAAAAAAGCGGCTCTAAGATAACGCTTAACTCTGTGTCCCCATCGCCAGACAGGCCCATCAATTGCCAATTGCCGCGGTCATCCTCCTCGAGGGTAAGGTCGAGTCGGTCGATAGCAAACTCGCGCCAGATAGGGTTTAGATGTTGCAGACTGCGAAATAGGTCGAGATCAGCGCGCCCACCGCGAATCACCATGCCGGGCTCGGCATACTTTGCGCCGAGCTGAATTTTATCGATCTCTACGATCGGCGTCAGACCGGTCCACTGCGCAGACAGCGTTCCCAATTCGACAGCGAGGCCGAAATTTTCTGTGGTAAATGTCTCTATACGCTGTCGGTGGTCATCGATATTTGCCACCGAGTGTCGGCCGATAAGCGCCAGTACCAGTGCTAACACTATCATCAATACCGCCGAAATCACTGCGATACGCAGCGTAATGGCGACAATTCTAGTGAAAGCAATCATAGTAACTCGGTATCTCTACGGGCGATATTTCAGGTTATTTTAGCGTTAGCAACGAGCACTGTAGGACTCTGTCACCGACAAAAATTCACCGGCAAAACCATACATACAGCCAGAAAAAAACGGCCAGTGGCGACAGCTAGACAAAACGTTCTCGCACGCGCCAGTATGCCATCTGCGGCAGATAAATGTGCGCGTTATTTCTCAAATTGGTAAACAATGACGGCGCTGGAGGCTGGCCACTCGGCAACCTCACATCTTCAAACGGTGGTCAATCCAGAGACGCCCAGACGGGGACATGGAACAGTCGCAGTAACTGGTGGGTTAAGTCGATCGGCAGTCCAACCACGCCGCTGTAACTGCCCTCTAAGTGCTCGATAAAGACGCCACCAAAACCCTGAATAGCATAACCACCGGCCTTGTCCATAGGCTCCCCAGTCCGCACATAATCGCGACACTCGCAGGCCTCTATACAGCGAAACGTGACTTCGCTCACCGACACCCTGCTAGCGCTGGTAACGCCATCGGTTACCGCCACTGCGGTCACCACCGAGTGCTTACGCGCTGAAAGCGCCGTCAACATCGACCGCGCCTCATCGGCATCGCTCGGCTTGCCAAAAATCTGTTGCCCCAAAACCACCGCGGTATCGGCTCCCAGCACGGGTGTGTTTGACCAACTCAGCGCGAACCCTCCTCGGGCCTTAGCTAAGGCTAGCCTAGAGACATAGTCTCGGGGTGTTTCAGCGGTTTGCAAAGACTCATCCACGCTGTTGGCTATCACCGAAAAATTGACGCCCATCTGGGATAACAGCTCTTTACGTCTGGGCGAGTTGGAAGCCAATAGCAGATCTACAGCAGTTTTTGGCATGCTCTATGTCTCTCGGGACAGACCGACAAATTTCTCCACCAACGGCAACATCAGCGCCGACATGAGCGCCATGCCAGGCAGGTAATCGAGCGCGATGGAAGAGCCCTGTAAATTAATCAAAACGGTTTGCGTAAAAGTCGCAAATAAACTCACACCAAATACCACCAAAAGGCGATAGAGCAGCGCAAAATAGCGGGTCCATCGGCTGAGTAACACCAAAAGGGTTCCACACAGGGTAAATACCAGCATGAAATGCCCCACAGTGGTGCCGAAAACGCCGTCGGCAAACAATCCCACCGTCGCCGCAAAAATCACGCTAAATTGATCCGGCTGATTAATCATCAACACTATAACGATGACCAGAATAAAGTTGGGCTTCCAATCCACCCAGCCACCGTATGCGGGGACTAATTGCAGTACAGTGGCGATCAACAAGGCGTATAAGATCGTCCCCAAGCGCGTCGAGACATCCATCAATCTAGTCCATCGCGATTATTTGAATCAGACGTAAATACCAACAATAAATGCGTGCTTCTATCCAATAGTGCCGAGGGATCGACCTGGATATCCATAAATACCGATCCAGGTTTCTGCTCGATGTTCGATACTATACCGACCGGATAGCCGGCCGGAAACCGTCCTCCCAATCCAGAACTCAACAGCTGATCACCGAGTTTGATGTCGGCGGTGGGCGAGACATAGCGCAGATTCAGGCGATTAAAATCAGCGGTGCCCTCGGCAATTGAGCGAACTCCATTTCTAAGCACCTTGACCGGCAGTGCATGACTGCCATCGGTAATCAGCAACGCCACGCTGTGGGAGTCAAATACTGTCACCAATTGGCCCATCAAACCCTCGGAATCGAGCAGTGGTTGGCCGACATAGGCACCGTCGTCAGCGCCGCGATCGATGGTTAAAGTATGCCGTTGCGGTGTCGGAGAAATGCCGATCACTTGCGTCACCAGAACACTGTCGATCAGCAGTTCAGAGGCATTCAACAACTGTAACAAGCGTAAATTCTCGGCGGCCAATTCCGACATGCGTTGCAGTCGCCCGCGGTATATCAGACGCTCTTGACGAAGTCGTTTGTTATCGTCTATTAGTTGTTCTTTGCTGGCTAGATTGAGATCGCTCCACTGTTGAATATTGCGCGGGATGTTGCCGATCCAATTGAGCGGGCGGAGTACATAATCGGCACCCATGCGGAGCGGTTGCAACCAGGTGGTCGAGCGGTCGACGATCATCAGTGCCGTGGCGATCAGGCAAAGAATCAACATGCGTCGAAGAAGCGGCGAATACATCGTTATACGATCCTTGCGGATTATTCCATGGCTGCTGTCTGTGGATGCCGTTCACACCGCCACGAGCCTATATCTCGTGGGTCAAAGCATCCAACCTGTGGGTACTCATAAGATCGAGCGCCTCGCCGCCGCCGCGCGCCACGCAAGTGAGTGGGTCCTCGGCAAGAATCACCGGCAATCCGGTCTCAGAACTCAACAGGCGATCGAGATCACGCAACAGCGATCCGCCACCGGTAAGCACGATGCCGGTATCGGCGATATCAGAGGCCAGTTCCGGGGGCGACTGCTCGAGAACTCGTTTGACCGCGGTTACGATGCCGGCCAGTGGTTCCTGCAGTGATTCCAAAATTTCATCACTACTCAGGGTAAAACTGCGCGGCACACCCTCTGCGAGATTACGACCACGGACATCAATTTCGCGCACTTCCTCGGCCAAAAAAGCAGTGCCAACTTCAATTTTTACTCGCTCTGCCGTGCTATCGCCGATAACGCTGCCATACTTGCGCCGAACAAAGTTAACAATTGCCTCATCAAAGCGATCACCGCCGATGCGGACGGAATCTGAGAACACCACGCCATTCAGCGACAGTATGGCAATTTCGGTGGTACCACCGCCGATGTCAACAACCATCGACCCGACTGCTTCCTCGACCGGCAGACCGGCTCCGATAGCGGCGGCCATGGGTTCTTCGATCAAAAAGACCTCGCGCGCACCGGCGCTAAAAGCAGATTCTTTTATCGCCCGCTTCTCCACCTCGGTGGCCATGCAAGGGACGCAAATCAACACCCTTGGGCTCGGTGGCATAAAGTTGTTGGTAATCGCCGCCGAGTGTACTTTTTTGATGAAGTGTTGAAGCATTTTCTCAGTGACTTGAAAATCGGCAATCACGCCGTCTTTGAGGGGCCTAATAGCGGTGATATTGCCCGGCGTGCGACCCAACATTCGTTTGGCATCGATACCCACTGCCTCGACAATCTTTTGGCCTAAATGATGACGAATAGCCACCACAGATGGCTCGTTTAATACAATTCCCTTGTCACGCACATAAATAAGTGTGTTGGCAGTCCCCAAATCGATCGACAAATCGCTGGAGAAAAACCCTCGGATTTTTTTGAAAATCATGGAAAACCGGCCCTTTATACGGATATTCGAACGCGCTACATTAACCGCGCATAGTATATCCTTAAAAGATAACAGCGGGAAACTAACAGGGCAAGTGCGAAGTGGAGTTATGCGACAAAATATGCGTAATTAATGCACATATGTGTGGCATTGGCGGTGCAAGGGGCGGTAAGCAGCATAAATGTGCCAAATAGTCCATCGACATCGACATCGACACTTAACCTAAACCTGCCTTCTGTGATACCGTTACCGCCGTCGGAATAACCCCCTAATTCCAATCCCACGGACACCTTCATGAGCCTCGACAAAGACCAAATACACAAACTCGCCATGCTGTCGAGAATAGCCATCGACGAGGCGACTATCGAGTCGGTTGGCGAGCGCTTGAGCGCTGTGCTCGATCTCGTCGATCAACTGAAGGCGGCGGACACCTCCGGCGTTGAGCCCATGGCGCACCCGCTGCAGACGACACAAAAATTGCGCGATGATCTAGTCAGCGAACCCAACCACCAGGAAGCCTTTCAAACGCTGAGCGACAACATGCACGACGGCCTATATCTGGTGCCTAAAGTGATAGAATAAGAGTAACTTTTATGCACAACATGTCGATCGCCGAACTCGGCCTCGGATTGCGCTCGAAAACCTTTTCGAGCCGCGAACTAACTGAGCATTTTTTACGCCGTATCGCCACGCTCAATCCGCGCTATAACGCCGTAATTACGGTCACCGAAGAGAGTGCTCTGACCAGCGCCGAGCACGCAGATGAACGATTGCGCAATGGCGTAGGCACTGACCTATGCGGCATTCCGGTGCTGCACAAAGATATTTTCTGTACCCGCAACGTGCGCACCAGTTGCGGTTCAAAGATGCTCGATACATTTGTACCGCCCTACGATGCGACAGTGGTCGAGAACTTCGCCGACGCCGGTGCAGTCATGCTGGGCAAAACCAATATGGATGAATTCGCCATGGGTTCGTCCAACGAGACGAGTTTTTACGGCCCAGTCAAGAACCCCTGGGACATCACTCGTGTGCCCGGTGGATCGTCCGGTGGATCAGCTGCGGCGGTGGCCGCTCGCTTAGGTCCGGCGGCGACCGCGACCGACACCGGCGGATCGATTCGACAACCGGCTGCGCTCTGCGGTGTCAGCGGGCTCAAACCAACCTATGGTAGGGTTTCTCGCTGGGGTATGATCGCCTTTGCCTCGAGCCTCGACCAAGCGGGCCCGATCGCCAAATCCGCCGAGGACTGCGCCATCCTGCTGCAATGTATGGCCAGCTACGATCCTCGCGACTCGACCAGCGTCGAGCGTGCGGTCCCCAACTATCGAGCGACGCTCAACGATTCGGTGGCGGGCGTCAAGATTGGCATTCCCAAAGAGTACTTTTCAGACGGGCTAGACCCGAGTGTCGAGGCCGCGGTGATGGCCTCGCTATCGACCCTGCGTGAACTCGGCGCCGAGTTAGTCGACATCAGTTTACCCAATAGCCATCTTTCGGTACCCGCCTACTATGTGATCGCCCCCGCCGAGGCATCAGCCAACCTGTCCCGATTTGACGGCGTACGCTACGGTCATCGCTGTGATAACCCCGTGGACCTAGAAGATATGTACTGTCGTAGCAGAGCTGAGGGCTTTGGCGAGGAGGTACAAAGACGCATTTTGATTGGCAGCTACTGTCTGTCGGCGGGTTACTACGACGCCTACTATCGAAAAGCTCAACAGGTTCGTCAATTGATTCGTCAGGACTTTGTCCATGCCTTTGAACAAGTCGACATCATCATGGGTCCAACTTGCCCATCACCGGCCTTCAAATTTGGCGCCAAAGGTGATGACCCAGTGGCTATGTACCTAGAGGATATTTACACTATTGCCACCAATCTAGCTGGACTTCCCGGCATGTCGATACCCTGTGGATTGGTAAATGGCAATCCGGCCGGGATCCAATTGATCGGTAACTACTTTGACGAAGCGTCGTTATTGAACGTTGCCCATCGTCTGCAGCAGGCGACCGACTGGCACAAGTTACAACCCGGGGGACTCGATTGATGCAATGGGAAACCGTGATCGGCCTTGAGATTCACGTCCAACTGGCCACCGCGACAAAAATCTTTTCCGGCGCCAGCACCCGCTTTGGGGGAGCCGCCAACAGCCAGGCCTGCGCCATCGATCTGGCCATGCCGGGCACCCTGCCGGTTCTCAACGCGCAGGCGGTGGATTTTGCCCTGATGTTTGGGCTTGCCATCGACGCCGATATCCCGATGATATCGGTGTTTGAACGCAAAAATTATTTCTACCCCGACCTCCCAAAGGGATACCAGACGACCCAGTTGGACAAACCCGTTGTCGGTGCTGGTCGCGTCACAATAGAGACCGTAGACGGGGGTAGCAAGGAAGTACGAATCCACCACGCACATCTCGAAGAGGACGCTGGAAAATCGCTCCACGAGGGCGACTTCGGGAGCCAATATTCGGGTATCGATCTTAACCGAGCGGGTACCCCGTTGATCGAAATAGTCACCGAACCAGATTTATCAAACGCCACCGAGGCGGTGATATTTGCCAAAAAATTGCACGCACTGGTGACGTCGCTAGGGATCTGCGACGGTCGCATGGCCGAGGGTTCGTTGCGCTTCGACGTCAACGTCTCGGTGCGGCCCTTAGGCAGCGAGACGCTCGGCACCCGCACCGAGACCAAAAACCTCAATTCGTTCAAGTTTATGGAGGAGGCGATTGTTCGCGAAGTAGCGCGGCAGATCGATGTCCTCGAAGACGGCGGTAGCATTGTACAAGAGACCCGTCTATACAATGGCGACACCAAGGTCGCCCGCTCGATGCGCAGCAAGGAAGAAGCCAACGACTACCGCTACTTTCCGTGCCCAGACCTTCTCCCCGTGGTGATCACCGAGGCGCGTTTACAACGCTTGCGAGACGCCCTTCCGGAATTGCCAGATGCGAGAGTCGCACGCCTGATTGAGCGCTACGCGATCGCAGCAAAGGACGCGCAGATACTCGCCAATGACGTTGCACTAGCAAACTATTTTGAAACCGTCACTGAGCATTGCGACGACCCACGACTGGCCGCCAACTGGACCACGGGGGACTTGATCGGGCGGCTCAATGGCGAGGGTCTAGAACTTGCCGAGAGCCCCATAAGTGCCGAGCAGTTGGGCATTTTAATCCAGCGAATCGGCGATCAAACGATCTCGGGTAAAATGGCCAAACAGGTGTTTGATGGCGTTTGGAGCGGCGCTGGCGAGGTCGACCAGATCATTAAAGAGCGTGGCCTCAAACAGGTCTCCGATAGTGGCGCACTAGAACAATTAGTGGCCGACGTTCTGGCCAAAAATCCGGTCATGATAGACCATTACCTTGCCACCGAAGAGGGCCGTCGCAAGAAAAAATTGGGTGGTTTTATGGGTCAAATTATGCAGGCCTCGAAGGGCCAAGCAAATCCCCAGCAAGTCAATCAGATACTTTTGGCTCAATTGCAAAGCCTTATCGGATCACGCGGAGACTAAGCCACCCATGAGCGCGAAAAAAGACAAGCAAAAAATCCTCGGCGAAGTGTTCGACGACCAACGAGTTCGCAACTTTCTTGAACTGCAACCACCTGCCGGTGTCGACCGCGACTTTCATCTAATGGAGCGCGCTTATCGCAGCATGAACATTGACAATTTTGCTACCTTTATGGATTTCTTTTGTGCCGCCGGGCACCGCGTAGAGGCCCAGAGCAACGACGGAAAAACGCTGCTACAGATCGTGCTCGAGCACCGGCTCGGCCAACCTTATGCAGAGATTCTCGGTGCCCATGGCGCGCAGACGACAGCAGTCGCCCAGAGCAGCCCATAACCCGCAGTGGGCACGACCAAGCGTATAATCATAAAGAATTAATAATTAAGCACAGTCAGATTTTGTTATGCTAAAATCTCGAATTGAGCAATGTCTAACGCAGAGCGCTGCGGACGCAGAGACTAAGTTGCTATGAGATCGCCGCAAACGATCTTAAATATCATATGGGAGGATTTTTGAGTGAGTGAATACGATAAAGAATTTGAATTTTATGTAGGGCCGGCGACCCATCTTGAGGGCGCCTCACTAGCCATCGACGGCACCGCGCGCATCGACGGTAAAATCGTTGGCAAAGTCTCTGTAAAGCACCTCATCGTTGGCGTCGACGGTGTTGTTCAGGGCGACATATCTGGCGAGACAGCGACCATCGAAGGCACGGTAGAAGACACCCTATCGTTGACCGGAAAATTGCTCGTGTGCGCGTCGGGCCGCATTCGGGGTAAAATTCAGTACGGGTCACTCCAGACTGAAGAGGGCGCAAAATTGATCGGCGAAATCACTACCGATTGGGATCAAGGCGCGGCCGCACCTGAGGTCTCTAGTCGACTGGAAGCCTTCAAGTCCGGTTTGACCATGGACGCCGACAGCGAACAGCTGGAAATCTAAGTTACTTTTTTAGTGCCCGAGGAGCTTTTTTGAGCAATCTACTTTCAGGCTCAGGAGCAAGATCTATCGCTCGACCCAAGACGGTCATTTTTGCCAACTCCAAAGGTGGAGTAGGTAAGAGTACGCTGGCACTTTTGATGGGCCTGGGACTGGCGACGCGGCATCAAGATGCCAGCGTCAAACTGATCGATCTCGACCCCCAAGCAACCAGCAGTGATTCATTGCGCCGCTTTTGCGATATGCGCTTTTCGGTGGTTAACGACACGCGACTGAATTTGGCTGACGGTGGGCCGGATAATGAAAATATCGTCAAAACTATCGATGCCGAGCGCAACAGCCAATACAACAAGCGCTTCGTAGTCCTCGACAGCGCCGCGGGCAGCGATCCGAGCCGGAGTCCATTCCTATTCCAATGCGACATCATGCTGATTCCCACATCGGTGAGCGATGCCGACATCTTTGCCACCAAGAAGTATCTTGCCGCTTTGCACAACCTCTTTAGCACCCACGAAATTCGCCACACAACGCCGCCACCGGCGTTGGTGGTATTGCCGAATCTGGTCGACAGTCGCGAGGAATTTAACGAACTGCGCCACTCCCTAGCCAAGGAACAGGTGTATCTCGGCAAGCCGCTGTATTATTCCCCTGCGTTTCGCCGCGCTTTTCGTGAACAGCGCAACGATGAAAACATCCGCACCATCTTCCACCAGGCGCAGCCTTATACGCTGTGGTTGACGAGTCTGCTAACGCAATCCCACCGACTTGAGAAAAGACCCAAAAAACTGTTTCAATTATAGCCGGTGCAGGGCGCTCATCGGCGCTCTGGGTGATGCCATTTGCCGAGGATTCAGCCGACATGTGCGCGATGCGAAAGAAGTCGGATCTACCCAAAAAAATCTGCGCAAGCTGCCAACTACCCTTTGTATGGCGTAAAAAATGGCGTAACAACTGGCCCGATGTGCGCTACTGTTCCGAGCGCTGTCGAAAGCGTCGAGTACCCACCTAATCACTCGCCCTGACGGTATATGAGATTATGCAAACACCCAAAAATTCTCGCAAAGAAACTGACATCCTGATTATTGGCGCCGGACTTGCTGGGCTTAGCGCCGCGCATAAGTTGATCGAGCGCGGCCGCCAAGTGCTGGTGGTAGACAAGGGCCGAGGTCTCGGCGGACGCCTAGCGGGGCGCCGCATTGGCACCGCAACCTTTGACCATGGCGCGCAGTTTATGACCGCACGTGATCCACGCTTTGTGGCCCTAGTCGAGCGCTGGGTGGACGCCGGTGTCGCCGAGGAGTGGTATCGCAGTTACCCAGGACAACCGCAAGCGCACCCCCGCTGGCGTGGTGTGCCGACCATGACTGCTTTGGCCAAAGATCTGGCACGCGGCATCGAAGTGTGGTCGAGCACGAGAGTCGTTGAAATGCGCCAGTCCGAGCACGCTTGGCATATCGCATTGGATAATGGCGCCAGCCTCACGGCCGGCACAGTGATATTAACAGCGCCGGTGCCGCAGTCGATCGACCTCATCGATGGCGGTGCCATCGCGCTGTCTAGCGATCACCGCCGACGTCTTGAACAAGTCGAGTACGACGCCTGCATCGCCGTAATGGCGATCCTCGACGGCCCTAGCATGATCCCAGCGCCGGGCGCAGTCGCCCCGAAAAATGGCATCCTCGACTGGATTAGTGACAACCAGCAAAAGGGCGTCTCCGGGGTGCCGGCGGTGACGCTGCACGCCAGTGCCGCATTTAGCGCGGAGCATTTAGACGCGCCGCGCGAGGTCGTCGGCAAACGCATCATCGAGGCCGCGAAGCCTTGGTTAAAAGCGACTGTGATCGACTACCAAGTGCACGGTTGGCGCTACAGTAAACCCAACCGCGTCGATGAGGAAACCTGCCTGGTAGTTTGCCAAAATCCGCCGTTGGTGCTCGCCGGCGATGCCTTTGCCGGCCCCCGCGTCGAGGGTGCCGTTGTCTCTGGTTGGGCGGCCGCGGAGGCACTCATCAACGACATCCCATGACCCTATAAGGCGACACACCGATTGCTTGCTGCGTGCCATTCGCCTAGCCAGCGCTTGTGATCGTCGTATGGAGACCTGCCAACAAGTGTCGCTCAGACCGGATCGTGGATAACATTGTGTTATTGATAATTACTTTTCTGACGCTAATAGCGCGAAGCTTTAGTGATATAATTTTTTAAAAAAACTACCAATAACAATGCGAACTGCATGCACAATCGGCAGTCCATAGCCGCCTCGCCATGCAAATTCATAGAGGGCTTGATCAATGGCAGATACTGAACAAAGATTGCGGGTGCAACTGGCAGCCTGCTACCGTATCTTCGACTATCTAGGCTGGACCGAATCGATCTACAACCACATCACGGTGAAGTTGCCTGGCGAGCATGCACATTTTTTAATCAACCCCTACGGTCTCCATTTTAGCGAGGTCTGTGCATCCAACCTGATCAAGGTCGATATCGACGGCCAGATCGTCGAGCCCAGCGAGTACCCGGTAAATCCGGCCGGCATGCTTATTCACTCTGCCATCCATGGCGCCCGCGGCGACACCCGGTGCATCGCCCACACCCACACCGATGCCGGTATGGCCGTCGCCTGTCAGGCGCGAGGATTGCGCCATGAGAACTTTTATTCAGCGCTGATGCAAGGTCAGATAGCCTACCACCCGTTCGAGGGGATTACCGTATTAGACGGTGAAAAACAGCGTCTAATAGCCAATCTCGGCGATAAGAACCTGTTGATATTGCGCAACCATGGCCTGCTCAGTTGCGGCCGTTCGATCCCCGAGGCCTACCAAAATCTCTGGGGCCTACAGCGTGCTTGCGAAATACAGGTGGCCACCGATGCCTGCAGTGAGGCCATCACGCAGATCTCGGCAGAGGTGTTGGAAACAGCTGAGCAAGTGATGAAAATCCAAACTATGGGACAGCCCTCCGGACAACTCGAATTCGACGCCATGCAGCGTATCGTCGATAAAATCGATCCCAGTTACCGCGAGTAAAACGGACGTTAACGGACCCCCTATTTGAATAATCCGCGAGCAATGATGAGCTTCATGATTTCATTACTGCCGGCATAGATGCGCTGCACGCGCGCATCGGCAAACGCCCGACAGACCTGATATTCCCACATGTAACCCCAGCCTCCGTGAAGCTGGAGACACTCATCGGCAGCTCGACACTGCAGTTCAGTGACCAGTAATTTAGCCTTTGAGGCGGTCACTGTGTCGAGCTCATTGGCCAGCAATAATTCGGTACAACGGTCGACAAAGACTTCCGCGGACGTCACCTCGGTATCCAACTCGGCGAGTTTAAACTGGGTATTTTGGAACGCCGCCAGGTTGCTACCAAACGCCTTGCGCTGCTGGGTATAAGCCACGGTCTGCTCGATCAGCGCCTTGCAGGTGCCGATACCACTTATCGCCACCGACAGCCGCTCCTGCGGGAGATCTTGCATTAGATAGACGAATCCGCGGCCCTCCTCGCCGAGCAGATTGTCAGCCGGAACCCGCACATCCTGAAAGAACAGCTCGGCGGTATCCTGCGCCTTCATGCCTAACTTCTCCAGGTTTTGGCCCTTAGTAAAGCCTGCCAGTCCGGCTTCAACCAAAAACAGACTGATTCCTTTGGCGCCGGCGGCTGGATCGGTTTTAGCCACCACAATCACCAGATCGCTCAT
>CESJ01141805.1_pt1 | contig 31147 bp, 20 predicted proteins | sample 356311 | NCBI WGS metagenome assembly CESJ01 (sample SAMEA2621487, study PRJEB7988) | marine metagenome | biome: marine biome (ENVO:00000447); feature: surface water layer (ENVO:00002042); material: "saline water (ENVO:00002010), including plankton (ENVO:xxxxxxxx)" | depth 5 m
TTTATTTAAATATATAAAACATACTTATATGAATTTAATTATAATTATTAATTTATGATAATAATATAATAGATTTGTAATGATGAATTTGATAACAAGGGTATTTATATACCCTATACTTTTATTTATTTCTTATCTACCTTTCAAAGTATTATACTTTATATCTGATATCGTTTTTATTTTACTTTACCATGTAATAGGTTTTAGAAAGAAAATAGTTAGAAAAAATTTAGAATTATCAAAGGTTGCAAAATCAAAAAATGATTTATTAAGAATAGAAAAAGAATTTTACAGGCATTTTACCGATGTATTTTTTGAAATGTTAAAATTTTATAGCATATCACCTGAGGAAATGAAAAAGAGATTTTACATAGAAAATCCTCAAATTTTTTATGATTTTGAAAAAAAGAATAAGAGTGTAATGTTTATGACTTCTCATTACGGAGGTTTTGAATGGTTTTTGTCAATTACATACCATGTTCCTCAGCTGCCTTTTGCTGTATACACCCCACTATCGAATAAGAGTTTAGAAGTTTTGATAAAGAAATTTAGATTAAGACACGGGTCTAAATTAATTTCTAGATATGAGGCAGGGTCATATATTAAAAAACAATTAAAAGAAAATAAATTATTTTTATATGGAATGGCAGCTGATCAATCAGCACAAATTAGATCAATTACTTATTGGAAGGAATTTTTAGGTGTAAAAGTTCCAGTTTTCACAGGTTCAGAAAGAATAGCTAAACAACATGATATTCCAGTTGTTTTTGGTAAAGTTGTTAAAGTTAAAAGAGGACATTACAAAGTAGTTGTTGAACTAATAACTGAGTTTCCTAATCAATATGATGATTATCAGATAACTGATATTTATTTAAGTAAGCTTGAAAAGCAAATAAGAGAAATTCCAGAATATTATTATTGGACACACAATAGGTTTAAGCACAAAGACAAAGCGCCACAAGATTAATTAATTATATTCTTAATTAAAATTTCGATTTCTTTAATTAGATCTGAAGCTTTATTAATACTCTTTGCTTCACTGTATATTCTAATTATTGGTTCGGTATTGGATTTCCTTAACTGTACCCAACTTTCTTTGAAATCAATTCTTACTCCATCAATTAAGTCAATTTTTTCATTTTTATATTTTTCAGTAATTTGACTTAGAATATTATCAACATTTAAAGATGGAGAAAGGTTTATCTTATCTTTAATCATGAAGTATTTAGGATATGTTTCAAGCAGTTGACTAGCGGATAATCCACGCTGAACGTATAATGATAAAAACAAACCTATACCAACTATAGAATCTCTTCCATAATGACTTTCAGGATATATTACTCCACCATTTCCTTCACCTCCAATTACTGCATTACATTCTTTCATTTTACTTACAACATTTACTTCCCCAACTGCACTGTAAAAATGAACTTGATTGTGTTTTATAGTTACATCATTTAAGGCTCTAGAAGAAGATAAATTGGATACAGTTGAACCAGGTGTTTTAGAAAGAACATAATCAGCACATGCAACCAGTGTATTCTCTTCTCCAAATAATTCACCGTCTTCACATACAAACACTAGCCTATCTACGTCAGGATCGACAGCAATACCAAGATCAGCATTAGATTCTAATACCTTTTTAGACAATTCCGTTAAGTTTTTTTTCAAAGGTTCTGGATTGTGAGGAAAATCTCCATTAGGCTCACAATAAAGTTTAATTACTTCAATATTTAATGCTTTTAAAAAATCAGGAACTATGATTCCACCAGTTGAATTAACAGCATCAACAACAATTTTAAGTTTTTTTGATTTTATATCATCAACATTAACTAAATCTAAATCTAACACAGATTGAATATGAGAGTTCATCGAATCAGATGATTTAGTTATAGTTCCTAATTTATGAACATCTGAAAAAATAAAATTTTTATTCTCCGAATATTCAACAATTTTTTCTCCCTCATTTGAATTTAAAAACTCTCCATTTTCGTCTAATAATTTTAGTGCATTCCATTCGGCTGGGTTATGACTCGCAGTTATTATTATGCCTCCATTAGCATTATGTTCTTGTACCATTAATTCTACTGTCGGTGTTGTTGAAAGACCTAAATCAATTACATCAATACCCATAGAAATAAGTGAGTTTTGAACAAAGTTTTGAATCATTTTTCCAGAAATTCTTGCATCTCTACCAATAACAACTGTTAGTTTTTTGTTAGGATTTCTATTTAAAATCCATTGACCATAAGCACAACCAAAGTTTACTGCATCTATTGGAGTCAGGTTATCTCCATATTCACCTCCAATTGTTCCTCTAATACCTGAAATAGATTTTATTAATGTCATACTTCAAAGATACAACTAGATTAATATTTTATATTAGTTTTATAAAAATATTAGCAACTATGTTCAAAAACCCCCTCTTCTACTTATTATTTGTGTTTCTATTATTCTCATGTGAAAACAAAACATATAAAAACGGTATGGTTGTTTCTGCTAAACATGAAGCTTCTAAGGTAGGTGTAGATATACTTAAAATGGGTGGAAATGCATTTGACGCTATGATAGCTACTGATTTAGCACTTGCTGTTGTATATCCCAACGCAGGTAATCTAGGTGGTGGAGGTTTTATGGTTTACAGATTATCAGATGGTAAAAACGGAACACTTGATTTTAGAGAGAAAGCATCTATTAATTCTAAATCAGACATGTATTTAGATGATAACAATGAAGTTATTAAAGGACTAAGTCAGAACGGAGCTTTGGCTATTGGCGTTCCAGGAACAATTGCAGGGTTATTTGAGATACATAATAAATTCGGAACTATTCCAATAAAAGAATTGTTTAAACCAGCTATAGATTTAGCAAATAATGGATATAGCTTAACCTCCAAACAAGTAAATACAATTAATAGTTATAAAGATTTAATACTAGAGCTAAATGATTCAATATCATTGTTTAATAAAAATTTTCAGAAAGATGATTTGTTTATAAATAAACCATTAGCTAACACACTTACCTTAATTTCTGAAAAGGGTGTTGATGAGTTTTATAAAGGTGAAATAGCAAATAAATTATCATCTTATATAATTCAAAAAGGAGGAATTATTACAGTAGAAGACTTTGCTTTATATAAACCAGTTTGGAGAGATGCATTAGAAATTAAATATAAGGATTTAAATATAATTTCGATGGGACCTCCCTCAAGTGGAGGTGTTGTTTTAGGTCAAGTTTTAAAAATGATTGAAAATTACGATTTAAATGAATTAGGTCATAATAGTGAACTATATGTGCAGTTGTTAGTGGAAGCGGAAAAATTATCCTTTGCTGACAGAAGCAAATACTTGGGAGATCCTGATTTCAACTATATACCAACAAATGAATTATTGGATAATGATTATTTGAAATCTAGATTTAAATCATTTAGTTTCTCTAATGCTCTAAGTTCAGAGAATATTGATCCGGGAAAAATATTAATTAATGAAAGTAATGAAACTACCCACTATTCCATAGTTGATAAGTTCGGAAATGCAGTTTCGGTAACTACAACTTTAAATGGGAATTATGGTTCAAAGTTGATTCCATCTGAATTTGGTTTCTTTTTAAATAATGAAATGGATGATTTTTCAATTAAATCAGGTGCTCCAAATATGTATGGTTTGATTGGTGGAAAAACTAATTCAATTGAACCTGGAAAACGTATGTTAAGTTCTATGACTCCATCAATTATAGAACAGAACGGGAACTTATCTATGGTTCTTGGAAGTCCAGGGGGACCAACTATTATTACATCAGTTTTACAAACAATATTAAACTTTTATGAGTTTAATTTCACTATGCAAAAATCTGTAGATTCACCAAGATTTCATCACACCTGGTATCCTGACAAAATATTTTACGAAAAAAATATATTATCAAAAAAAATAAAAGATGATTTAAGTAAAAAAGGTTATGACTTTAACTCTAAACAATCTGTAATTGGTCGTGTGGATGCAATACATATTGATGAAAATCAAATGTTTCATGGTGGAGCAGATAAAAGAGGTGATGATAAAAGTATTGGATATTAAATAAAACTTCTTCTTTAAACTATTTATAATATCGTAATTTGCAACCTTGATTTTTTAAATGAGTAATAACATTTCAGTTAGGGGCGCCAGAGTACATAATTTAAAGAATATTGATGTAAATATTCCAAGAAATAAATTTGTTGTAATTACCGGAATTTCTGGAAGTGGTAAATCTTCGTTAGCATTTGACACTATTTATGCAGAAGGTCAAAGAAGGTATATAGAAACCTTTTCAGCATATGCTAGACAATTTATTGGTGGATTAGAAAGACCTGATGTTGATAAAATTGATGGACTCTCTCCAGTAATTGCAATAGAACAAAAAACAACTTCAAAAAATCCTAGATCAACAGTAGGAACAATTACTGAGATTTACGATTATTTAAGATTATTTTACTCTAGAGTTGCTGATGCTTATAGTTATAACTCAAACGAAAAAATGATCAGTTATACAGATGATGAAATCCTTGATCTTGTATTTAATAATTTCATTGGTAAAAAAATAAGTATTCTTTCACCTGTTGTTCAATCAAGAAAGGGACATTATAGAGAGCTTTTTTCTTCAATTCAAAAGCAAGGTTTCTTAAAAGCTAGAATTGATGGTTTAATAACTGACCTAAAACCAAATTTGAAGTTAGATAGGTACAAAATACATGATATTGAAATAGTAATTGACAGAATTGTATTGAGTGATAATGATTCTTCGAAAAAAAGATTAAAGGATAGTCTTGTAACTGCAATGTATCATGGAAATGATTCGTTATTAATAGTAAATGAAGAAGATAATTCTAATACATATTATAGTAGAAGTTTAATTTGTCCTTCAACTGGTATCTCTTACGAAAAACCTGAACCAAATTCTTTTTCTTTTAATTCTCCTAAAGGAATGTGTAAAAAATGTAATGGCTTAGGTAAATTAAACAAAGTAAATATAGATTTAGTTCTTCCTGACAAAAGTATTTCTATTCATAATGGAGGTCTTATTCCATTAGGTAATTATAAAAGTAGCTGGATATTTAAACAAATTGAAACAATTTCTGAACGATATAACTTTAGTTTAAAAGATCCAATTAGTAAGATTCCAAAAAAAGCAATAGAAATAATATTATATGGAGGAAACGAATCTTTTTCAGTAGAATCTAAATCTCTAGGATTAACCAGGAAGTATGAAATTGACTTTGAAGGAGTTATACCATTTATTGAAAATCAATCTAATGAAATTTATAGTGCTAGAATAAAGAGATGGGCTAATAGCTTTATGGATAATGTAAAATGTGAAAGCTGTAATGGATCAAGATTAAATAAAGAGGCTAGTTATTTTTTTATAAATAATAAAAACATCCATGATCTTAGTGATTTAGATATAATAGATTTAAAAAAATGGTTTAAATCTATAGAATCGAAACTCAGTGATAGAAATAAAATAATTGGATCAGAAATTATTAAAGAAATTAATAAACGTTTAGATTTTTTATTAAATGTTGGTCTTGACTATTTATCATTAAGTAGACCTACGAAATCTCTTTCAGGAGGCGAGTCTCAAAGAATTAGATTAGCCACTCAAATAGGTTCTCAATTAGTTGGTGTTCTGTATATATTAGACGAGCCTAGTATTGGACTTCACCAAAGAGATAATTCTAAACTTATTGAATCATTAAAAAAGTTAAGAGATTTAGGAAATACAATTATTGTTGTAGAGCATGATAAGGAAATCATGGAAAAATCTGATCATATTATTGATGTTGGTCCACTAGCTGGTAAAAATGGAGGAGAAATAATTTTTAATGGAACTTATAAAGAAATATTAAAAACAAATACTGTCACCTCACAATTTTTAAAAAATATTAAAAGTATTCCTGTTCCAAAGAATAGAAGAACATCAAAAAAAATATTAACTATTGAGGGATGCACCGGAAATAATTTAAAAAATATAACAGTTGATTTTCCTTTAGGTATAATGATTGGAGTAACTGGTGTTTCTGGTAGTGGAAAGTCTACATTAATTAATGAAACTTTATATCCAATATTAAATAACCATATTTTTAATGGAGTAAAAGAACCACTTCCATATAAAAAAATTAAAGGTTTAAAACATATTGATAAAGTAATTGAAATTAATCAGTCGCCAATAGGAAGAACTCCAAGGAGTAATCCTGCTACTTACACGGGCGTATACAATGACATTAGATCTTTGTTCTGCATGACTCAAGAATCACTTATTAGAGGATATAAACCTGGAAGGTTTAGTTTTAATGTAGTGGGTGGAAGATGTGAAACCTGTCAAGGAGGGGGATTAAGAAAAATTGAAATGAATTTTCTTCCAGATGTATATATTAGTTGTGATGATTGTCAGGGTAAAAGATTTAATAGAGAAACTTTAGAAATTAGGTATAAAGGAAAATCAATTTCTGATATTTTATTTATGACTATAAATGAAAGTTGTGATTTTTTTGAAAATTTTCCAAAGATTTTAAGAAAATTAAAGACTTTAAAAGATGTAGGATTAGGCTATGTTACTTTAGGTCAACAATCAACAACATTATCAGGGGGAGAAGCACAAAGAATTAAGCTAGCATCAGAATTGTCTAAAAAAGATACAGGAAATACAATATATATTTTAGATGAACCTACTACAGGTCTTCATTTTCAGGATATAAAGGTTTTACTAGAGATGATTAATAAATTAGTAAACAAGGGAAATACAGTAATAATTATAGAGCACAACATGGATGTTATTAAAACAGTTGATCATGTTATTGAGATTGGCCCTAACGGGGGTAAATTAGGTGGGCAGGTTATTTTTAATGGTAAACCTGAAGAATTAGTTAATTTAAAGATTAGTCCAACTTCTTCTTATTTAAAAAAAGAACTAACTTAGTTTTATGCATAGTAAAAAATTAAAAGGATGGAATGAGGTAAAAACAAACGATTCCTGGTCAGTTTTTAAAATAATGGGCGAATTTGTTGATGGATTTGAAAAGCTTAGTAAAATAGGCCCATGTGTGTCAATATTTGGATCTGCAAGAACAAAACCTAATCACCCTCATTATATACTAACAACCGATATTGCTGAAAAGATTGTAGATCTTGGGTTTGGTATAATAAGTGGTGGCGGACCAGGTGTAATGGAGGCAGCTAATAAAGGAGCTAAAAAAGCCTTAGGCCCCTCAGTTGGCTTGAGTATTGAACTTCCTTTTGAACAAACTGAGAACCCTTATATTGATGATGATAAGTCACTGCATTTCGATTATTTTTTCGTGAGAAAGGTAATGTTTATGAAATATGCTCAAGCTTTTGTTGTTATGCCCGGTGGATTTGGAACACTAGACGAACTGTTTGAAGCATTAACATTAATTCAAACAAAAAAGGCAGAAATTTTTCCTATAATATTGGTTGGAAAATCTTTTTGGAAAGGATGTATAGATTGGATTAAAGAACAATTATTATCTAATCATAATTATGTTTCAGATATCGATTTAGACCTAATTTCAATTGTCGATTCTCCAGATGAAGTTATAGATATTCTAACTAAGTTTTACGATAAGAAAGGATTCAACCCTAATTTTTAAATATTATTCAAATATTTCTTATGAGAAAATGTTTTTCATTACTTTTTCTTTTATTAATTAGTAATGTATTCTCTCAGGAAAATGATTATATAATTGAAGCAAAATTCGATATTTATAATAGACTTATTGACGTTACTCAATCCATAAGTTTTACAAATAAGACTCCAAATAATTTAGATTACATTATTTTAAACGACTGGTCTCACTCATATTCTAACCCATCAAGTCCTTTAGGAAAACGTCTTTCAGAAGATTTTACTTTAAATTTTCAAAGATCTACTAAAAATCAAAGAGGATCTACAACAATATTTACAATTCAATCTGATAGTATTAATCTTGATTACAAAAGATTAAAAGATAATATTGACCTAATTAAAGTTAATCTTAATCAAGTTTTAAAAGCAAATGAAAAAATTGTAATTAATTTAAAATATCAAATAAAAATTCCAATTAGTGAATTTACCGGATATGGAATTGATAAATACAGTAATATAAATCTATCTGAATGGTTTATCACTTTAGCAATGATTAAAAATAATAATTGGGTAATTGAAAGTAACTTAGATTTAAACGACATTTCATTAGCCCCCTCTTATTACAAGTTTAAAATTATTTATCCCCTTAAATATAATTTAATCTCAGATTTAGAAATTGATTCCATTATTTCAGAGAAAAATTATAATATTTTAAAATCTATTAGAGAAAAAAGAATTTACAATCCAATTATACTTTCTGAAAAAAGTTATTTTAAATCTTTTGAAATTGGAGATAATACAATAATTACAGATTTAGACAATGTTTTAAAGAAAAAAACAGATTCATTAATAAATAAAGTAATAAGTTATGTAGATAATAAAATAGGAAATAAGCTATCGTCAAAATCTCAAATTAATGACTCAATAGATTTAGATTTTATTTTAAACAAGACAATAAAATATGTAGAAAGTAAACTAGGCATTTATCCTATCAATATTATTTTACTTTCAAAGTTTAATCAAGACAAAAATCCAGTTTATGGTTTAAATAGTATTCCAGAAATATTAAATCCATATCCAAAATCATTTATCACAGAATTTTCTGTTTTAAAACTCATTATATCAGAGTATTTAAATAATTTATATCCTATTCAAAAACGAATAGATTATTGGCAAATAAAAGGGATTGAAACTTATTTATTAATTGATTATATAGAAAAGTATTATTCTGATTTAAATTTAATAGGAAAGTTCTCAGAGTTGTCTATTATTAAAAATAGAGAATATTCTAAATTTAAATTCATTGAACAGTTCAGGCTATTTGATAATATTATATCAAGTAGAAACATGAACCAGTCAATTAATATGCAACTAGACTCTTTAACTAGGATAAACCATAAAGTAATTAATCCTTATAAATCTGGTCTAGCCATTAAAATGCTTGATGATTATTTAGCTAACAGTAAGGTTTCTAAAAGTATTTTAGAATTTTCAAATACAAATAAATTTAAATCAAATAACACATTTTTAGACATTCTTTACAAAAATACAAATGGTAAAATTTCTTGGTTTAAGGATTATATAAATTACAACGGAAATGTAGATTTTTCAATCAAAAAAATCAAGTCTAAATATGGTAATTATAAATTTTTAATTAAAAATAATTCAAGTATTAGTTTGCCAATAAAAATTACATTAATAGATCAGAACAATTTAGCTAAAAGTAAATGGCTGAATAAAATTGTTAATGACACCATAATTGAAGTTGACTACAAAAGCAAACTAATCATAAATCCTGAAAAATATTTTTCAGAGACTAAGTTTTCTAATAATTATTCTTCAACTTTTAAGGCTAAGAAAAAAACCAAATTTGTATTATTTAAAGATTTTGAAAATAACTTTAATAATCAAATTTATTATATTCCTCTTTTTAATTATAACCTTTATGATGGCTTGATGCCTGGAATTTCTTTCTCCAATTCCTCTCCTATTAAAAAACCATTTTCATATAAGATAATTCCTTATTACTCTACTAAACAAAAGGAATTATTAGGAAAAATTAATTTAAAATATGTTGATTACAATAAGAACAATGAAAATAATTTATTTAGTGTAAATTATTTTATAGGTGCTTCGTTATTTCACTATAAAGATGATCTGTCATACAATACATTTTTTCCATCAATTGTTTTAGCTTTTAGAGACAAGGATTTAAGATCTAATTCTAGACAATTTTTAAGTGCAAGGTATGTAAGTGTTTTTAGAGAAGAGAATACAAATATTGAAGAATATCCCAACTATGATGTTTTTAATTTAAAATACATAATGTCTAATTCTAGTGTTGCAAACGCATTTAATTTCAAAACTGATTTTCAGTTTAATAAAGATTTTATAAAAAGTTCAATAACATTTAATTATAGAAATTACTTTAAATCAAATAGACAATATAATATTAGATTTTTTGCCGGAAAGTTTTTGAAAAACAACACTAACGATGATTATTTTAGTTTTTCAACATACCGAGAAAGAGACTATTTATTTAGCACTAATTTACTTGGTAGATCAGAAAATTCAGGGTTTTATAGTCAACAATATATAGGTTCAGAGGGTGGTTTTAAATCAAAGATTAATCATGAATTTGCTAATGATTATATAATTTCATTAAGTTCGGGTATAACTTTGTGGCAATGGATAGAAGCTTATGCTGGCAGTGCTTATATTAAAAATTTTAATGAAAATTTAACTTTTCAATATGAATCTGGCATAAGATTAAATCTTTTGACGGATTATTTTGAACTATACCTCCCACTCTATTCATCGCTAGGAAAGGAATTTAATCAATATAATTACTTAAGTAAAATTAGATTTAGAATTTCTGTTGATCCCAGTACATTATCTGGGCTGTTTACTAGAAGATGGTTTTAATAAACTAATAGGAATCAACATCTTTTTTTTTTAAATTTACTAATCCGTAATTCTTAATGCACAACGACATCGATCTTAACAAAGAAATCTCATTCGAAACTTTTAAAAAGCAAGTTTTAGAAGATTATACATTATTAGTAACTAGCAGGGAAGCTAGTTTACTGGGAAGAAGAGAAGTTTTAGCAGGAAAAGCTAAGTTTGGTATTTTTGGTGATGGAAAAGAATTACCACAAATCGCTTTAGCAAAAGTTTTTCAAAAAGGCGATTTTAGATCTGGTTATTACCGTGATCAAACATTTATGATGGCTATAAATGAATTGACTGTAAAGCAGCTTTTTTCTGGTTTGTATGCAAATACTGATATAAACGAAGAACCGATGTCTGCTGGGCGTCAAATGGGTGCTCATTTCAATACTCCACTATTAAATACTGATGGTTCATGGAAAAAACTAATTGATCTTAAAAATTCAAGCTCTGATGTTTCATGTACTGGATCACAAATGCCCAGATTATTAGGATTAGCACAAGCTTCTAAATTATATAGAAATTTAGATTTTAAAAATTCTGAAAATTTTTCTAATAACGGAAACGAAATTGCTTGGGGCACAATAGGAAATGCAAGTACTAGTGAAGGTGTTTTTTTTGAAGTTTTAAACGCTGCTGGAGTACATCAAGTTCCAATGGTAATTAGTATATGGGATGATGATTATGGTATTTCAGTAGAAAATAAAGATCAAACAATTAAAGAAGATATTTCTGAGGCTCTCTCTGGTTTCAAAAGAACATCATTGAAAAAAGGTTTTGAAATTCTTTCCGTTAATGGTTGGGATTACCCTGACTTAATAAACACATATCAAAAGGCAAGTGACATTGCAAGAGAAGAACATGTTCCAGTAATTGTTCATGTAAAAGAATTGACACAACCAATTGGCCATTCCTCGTCTGGATCTCATGAAAGATATAAGTCAAAAGAAAGGTTAGAATGGGAAAAAAATAATGACTGTAATGTCAAAATGAGAAAATGGATAATTGAAAATGGGATATCTAATGAAGACGAATTAAAAAACATAGAATCTCGATGTAAGGAGAATGTAAGAGATCATAAAAAAGAAGCCTGGGAATCTTATATAAATCCAATATTACAAATTAGGAAAGAATATATTTTCATATTGGATAATCTTTCAGATGAATATTCAGAATTTGATTTAAATAACTTAAGTCAAGAACTTCTTAGGATTAAAGAACCTAATAAAAAAGATATCCTTTCTAGCGCTAGAAAAGTCCTTCGAATACTATTAAAAGAAAAATCTAAGGAAATAGATAATCTTAAAAATTGGATTAATGATTTCACTTCCAAACAAAAAGAAATTTACAGTTCGAAACTTTATAACGAGTTTAATACCAATCATAAATTTGTAAAAAAAGTTGATCCAATTTATAATCTTGAAAACAAAAAAGTTGATGGAAGAATTATAATTAGAAATAATTTTGACAGTTTGTTGTCTAAATATGATAATTTAATAATTTTCGGCGAGGATTCTGGAAAGATTGGTGATGTTAATCAAGGTCTTGAAGGGTTACAGGATATTCATGGCATTGATAGAGTTTCTGACAGAGGAATTAGAGAAGCTTCCATTATTGGAGAAGGTATAGGATTAGCATTAAGAGGGTTTAGACCTATTGCTGAAATTCAATACTTAGATTACTTACTTTATGCAATACAAATTTTAAGTGATGATTTAGCAACTCTACACTATAGAACATTTGGTAGACAGATTTCTCCATTAATTATTCGAACAAGAGGACACAGACTAGAAGGAGTATGGCATTCAGGCTCCCCTATGGGTGCATTATTATCAACATTAAGAGGAATTAATATTCTAGTACCCCGAAATATGGTTCAAGCTAGTGGCATGTATAATACTTTATTAAAATGTCAAGAGCCAGCTGTAATAGTTGAAGTATTAAATGGATATAGGTTAAAAGAAAAACAACCAGAAAACTTATCAGAGTTTACTGTTTTAATAGGTGAGTCTGAATATATTAAAAATGGTAATGATATTACTGTTGTTTCATATGGTGCAACTCTTAGGTTAGTAGAAAAAGCTTCTGTAGAATTAGAAAAATTAGGAGTTAGTTGTGAGATTATAGACATACAAACATTAATTCCATTTGACAACAGTAATTTAATTATTGAAAGTTTAAAGAGAACTAGTAAATTACTGATTGTTGATGAAGATTTACCCGGTGGAGCATCTTCATACATTTTACAAAAAATTATTCAAGAACGTAATGGTTTTCAATATTTAGATTCTTCACCAATAACTTTGACATCAAAAGCACACAGACCTGCTTATGGAACAGATGGTGATTACTTTTCGAAACCATCAATGGATGATATAATAGAAACTGCTTATAGTATTATGAACGATTATGATCCAAATAACTTCCCCGAACTTATTTAGTTCATTATTTGAACTATTAATTGGTTAAGAATATTTTCCTGAGAATTGTTGCTTACTCCAAAACCTTTAGATTTTAAATCAACATTTTTTATTAATGTAATTATAATAGATATTTTTTTCATTGGATAAATTTTAGCTGCTTTATGGAAATCTTTAACAAAAAATTTATTTATACCAATTGTTGAAGCTACATTGATATCAGATTTATTACTTAAGCTATGGAATTGAAATAATTGTATAAAATAATTAAATAGGGAGCCTAAAACTAACTGAGTTGGATATGCTTTTATATTTTTAGAAAAATAATTACCTATAACTAACGCTTTACTTAAATTTCCTAACCCAATTGCATTTCTTAATTCAAATATGTTAAAATCCTTACTGATTCCAATGTGTTTTTCAATTAGCTTAGGATCTATGTTATTGTTTTCTGGATTTAATAATTTAAGCTTATTAATCTGATTATTAATCATTTTCAAATCGCTGCCTAAATATTCTACTAGCATTTGATTCGCTTTAATGTCAATTGTGTAATTGTACTCTTTTAATTTATTAGTAATCCAACTAGAAACTTGATTTTCGTAAGGTTTTTTAGAATTTAAAATCAAACCAAATTTTTGAATTGCTTTATAAATTTTTTTTCGTTTATCTAAAGATTTATATTTATAATTAATAACTAAAATTGTTGAAAGCATAGGGTTTAACATATAATTTAATAAACCATCAATTTTTGAAGATAAATCTTGAGCTTCTTTTATAATAACTAATTGAAATTTTGACATCATTGGAAACCTTTTACAAACAGAAATAATTTCATCTGTATTGGTGTCTTTTCCATACAGTATTGTTTGGTTAAAACTTTTCTCTTCTTCGTTTAGAACGTTATCTTCTAATAAATCATTAATCATATCAATATAATATGTTTCTTCTCCCATTAAAAAATAAACAGGGTTGTAAACTTTATTATTAATTTTTGAAACTATACTATTAATTTCTTGTAAATTCATTTATTGAATATGATAAAATTAAATTTTCCAGACTTTGAATTTAAGTTAAAAAAAATTGATAATAAAACTTTTATTTTTGATTTTATAAGAAAAAAATATATTCTACTAACACCAGAGGAATGGGTTAGACAACATGTTTTAAATTTTCTGATTATTAAAAAGATTCCATTAACCCATATTGCAATCGAAAAAAAAATTTTAGTAAACAAATTAAATAAAAGATTTGATGTTTTGATTTATAATAAAAGTGGAAATGTTTTAATGTTAATTGAGTGTAAATCTCCGTCTGTAAAATTAAATCAGAATGTTTTCGATCAAATTTCAATTTATAATATGAGCTTAAATTCAGAATTTTGCATGATAACTAATGGATTAGATCATCTATATTTTACAATCGATCAATTGTCTAAAAAATATACTTTTGTAAAAGATTTTCCATTATAATGAAAATAGCTATTGTAATACTTAATTGGAACGGTTTAAATCATTTAAAAGAATTTTTACCAAGTGTCATAAAATATTCAGAGAATAATCCTGTTTATATAATTGATAATAATTCAACAGATAAATCAATTGAATTTGTCAAATCTAACTTCTCAACTGTAAATGTAATTTTACATACCAAAAATTATGGTTATGCTAAAGGGTATAATGAAGGTTTAAAAAGTATTAAAGAAAAAGTTTATTGCTTATTAAATAATGATGTTCAAGTAAGTGAAAATTGGTTAATTCCTGTGATAAAAGAATTCAAAAATAACGATTCGTTAGCTATAGCTCAACCTAAAATATTAGATTACAAGAATAAAAACAAATTTGAATATGCTGGAGCAGCTGGAGGTTTTATAGATTATTTTGGTTACCCATATTGCAGAGGAAGAATATTTAATGAAATTGAAGAAGACAATGGTCAATATGATCAAAACATTGATATTTTTTGGGCATCTGGAGCATGTTTTTTTATAAGAAAAGATATTTTTGAAAAACTAAATGGATTTGATGAAAACTTTACTGTTCATATGGAAGAAATTGATTTATGTTGGAGGTTAACAAATTTAAATTTAGATTATAAAAAAAGATTCATTTACAATAGTGTGGTTTATCATCTAGGAGGAGGTTCACTTGGTTATGAAAATCCAAAAAAATTATTTTACAACGTAAGAAACCATAGATGGATGGTTTTGAAAAATATAAATACATATTTTTTTCTTGATCCCTTAAGATTATCAGTAATTCAAAATTTTAATTTTTTATATTCTTTATATTTTTTGTTTACTTTTAAAATCACACATTTTATTTATTTAATTAAAGCAATGTTTTCTGTGTCTGCAAAAATAGATGGATACAATGTTAATATGGTTAAAAGATATATTGTTTTAAAATCAAAAAGTAAAAAACCAAAATATTACTTTTTAAAATCGATTATATATAGTTATTTAATTAAAGGCCAAAAAAAATATTCAGATTTAACTTAACTTTAATTTATTGTACACATTTTTTATTTAAATTTGAAAAATATAATTATACTATGAAAAAATTAATACTTACTATTCTAACTGTTTCATTTTTGTTAACCTCTTGTATTTCTAAAAAAGATTATGCTGCTTTAGAAGCAACTAATAAACAAAACAAAGATTTACTTAACACTGCAACAGTAAAACTTAATGCATGCTTTGAAGAAAAATCTAATTCTGAAGCTAGTTTAAAAACTTTAAAAGATCAGGTATCTTTCCTGAAAGCTAACAATCAAGACTTGATTAACAATATGGGTAACTTAACTACTCTTTCTCAAAAAGGTGCTGAAAATCTTGAAAAATCCTTGGAAAGCATGAAAGAGAAAGATTTAACAATTAATACTATGAGAGATGCAGTTACAAGAAGAGATTCTGTAACATTAGCATTGGTTACTAGTTTAAAAGGATCATTCATTGATATAAATGATAAAGATATTGAAGTAAATGTTGAAAAAGGAGTCGTCTTTATTTCAATTTCTGATAAACTATTATTTAATAGCGGAAGTTATGTGGTTTCTGATCGAGCTAAAGAAGTATTAGGTAAAGTTGCTAAAGTTGTTTTAGATAAACCTGAAATTGAATTTTTAGTAGAAGGTCATACTGATGATCAATCTATACAAAATGAAGTTTTATTAGATAACTGGGATTTAAGTGTTAAAAGAGCTACTTCTGTCGTTAGAGTATTGCAAAATGATTTCGGTGTTCAACCTGAAAGAATGACTGCGGCTGGTAGAAGTTTTTATGTTCCTGTAGTTGATAATGATACTTCTGAAAATAGATCAAAAAATAGAAGAACTAGAATTGTTGTTCTTCCGAAGCTTGATCAATTTTACGATTTAATTGAGCAAGGAATGAAAGCTGGAGCAAATTAAAATCACCTTAAAAATATTAATTGAAAAAACACATCTAATACGATGTGTTTTTTTTTATAATATATTCAAAAACTAAATATTTCTTTTAAGCCATTAAATACCCAATTAAATAGACGATATTTGCACACTTAATTAAAAAAAATGGGCAATTTTAAGGATTTAGGTATTAATAAAGGGTTAATAAAAGCAGTTGAAGAGTTGGGCTTTACTTCACCTACACCTGTTCAAGAGAAAGCAATACCTTATTTACTTAAAGGAAAGAAAGATTTAATTGCTTTAGCACAAACAGGAACTGGAAAAACTGCTGCATTTGGACTTCCTTGTATACAACAAGTTGATCCTAAAATAAAACATGTTCAAACCATAATTTTATGTCCAACTCGTGAATTGTGTATTCAGATTTCTAAAGACTTATTAAAATTCGCAAAACATTTAGATTACGTAAAAATTGTTGCAGTTTATGGTGGAACTAGTATCGAAAATCAAATTAAATCAATTAAAAAAGGTGTTCAAATTATTGTTGGAACACCTGGAAGAACAAAAGATTTAATTAGAAGAAAGGTTTTAAAGCTAGATATTGTAAATAAAGTTGTTTTAGATGAAGCTGACGAAATGCTAAGCATGGGATTTAAGGAAGATTTAAGCTATATTTTAGATACAACCTCAGAAAACAGACAAACAATGTTGTTTTCTGCTACTATGTCAAGAGAGGTCAGATCAATTTCTAAAAAGTTCATGGGTGATGCCGAAGAAATTACTGTAGAAAAATTAAACTCTGGAGCAAAAAATGTTGAACATCATGTTTATAATGTTAATACTAGAGATAAATATGATACGTTAAAAAGAATTGCTGATTTTAATCCAGACATTTATGGAATTGTTTTTTGTAGAACTAGAAGGGAAACTCAGGACATTGCTAATAAATTCATGAATGATGGATATAATGCTGATGCAATTCACGGAGAATTATCTCAAGGTCAAAGAGATGAAGTAATGTCTAAATTTAGAAATAAATCCTTACAAATATTAATTGCTACTGATGTTGCTGCTAGAGGACTAGATGTTGATAGCTTAACTCATGTAGTAAATTATTCACTTCCAGATGATCCTGAAGTATATACTCATAGAAGCGGACGTACAGGAAGAGCAGGAAAAAGTGGTATTTCAATAGCAATTTCGAACCCAAGAGAAGGAAGGAAATTAAGGTCAATTGAAAGTAAATCACAAATAAAATTTATTAAACAAGAAGTTCCCTCAGGAAAAGAAATTTGCTCCAAACAACTTTTTAAATTAATTGATAAAATTCAAAAGGTAAAAGTAGACGACAAACAAATTGAGCCTTTTTTAGAAGATATATATTCAAAACTTGAATCATTATCTAGAGAAGAGTTAATAAAACATTTCGTTTCATCAGAATTTAATAAGTTTTTAGATTATTATACGAAAAGTAGAGATATTAAAAGTGACAATAGTAGTGACAGGAAATCGAAAGATTTTGACAGATCTGGTAGAAGATCAAAAGACTTTGAAAACTTATCAGTTAATGTTGGAAGAAAACAAGGGATTACACCTATTGAGTTAATTTCTCTAGTTAATAGAATTACTAAATCAAATGAAATTGAAATTGGTAGTATAGATATTAGACAATCATATACAATTTTTGAAATAGATAAATCTATAACCAAATCTCTTATAAAATCTAGTTCAAAATTAGATCATAATGGAATAGATTTAAAAGTTAGTGTTTCAAAAGAAAAAATTGAAAAAAAATATAGCAGAGAGAAAAACGAAAGAAGATCAAAACCTAATAGAGATTTTAAAAATAAGTCTAGATCTAGAAATCGATCGGAAAGTAGGGGCAGAAGAAAATATAGAGATTAATCTACTTTTTGATATTTTGCAAATTTTAGTAATATTTTCTTTAAACCACTTGTTTCAAACCTAACTTCCGCTTTTTTATCTCCTCTCTCACCTTCAGTTGTAATCACTTCTCCTTTACCAAATCTGTCATGTATTATAGTATCTCCTTTATTAATATCTATATAGTCAATATTTAAATTTGAAGAATTACTTTTATTTAAACTTTTTAAAGGAATTTTTCTTTCAGGTTTTTTAAATCTTATTTTACTTTCTGTGTTTTGTTTAAAATTGACTTTAGTATTTCGTATATTATTTAACTTGATAAACTGCGGATCAATTTCACTTATAAATCTGCTTGGTTCACAATCATTTAGCTTTCCCCATCTATAGCGAGTTTTAGAGTGAGATAATATTATTTTTTTCTTTGCTCTAGTTAAGGCTACATAAAACAATCTTCTTTCTTCTTCTAAATCAGATCTAGTTGTAGAACTTAAAGCAGAAGGAAATAAATCTTCTTCAAGTCCGACTATATATACATTAGAAAACTCTAATCCTTTAGCTAAGTGAATAGTCATTAATGAAACTTTAGGTTCTGATTTTTCAATATCCTTATCTAAATCCGAAATAAGTGCAACATCCTCAAGAAACTCACTTAAAGAGCTATTTGAATCAACTATCTCTTTCTGGCCATCAATAAAATCTTGAACTGCATTTATTAATTCCTCTATATTTTCAATTCTACTTATTGATTCTGGTGTTCCTTCATTTTTTAGTAAATTAACTACTCCTACCCTTTTTAAAACTTCATTTAATATTTCAAAAGCATTAAGATTTTCGTTTGCAATTTGAAAACTTTTAATCATTGTTACAAAATCAAATAATTTTTGTTTTGTACCATTATTAATATTTATATCTGAATTTGTAATATTGTCAACAACGTCAAAAGTTGTAAGATTATTTTCATTTGAAAAGATTTGAATCCTTTCTAAAGTAGTTTGTCCAATACCTCTTGGCGGATAATTAATAATTCTTTTCAAACTTTCTTCATCACTTGGGTTAACTATTAATCTCAAATATGCTAATACATCTTTAATTTCTTTTCTTTGGTAAAATGATAATCCTCCAAATATTTGAAATGGTATGTTTTTTCTTCTTAGAGCATCTTCTAATGATCTAGATTGAGCATTTGTCCTATATAAAACAGCAAACTGATCATTTCGTAATTGTTGATTGTATTTTGCCTCAAATATTGATGATGCCACAAACCTACCTTCTTCTGAGTCTGTTATAGTTTGATTAATTTCAATTTTATCTCCTGTTTCATTTTCAGTCCAAACCTTTTTCTCCAATTTATTTAAGTTATTACTGATGACAGAATTAGCTGCGTTTACAATATTTTGAGTAGACCTGTAATTTTGTTCAAGCCTGTAGACTGATGAATTAGGATAGTCTTTTTGAAAGGATAATATGTTTTCAATATTAGCGCCTCTAAATCCATAAATACTTTGTGCATCATCCCCGACAACACATATATTTTCAAACTTATCTGCAAGTGCCTTAATAATCAGATATTGGGAATGATTTGTATCTTGATATTCATCAACGTGTATGTATTTAAATCTTTGTTGATATTTATTTAACACTTCAGGAAACCTATTTAACAACTCATTAGTTTTTAGTAATAAATCATCAAAATCCATAGCTGAAGCTTTAAAACAACGATTCACATAGGTTTGATAAATTTTTCCAAATAAGGGTTTTCTTGACTCTTTGTCTTGTTGAATTAGTTCCGGGTTATTATAATATGCTTTTACAGTAACTAAATTGTTTTTAAGTGAAGATATTCTATTTCTAATATTTCTATACTTATAAAGATCTTTATCCAGTTTTAGTTCTTTTATGATAGATGAAATTAATCTTTCAGAATCTTGGGTATCATAAATAGAAAAATTTGAGCTATAACCTAGACAATCAGCTTCAGATCTAAGAATTCTAGCGAATATTGAATGAAATGTTCCCATCCAAAGAGCTTTAGCATTTGATTCTCCTACAATTGAACCTATTCTCTCTTTCATTTCTCTAGCAGCCTTATTAGTAAAAGTAAGTGCTAATATTGAAAAAGGATCAACTCCCATTTCCATTAAATAAGCAATTCTGTATGTTAAGACTCTGGTTTTTCCTGACCCTGCACCAGCAATTACCATTACTGGACCATCTTTATGTATAGTTGGAAGTTTTTGAGAGTCATTTAACTGACTTAAATAGTCTTGCAAATCAATAATTTAATGTTAAAATGTATAGAAATATATTTCTATTTTATTCCATATAAAGTTAATAAATTATATTAGTGTTGTGAAAGAAAAATTTTTAAATACTTCAATTGATTATTTGAAAGGTGTAGGGCCTAATAGAGCTGAAGTTTTAAAAAAAGAATTAAAAATTTTTACATATAATGATTTATTAAATTTCTTTCCATACAGATATATTGATAGGACAAAATTCTATAAAATAAATGAAATTCAAAAGTCTAATGCTGATGTTCAAATAATAGGAAAATTTACTGAATTATATTATTTCAAAAACATTAAAAGTAATAGGCTAATTGGAACTTTTAAAGATGGAAATAATACAATTGAAATAGTTTGGTTTAAAGCTGCTAAATGGATAGAAAAATCTGTTAAACTAAATACTGATTATGTATTATATGGAAAACCAAATTGGTATTTAAATAAATTCTCAATTGCACATCCTGAATTAGATTTTCTTTCAGATTTTAAAAAAAAGCAAGTTAAAGGGTTGTTACCTATATACAGTTCCAGTGAAAGAGTACTCTCAAGAGGTATAACAAATAAATTTTTTAGAGAAGTAATATTTAATATTATTAGTATTTCAAATAATTACCTTACAGAAAACTTAAGTAAGGATATAAATGAAAAATATTCTCTTATTTCTAAATTTAAAGCATACAAAAATATTCATTTTCCCTCAGATCACGAACTTTTATCTAAAGCCGAATTTAGATTAAAGTATGAAGAGTTTTTTTATTTACAATTGGAATTCTTAATGAGTAATATCTCAAAAAAATCAAAGTTTAAAGGTTTTAATTTTTCTAAAGTTGGAAATAGTTTTAATGATTTTTATAAATCTTATTTGCCATTTTCACTAACAAATGCTCAGAAGAGAGTTATAAAAGAGATAAGAAAAGATTTCTCATCAAATGCTCAAATGAATAGACTTCTTCAAGGAGATGTTGGTTCTGGAAAAACAATTGTTGCTCTTTTAAGTTCTTTAATAGCAATTGATAATGACTTTCAAGTTTGTTTTTTAGCACCTACTGAAATTCTTGCACAACAGCATTTTAATAGTTTAAAGGATTCATTAACAGAAATTAAAATTAATGTAAGTATACTAACTGGTTCATCTTCAAAAAAAGATCGAGTTGAATTGTTTTCTAATTTAGTTAAAGGAAATATAAATATTTTAGTTGGAACACATGCAGTATTAGAAGATAATGTAAGATTTAAAAATTTGGGGTTTGTTATTATTGATGAACAACATAAATTTGGAGTGGCACAAAGATCTAAACTTTGGAAAAAAAATACTAATCCTCCACATGTTTTAGTAATGACTGCCACACCAATACCAAGAACTTTAGCAATGAGTGTTTATGGAGATTTGGACATCTCTATTATTGACGAGCTTCCCCCTGGAAGAAAAGCTGTAAAAACAGTTCATAGAACAGATCGTAATAGATTAGAAATTTTTAAATTTCTAAAAGATGAGATTAAAAAAGGAAGACAAGTATATATTGTATATCCATTAATTGAGGAATCAAAAAAATTAGATTATAAGGACTTGATGGATGGATATGAAAGTATTTCTAGAGAATTCCCTAATAGCAAATATCAAATTAGCATATTACATGGAAGAATGAAGTCAGAAGATAAAGCTATAGAGATGAAAAGATTTAAAGATGGTAAAACTAACATTATGGTTTCAACAACTGTTATTGAAGTTGGTGTAAATATTCCAAATGCAAGTGTTATGGTAATTGAAAGCTCAGAAAAATTTGGTTTATCGCAATTACATCAATTAAGAGGAAGAGTTGGTAGGGGTTCTGAAAATAGTTATTGCATACTAATGTCATCTTATAAACTAAGTTCAGATGCTAGAAAACGGATCAAAACAATGACAAATACTAATGATGGCTTTAAAGTTGCCGAAGTAGATATGGAAATAAGAGGACCTGGTAACTTATTAGGTACTCAGCAAAGTGGTTTATTAAATCTAAAAATAGCCAATATAATTACAGATAAAGAAATTTTAGAATCAGCAAGGGAAGATGTAAAAGAAATTATTTCTAATGATCAAAAGTTAATTAAATCTGAAAATAAAGTAATTAAAGAAGAATTCGATAATAAAACAAAAAACACTCTTTTATGGAAACATATAAGTTAAGTAATTATTTAATTTAAATATTCTTAATTGTATCTTTGAAAATCTAACATTAATATACAATGAATATATCATTTAACTGGTTGTCAGAATTTTTAAAAATTGATTTAAAAATAGAAGAAGTTTCAGAAATTTTAACTGATATAGGTTTAGAGGTTGAAGGAATAGAGGATTATGAGCAATATAAAGGAGGTTTAAACGGACTAGTTGTAGGTCAAGTTATTTCTTGCGAACAACATCCTAATGCAGATAGATTAAAACTTACTAAAGTTAATATTGGAGATGAATCTAACCTTCAAATTGTTTGTGGAGCACCTAATGTACAATTAAATCAAAAAGTTGTAGTTGCAACAGTCGGAACTATTTTATACCCAATTAATAACGAAAAATTCAAAATCACTAAAAGTAAAATAAGGGGTGAAATCAGTCAAGGTATGCTGTGTGCAGAAGATGAAATTGGTATTGGTAATTCTCACGAAGGAATTATTGTTTTAGATAGTAAAGTTAAACCTGGAACTAAAGTTTCAAATATATATAATAACTATTCAGATAAGGTTTTTAATATTGGTCTAACCCCAAATCGTTCAGATGCTATGAGTCATCTTGGTGTTGCTAGAGATCTTAGAGCTGCTCTAATGCATAAGGGTTTCAAAAACGAACTTATAACCCCATCTGTATCATCTTTTCATATAAATTCTAGAATTAAAAAAATTAACATTAAAGTTGAGAATTCTGAAATTTGTCCAAGATTTGTAGGCGTTTGTATAGATGATATAATAGTTAAAGAATCACCAACCTGGTTGAGGAATAGATTAAAGTCTATTGGATTAACTCCATTAAACAATGTAGTTGATATTACAAATTATGTTTTACATGAAATGGGTCAGCCATTACATGCATATGATTTTGAAAAAATAGTTACCAAATCAATAAATGTTAAGACATTAAAAAAAGATACAGAGTTTACTACTCTAGATGGTGAAACAAGAAAACTTCTTAAAACTGATTTAATGATTTGTGACTCAGATACTCCAATGTGTATTGCAGGAATATTCGGGGGAAAAGATCATGGAATAACTAGTGAAACAAAATCAATTTTTTTAGAAAGTGCTTATTTTGATCCTGTATCAATTAGAAAATCAGCAAAGCACCACGGTATTAACAGCGATGCATCATTTAGATTTGAAAGAGGAATATGTATAGATTCAGTAAAGTATTCTCTTAAAAGAGCAGCTATTTTAATTTGTGAACTCTGTGATGGAAATATCTCAAGTGATATTATTGATGAGTTTCCTAAAAAACCTAAAGAAACCTCATTACTTTTAAATTTTGATAAAACAAATAAATTAATTGGTCAAGAAATTCCAAGAGAGGAAATTAAATCAATTTTAACATCATTAGATTTTAAAATTAATAATATTACTGAAACAGGTGTTGGTATTACGGTTCCATTCTACAGGCATGATGTTACTAGAGAATGTGATGTTGTTGAAGAAATTCTTAGAATATATGGTTATAATAAAATTAATTTATCTAATAAATTATCAATTCCAATTAGTCATGAAAGTCATAGTCAAAGTTATCAAAATGAAAATATAATATCTAATTTGTTAACTCCTTTTGGATTTAATGAAATAATGAATAATTCTCTTACTAACAATAAAATCAGTGTAATTGATAGAGAAAGTGTAAATATAATTAATTCAATTAGCTCAGATATATCTCAGCTAAGAACAAGTTTATTGGAATCAAGTTTAAAAACACTCAAATTTAATCTAAATAGAAAAAACAAGAATAACAAGTATTTTGAATTTGGAAAGATTTACGAATTAATTGAAGATAAAACTATTGAATCAAGAAGGTTAAGTTTAGTTTTTGCTAACGACTTGTTCAATAATTCTTGGAATAATAAAAATACTAGTTCTGATTTTTATTTTCTTAAAAATATTGTTTTAAATATTTTAAGCAAACTTTCTATAAAAACATCAGAAAAAGTTATTAACCATAATGCATTTAATGCCACATTAGGCTTGTTTCATAAAGAAAATAAAATTGGAGTTATTGGAGATGTAAAAGAACAATATCTGTCAGAATTTGACATTAATAACAAAGTATACTATGCTTCTTTAGATATTGATTATATTTTGAGCATATCAAAAAATAATTTTATTAAATATTCTAAATTATCAAAATTTCCTACTTCAAAAAGAGAATTGAATTTTTTGTTTGATAATGAAGTTAAATACAAAACAGTTGAAGACTATATATTTAATCAGTCTAATATTAAGAATTTATCTAAAATGACTTTAAGCGATGTTTACGAAGATGATAAATTACCGGAAGGAAAAAAATCCTATACGTTAAATTTTACATTATTAGATCAACTAAAAACACTTTCAGAAAAAGAGATATCGTTAACGATGAATAAGATTAAAACAAAAATTGAATCAAAATTCAATGCTGAATTACGAACTTAAAAAAAATGAATGCATAAACAAGTGTTCCTGTTTAAAGGAACTTTTATAGATTCTAAAAGACTAGAACTAGAGTTGATTTCAAATAAAATTAATCCTATTATCGTAAACAAGAAGCAATCAGCTATTCTTTCGGGTTTTGGTTATAACCCAAACGACAGCATATTTGTGTACGTATTTGAAGATCAATTAGAAAGATCAAAAAAAATTTTAGAAAGTTTAACTATATAATTTAATTCTAAGCTCTTTTATCTTTGGGTCATTTATATATGAATCAAAAGTTGTCAATCTATCTATTACTCCATTAGGAGTAAGTTCAATCACTCTGTTTCCTACAGATTTAGCAAATTCAAAATCATGAGTACTTAAAATTACATTTCCTTTAAATTTTTTAATTGAATTATTTAAAGCAGTAATAGATTCTAAATCTAAATGACTTGTTGGTTCATCAAACATTAAAACATTAGATCTTAACATCATCATTCTTGAAAGCATACATCTAACTTTTTCACCACCTGAGAGAACATCACAATTTTTTAATGCCTCTTCGCCACTAAAAATCATTTTCCCTAAAAAACCTCTAATAAATACTTCTTCTCTTTCTTCATCATTTTTCGACCATTGTCTTAGCCAATCAACTAAAGAAATTTTCTCTTGAAAATATGAATTATTATCTAAGGGTAAATACGATTGACTAGTAGTTATTCCCCAATCAAATCTTCCTGTGTTTGGGTTTAATCTGTTGTTTAATATTTCGTAAAAGGCTGTAGTTGCTCTAGTGTCTTTAGAGTATAAGACCACTTTGTCACCTTTGTTTAAATTAAAATCTATTTTATCAAATAATGTACTTGTAGAGTCTGAAAAACTTAAATTTTCGACTGAAAGAATCTGATCTCCTGCTTCACGTTCTGAAGTGAAAATTACAGCCGGATATCTCCTAGAAGAGGGCTTTATATCTTCAATCTTAAGATTATCTAACATCTTTTTTCTAGATGTAGCTTGTTTAGATTTTGATGCATTTGCACTAAATCTGGCAATAAAATCTTCTAATTCTTTTTTCTTTTCTTCAGATTTTCTGTTTTGTTGAGTTTTTTGTCTAAGTGCTAACTGACTTGATTCATACCAAAATGTATAATTTCCAGAATAGTTATTTATTTTTCCGAAATCAATATCAGAAATATGTGTACAAACTGAGTCTAAAAAGTGTCTGTCATGAGAAACAACAATGACCGTATTGTCATAATTAGAAATAAAATTTTCAAGCCATTTAATTGTTTCAAAATCTAAATCATTTGTTGGCTCATCCATTACTAATACATCAGGATTACCAAATAAAGCTTGTGCTAATAGAACTTTAACTTTTTGGACACCATCTAAATCGCTCATATTTTTGTAATGATGCTCCTCTTTTATATCTAAATTAGATAATAATGATGCTGCAGAACTTTCAGCGTTCCAACCATTCATCTCCTCATATTCTAATTGAAGAACCCCTACTCTGTCACTATCTTTATCTGAAAAATCTGGGTTAGCATAAATTTCATCCATTTCCTTTTTGATACTAAACAGGTTTTTATTTCCCATAATAACAGTTTCTAAAACTTGTTTATCGTCAAAAGCAAAGTGATTTTGTTCGAGAAATGACATTCTCTTTCCTGTTTCCAAATGCACATTTCCTGAATTTGGCTCTACTGATTTTGATAAGATTTTCAGAAAAGTTGATTTACCTGCACCATTAGCACCAATAATTCCATAACAATTACCTTTTACAAAAGAAGTGTTAACTTCATCAAATAATACTCTTTTTCCGAATTGAACTGAGAGGTTAGATACACTTAACATATTAATAAGATTAATTTTTGCAAACTTAATAAAATCAAGGTTATGAATATTCTTTATTATTATTTAAATTAAATAAAAAACTAGTTCATTAAATGTTTAGATTAATCGTAAAATATTTTTTAATTATATTTTTTGTTGGATGTAATAATCAAAATAAAACTTTTATTAGTGGTAAAATAATAAAACCTACTAATAATGAAATTCAAGTTTTAAAAGATGAAAAAATTATTAAAAAAATAAATATAAACAATGATGGCACTTTTTTGAGCTCAATTGAAAATATAAATAGTGGTCTTTATAATTTTATTCATCTTCCTGAATTTCAATACTTAATTATAAATAAAGGAGATAGTTTAGTATTGCGGTTAAATTCGCTAGATTTTGATGAATCATTAGTTTTTTCTGGTAAAGGTGCTTCAAAAAATAATTATTTGATAGATGTTTTTTTAGAACACGAAAAAGAAGATAATTACATTAAGTCAAATTACAAATCTTCAAAAAGAGTTTTTAAAAAAATTATTGATTCTTTAATAAATAAAAAAAATACAGAATTTATAAAATTTAAATCTGCTATTAAAATTAATTCTATATCAGATTTAATAATTAATCACGCTATTCTTGTTCCAATATATTCACACATTGAAAACTATATAATAATCAATAAAAATAATCATTCAAACAATATTGAATATTTTAATAAATCTAGACAAAATATTGACTTAAACATTTCTGAATTATCACACTTTAAACCTTACTTAGATTATATTACATTAAAATCTATTAATGAATCATTTTCAGAAGAAAAAGGTTATGACTATAATTTAAATTTTAATTTATTAAGATTAGAATTCCTTAATAATCAAATTTCTGATCAAACTATAAAAACAAAACTGTTAAGATTCATTGCTTATGAATATTTATTAGAAGAAAAAAAATTAATCAATATTGATGATTTCATATATGAATTTTCAAAAATCTCTAATAATGAAAATACAAATAAAGAAGTTTCTGTCTTATATGAAAACATTACTTCGCTCCAGGTTGGGAAAATTTTTCCTGAAATTAAATTATACAATGAATACAAAATTGATAAAAATATTAGTTCACATATTAACTTAAATAATAATAACGTATTTGTTTTTTGGTCTTATGATCAAAACGCTCATCAAGTTAATTTATTTAATAAAATGAATTTATTAATTAATAAATTTCCTAACTATTATTTTAATTTAATAAACATTAATGATGATAACATAAAATGGAAAAATAATTTAATAAATTCATTTTATAATAGTAGAATAAATAATTTTAGATCAATAAACTTTGAATCTATGAGTAAAAAAATGGTATTAAATAATCTTAATAAAGTTATTATTACTGGAGAGAACGGTATTATTAAAGAGATTACAAATTTAAATAACCTAGAAAAGTATTTAAATAATAATTAATTACCTTTTTTATAATCTGCTAAGAATTTTTCTAAACCAATATCTGTAAGCGGATGTTTTATTAAACCTTTAATTGAAGATAAAGGACCAGTCATAACATCTGCTCCTATTTTTGCACAATCTATAATATGCATTGTGTGTCTTATTGAAGCTGCAAGAATTTGAGTATTAAAAGCATAATTATCATAAATATTTGCAATTTCTGAAATAAGATTAAGCCCATCAGTAGAAACATCATCTAGTCTTCCAATAAATGGAGATACATATGTAGCTCCAGCTTTTGCAGCTATGAGCGCTTGACCAACAGAAAATATTAATGTACAATTAGTTCTAATTCCTTTATTAGAAAAGTATTTTAGTGCTTTAACCCCATCTAATATCATTGGGATTTTTACAACAATTTGAGGATGCAACTTAGCCAAAGCTTCACCTTCTTTAACCATACCTTTAAAATCAGTAGATATTACTTCTGCAGAAACATCACCATCAACAATTTCACATATTTTAATGTAATGATTTAAAATATTTTCGTGTCCTGTTATACCCTCTTTGGCCATTAATGATGGATTAGTTGTAACTCCGTCAAGAACACCAAGGTCTTGTGCTTCTTTAATTTGTACAAGATTTGCTGTGTCGATAAAAAATTTCATAATTTAATTTTTACTATAATATAAAAGTATTTTTTCATAAATCCTATCAGGAAGAATGTTCTTTAAAATTATCGAAAATTTTTGAATAAACTGACCAACTCTGTAATGAATTTTAGGATTTCTTGAATTAATTATTTTGTAAATGAGTGTTGAAATAATTTCAGGTGATGAAGCATTTTCAACGTGCTTATTGGCTGTCCTCAAAGATTTAGAATAATCTTCAGTGTAATTAGATAAATTGTTTGATTTGGAGTCAATTCTTCTGGATGCTATATCTGTTTTAAAATCACCAGGAGCTACATTGACAACATTAATATTAAATTTTTTAAGCTCCATACTAAATACTTCTCCTATAATCTCGAGAGAACTTTTTGTAGCACAGTAAATTCCTCTAAAAGGTATACCAAAATAACCTAAAACAGACGTAATATTTATAATTAAGCCTGTATTGTTTTTTCTCATTGACGGAACACACTCTTTAATAATTGCGATTGGACCTAGTAAATTAGTTTGAAATGCACTTTTAATATCCGATTCACTTGTTTCTTCAAGTGGACCAGTTATACCTATCCCTGCATTATTGATTAATACATCAATACGTTTTTCAATATTAAGGATATATTTTACTGTATTTTTTATTTCAATATTTGATGTTATATCACATTTTAATAACTCATACTCTGAAATATTATATTTATTTGGATTTCTGCACGTTCCGTAAACTTTGTATCCTTTAGATGTCAAGAAAAGAGAAATAGATTTTCCTATTCCAGATGATGCGCCTGTAATTAAAATAATTTTCGACATATTTTAAAAAAAAGGGCAAGCTACTTACATCACACCGCTACGACTATCTACCCTTGCTGTGTTCCCACCCTGGGGGAATTAAACAGGAGCTGGTTGTGTAAGACTTGCCCAATGCAAATATATATATGTTTTATCAAATAAATATCTTTAGAAAAAATAATTAATAACTAAATTTGTAAAAAATCAATAATGATAAATAAACTGAGTTCACTTATAATCTTTCTAGTATTGTCCTCGTGCGGTTCTACGACAAAAGAATATTTCAATATTGATATTATAAAAACAAAAGAATATTTAAAAAATAAAGATCAAATAGAATTTTATATTAATAATCCCTCCAATAAAATCATTACAAATCTTGAATTTAAAATTAATAACAATTTAGTTATAAGTCCATTTGTACTAAATAATAAACTAGGTAAAAACACATTAAAAGCTAGTTTTAGTGTTGGTGAAAAAAAATATATTTTAAATAAAGAATTCGTTGTTTATTCCTCTGTAAAACCTGAAATATATACCTATGTAATTATTAATGAGTTTTCACATGATATGTATTCTTACACTCAAGGCTTAGAGTTTGATAACGATGGTTTTTTATATGAAGGCACAGGTCAATATGGGTCTTCAATGTTAAAGAAAACTAATTATCAATCTGGTGAAGTTTTAGATAAATTATTTTTAGACAAGTCTTATTTTGGTGAAGGAATTACTATTTTGAATGATAAAATTTTTCAGTTAACATGGAAAAGTAAAATTGGATTTATATATAATTTAAAAGACTTTAAATTAATAAAATCATTCAATTACAAAAATAGCATTGAGGGCTGGGGTTTGTGTAATGACGGTGAATATTTATATAAATCAGATGGGTCTGAAAAAATATGGAGATTAGATAAAAATAACTTAGAAGAAATTGATTTTATTAATGTTGTAACTAACAACAAAGTAATTAATAAAATAAATGAACTCGAATGGTTTAATAATAAAATTTATGCTAATACTTATCAGTTTAATAAAGAAGTAGGACTAATAATAGATCCATCCAGTGGTCAAGTTGATGGTGTAATAGACTTTAGCGGTTTAAAGCAAAAAGTTAAAGATCATCCTAAACTAGATGTCTTAAATGGAATAGCATATAATAAAAAAAGAAAAACATTTTTTATTACTGGAAAAAACTGGAATAAATTATTTGAAATTAAAATAATTAAGAAAAA
>CESJ01056272.1_pt1 | contig 31132 bp, 24 predicted proteins | sample 356311 | NCBI WGS metagenome assembly CESJ01 (sample SAMEA2621487, study PRJEB7988) | marine metagenome | biome: marine biome (ENVO:00000447); feature: surface water layer (ENVO:00002042); material: "saline water (ENVO:00002010), including plankton (ENVO:xxxxxxxx)" | depth 5 m
TCCTTTTCTGGTGGTGTGACTTCAAAAATAAATTCTTTAGACCCCCCAGCTTGAATAATATTGAATTTCTGTGAATCTGGAATAACTTTCCAATTTTCTGGAGTTAACAATTTCACTAATCCGTTTGTATTTTGTGCATTTGATTGCACTTGAATTCGAACTTGTTTTGGCAAATCATGATTAAAAATTATAACTGATTCGTTGAGTTTTGTGATTATTTTTGGGAGTAATTGAAAATTCTCAACAACCTCGCCTGAAACCCGATCAGAAGATCTGTATGTAAGTGGAATTGGAAATGTAATTATTGAGCCTTCAATATTGAGAGTAAAATTTGCAATTATTGGATTTGGAGTTTCTGGAAGTCCTTTTAGTTTTTCATCACTTACTTTGTAATTACCTATATCACCATTTTCTAAAAGCCAATAGGGTGTAGTTATTTTTTCAGGTAAAACAATATTTTTAATTTTATGCCAAAGTATATTCTGATTTATTATTTGATTTTCATTTAAAGAAACATCTCCATCAATTTTTATAATTGAAACTTTTAAAGGACTAGGATTGACCAATTCTAATTTTGTTTCTATTATGGTTTTCTTTACACCTGTTGGTTGGTTAGTGTTGAATTGAATTCTAAGGCCTAAGGAGTTCATAATCAAAAGCTCTAATTCTTTACTTTTTATTTCTCGCCAGTGTTTATTTTTTAAGGCCTTTATTTTTTTATAAACATCAAGAAGTTGATATGTGCTCTTATATGGTTTTTCCAAATCATAATCTTGTATAATTTTTTCAATTAATAACCCAATATTACTTCCTTCATCAATTTTGCTCCACTCTGTTTCAATTCCATCGAATGGGTTATTACTGTCTAATTTAATTCCGTTAATTAATTCTAAATACTCATTTTTAATACCTAGTACTGGTGCACTCCCAAATCCTTGTGACTTATGCTGACTCCTACTTTTTGCAGCAACTTCAGAATTAAACCTACCTAAAACATAATCAATAGGATTACTATTTAATATAATCATATTTGATTTATCGGCTTTTTCAAAATTTTGTTTACTTCCATAAGACCACCAAGAAGTATTATAAAACTGACGTTTGGGCTGCCAAAGGCTTACATGTTTTAATTGTTCAGGAAATGCTTTGGGGTTATTTGCTAAATGAAAAGCTTCTTCACTTAATAGGGCAGAACTAGTATGATGACCGTGAGAAGATCCAGGTGTTCGATGATCAAAACGATGTATAATAATATCTGGTTTAAAAGCACGGATACGGTAAACTATTTCAGATAAAATAGATTGTTTATTCCATATTGATAATGTCTCGTCGGGATGTTTTGAATATCCAAAATCATTTGCTGTTGTGAAAAATTGTTGTCCACCGTCTAATTTTCTTGCCTCTAAAAGTTCTTGCGTACGAATTAAACCTAAACTTTCTCTTAACTCTGTTCCTATAAGATTTTGTCCTCCATCTCCACGAGTCATCGATAAATATCCTGTACGTGCACTGTAATGGTTTGAAAACAAGGAAATCAAACTAGTATTTTCATCATCAGGATGAGCCGCTACATAAAGTACAGAACTTAATGTATTAATTTTTTTTAGTTGCTTATATATCTCTGAACCACTTTGTGCTAAAACAGGTTTGGTAATTAGTAAGATCAGAATAATTTTAAATGAAAATTTCATAGCTTGAAGATATTAGGAATTTTCATATCGTTTTAGATTTGTTTATAATTTCTTTTATTTTTTCATAAACTAGCGGAACAGGAAGACCAATTATATTAGTGTAACTACCTTTAATATTGGTTATATTAAGTGTTCCAAAAGAATCTTGAATCCCATAAGCACCCGCCTTGTCTAAGGGTGATCCAGTTTTTGTGTAGGCTTTGATATCTTCAATAAGGAGACTTTTGAATGTGACATCTGATATTGAGTAAATACATTCCCAACTACCTTTTTGTAGAAAACCTACTCCAGTAATGACCTGATGTGTAGATCCAGAAAGTTCAGTTAATATTTTTTCTGCATCATATACATCTTTAGGTTTACCTATGCATTTGTTATTGTGCCAAACGATTGTATCTGCTGTCACTACAATATCTTTTAAATTTAATTTTTCATAAAAGGGTTCAGCTTTTTTAAGTGCAATATGTTTTGCAATTTCAACACCAGAAAGCCCTTTTGGAAAATTCTCCTCAATAGGGATTACTTTTTTAATAAATGGGATTTCCATATCTTCAAAGAAAGATTGTCTTCTTGGAGAACCAGAAGCGAGAATTATTGTATATCCTTTTGTGTCCATAATATTTAATCTTTACCTGCACCAATATCAAGGCGCCACTTACCTTGAACTCTTAAAACTTGTTCAATTATTTCGCGCACGCAACCTTCACCTCCTTTTTTATGAGAAATATAATCTGAAATTATTTTTACGTCAGAAACAGCATCTGAAGGACAACAACCAACACCTACTTTTTCCATAACAGGAATATCTGGGACATCATCACCTACATATAAAATTTCCTCAGGATTTAGATTGTAATTATCTATTAAATCTTGATAAGCATCTAATTTGTGATTAGTACCTAAGTAAATGTCATAAACGCCTAGAGCTTTAAATCGATTTCTGATTCCTTCATTAGTTCCACCAGAAATAATTACAATTTTAAAACCCTGAACAAGAGCGCATTTAATAGCATAACCATCTTTAGTGTCTAAGCTACGGTACATTTCTCCATCAGTGGTTACAAGAATTTTTCCATCAGTGAGAACCCCGTCTACATCAAAAATGAAAGTTTTTATTTTAGGTAGAATACTTTTATAATTTTTTATTCCCATAATGGTTTTGAATCGCAGATGTAAGTGTTAAATAAATTTTTTTTAATACAGGGTCTCTGATTAGATCTAGGTGTTTTTCTATGGTATGTTGATCGTTTCGGATTGCCGGTCCTGTTTGGGCATCTTGTGGTAATAAAACTTCAAATTTATCAATAGTTTCTTTGATAAGAGGAAGAAGTAAATCAAATGATAATTGGTGAGATGCACATATTTTTTTTGCTTCAGTAAATAAATAATTAGTGAAATTATTTACTAAAACAGCAGCTAGGTGTAGTGCTTCTCTTTGGTTTGAATCCATTAAGATATATTTTGTATTCAGTAAATCCGTTAATTTTATAAGTATTGATAAATCTTTTTTCTGAGAAGCTTCGATGCCAAAATAAAATTTAGAAAAATCAATTTCCCTATTTTCACTAAAAGTCTGGATAGGGTATAATACTCCTTTTCTTTTTTGGTTAGAAAGAGCGTTAATGGAAACACTTCCTGCAGTATGGACTAAAAAGGATTCTTTAGAGATTTGGTCAGAAGCAAAAGAGATTGCATCATCAGAAACAGCCAGAATATAAATGTCTGCACTTTTTAAATCAGAAAGATTTTTAATTATTGAAATACCTTCAGCAGACTTATCCAGTTTTGAGGATCTATTAACCCATTGAATCAATTCAATATTAGGGTTGTTAATCATTTTTTGATAAAATTGATTTCCTAAGTTCCCAGCTCCAATTAATATAATTTTCATAATCAGTTGTAAAAATACTAAACCTTATTGAGGTTCAAGAAGTGTTAAGTGATTTTATGTTATTTATAAAACCTTAGATAGCTTATCTTTTTTTAGATTGATAATCAATAAATTTACTTTTTATATTAATCTCTTGAAAGCTTGTTAACATTATATATTTAAACACTTGTAAAGTCAATTTTTTATCTTATTGAGCATGCTTAAAATAACATAACATGGCTTATCTTTGTAACTAAATAGAATTAACTCTTTAATGAAAGACCAACTTGCTAAAATTCTTTTTTCTACTCGTTTAACTGCAATTCTTTTTATTTTATATCCAACTGCAATGGCATTCGGGACTTTTATAGAGAGTTGGTACAGTACAGACACAGCAAAAATATGGATTTATAACGCATGGTGGTTTGAGCTCATCATGGTATTTATGGCGATTAATTTTGCAGGTAATATTTTTAAATACCGCTTACTTCGTAAAGAAAAGTGGGCTGTTTTATCTATTCACCTTTCATTTCTTTTAATCTTGTTAGGTGCTTTTATAACTAGATATATAGGTTATGAAGGAGTAATGCCAATTAGAGAAGGTGCTAGTGAAAGTCAATTTTTATCAGAAAAAACGTATCTGACTGTATTCGTCGATGGAAAAATCGATGGACAGCCACTGAGGAAAAAATTAGAGGGGGATTTACTCCTTTCGGAACATGTTAATAATCAGTTTAGTTGGGATGAGGATTTTAATGGACAACCTTTTAGTATTGAGTATGTCGATTTCATGGAAAATGCAACAGAAGGTCTCGTTTTAGATGAAACCGGAGAACGTTATTTGAAAATTGTTGAGGCAGGAGACGGAACTCGTCACGATCATTATCTCAAGGAAGGAGAAATTGCTAATATTCACAATATTCTATTTACCCTTAATAAAAATCAAGTTGGGGCGATTAATATAAGTTTGAAAGAAGGAGAATATTTTATAAATTCTCCATTTTCAGGCCAATTTATGAGAATGGCAGATCAATTTGAAGGAAGTCTTCAGGCAGACACAGAAAGCCAACTTCAGCTAAGGTCGCTTTATACGTTACCAAATTTTCAATTTGTAATTCCTGAGCCTGCATTAAGAGGTAAATTTGATATTGTAAAGGCTGAAAAACAAGGAGAATCAGTACAGAATGCATTAAGACTTGAAGTTAAATCTCAGGGAAAATCAGAAGTAATAACTCTTCTAGGGGGTAAAGGTATTACTAATGATCCAAAAAAGATTTCATTATCAGGATTAGATTTCTATATGCAGTTTGGTTCTTTAACAATAGATTTGCCTTTTGCAATTAAATTAAATGACTTCATAGCTGAAAAATATCCTGGGACTGAGAAAAGTTATTCTTCTTTTAAAAGTAAAATAACAGTTGAGAATAATAATCCCTTTGATTATGAAATTTATATGAATCATGTTTTAGATCATCAAGGATATCGTTTTTTTCAAGCATCTTTCAATCCTGATGAAAAGGGAACTATTCTTTCAGTAAATCATGATTCTTGGGGAACAGGGGTTACATATTTTGGATACATGATGTTGTATTTAAGCATGATAGGAATTTTTTTTATTGGAAAAACTCGTTTTAAAGATCTTTCTAAAACTTTAGATAAAATCAATCTACAAAAAAGAGCTTTATTGATACTTGTTTTATTTATAAGTTTAAATGCTACATCACTAGATGCCCAAAATGTTCATTTACAAAAAGCAGCTATAGATTTTGATTCTATAATTCAGGTAGATGCTTTTTCTTTAAAACACGCTGAAAAATTCGGTTCATTAATTATTCAAGATTCAGGAGGAAGAATGAAACCTGCAAATACCTTTTCCTCTGAACTTTTAAGAAAAGTCAGTAAAAAAAACACTTATAATGGGTTGAATTCAGATCAAGTTTTGTTATCAATAATGAACAATCCAGCTGTTTGGTATAATGTCCCCATGATTTATTTAAAGCGTGGAAATGATAGTATTCGAAGTCTTATTGGACAAGATTCTAAGGCTAAATATGCACCATTATTAGCTTTTTTTGATGGTCAGGGAAATTATAAGTTAGCGGGACCCTTGGAGGAGTCATACCGAGCTGCAGTTCCTAATCAATTTCAGAAGGATTTTATTGAATTAGATCGTAGGGTTAATTTGTTATATTCTGCTTTGGAGAGTAAAATTATGCGTATTTTTCCTATACCAAATGATCCTAACAATAAATGGGTTTCTTACCCAGAGCTAACTGAAGCTAATTTTTCAGGAAAAGACTCATTGTATGTTCGGAATATTTTACCTCTTTACTTTCAATCTCTTCGTTTAGCTAAACAGGATCAAGACTATACTCAAGCAGACAATTTGTTGGAAAGTATTTACGGTTTCCAGAAAAAATTTGGAGAAAATATATTACCATCAATTGATAAAGTAAAAACTGAAATTAAATATAACAAGTACGATATTTTTAAAAAACTATTTAGTTGGTATATCTATTCAGGTACTTTGTTTTTTGTTTTATTATTGATTCAAATATTTAAATCCAATCAATTTATTGAAATCCTTGTAAAAGTATTCAAACTGATTATGATTTCTTTATTTGTGCTTCACACTGGAGGTCTAATTGCCCGCTGGTATATTTCTGGACATGCGCCATGGAGTGATGCATATGAATCTATGATTTATGTAGCCTGGGCAACTCAATTTTTTGGTTTGGCCTTTGGCCGAAAATCTTCTTTAACGATGGCTTCGACAGCTTTTGTAGCTGGAATGATTTTGATGATTGCTCATTGGAATTGGATGGATCCCTCCATTGCTAATTTGGTTCCTGTTCTAGACAGTTACTGGCTCATGATTCATGTTGCCGTGATTGTTGGTAGTTATGGCCCTTTTGCTTTAGCAATGATTATTGGATTTGTTTCTTTACTATTGATGCTTGTAGCTTCTAACAAAAACAAAGAAAAAATTAAACTTCAAATTAAGGAATTAACAATTATTAATGAATTAGCTATTACGGTAGGGTTAATCATGCTGACTATTGGTAATTTTTTAGGGGGTATGTGGGCAAATGAAAGTTGGGGACGTTATTGGGGTTGGGACCCTAAAGAAACTTGGGCTTTGATAAGTATTATGATTTATGCATTTGTAATTCATATGCGCTTAATTCCTGGCCTTCGTGGACCTTGGATTTTTAATCTTATGAGCGTAGTTGCTTTTGCAAGTATTTTGATGACTTATTTTGGAGTTAATTTTTATTTATCAGGCCTACATTCTTATGCGAGTGGTGATAAAATAATTACACCTAGTTTTGTTTATTATGCTTTGATATTTATTTTTATAATTGGAACAGCTTCTTATTTTAGATCTAAAAAACTCTATACTAAATACTGATTCCATGAAATTTAACTAACTATGCTTAAATATTTGCTAATAGTTATTCTTTTATTTATAATTAATTCTTGTACTTCTAACACAGAAATTGTTATTCAAGACGAGGTGTCTATTAATTTAAGAAAATGGAAAAATAAAAATTTTTCAAATTATCAATTTACACTTCAGATTTCCTGTTATTGTGTTGAAAATTATACTTTGCCTAAACAAGTTGTCATAAAAAACAATAAAATCTTTAGTGTTGGTGGAGTTTTTTATGCTGAGGTAAATGATCCATCTTTCAAAACTGTGGAAGGTTATTTTAAATATATTAGAAATAAACAAAGTAAAAATCCTGTACAAGAATCTTTAAATTTTGATCCAACAATGGGTTATCCCACTTATATTTATTTTGATATAAGTGAAATGATTGCTGACGAGGAAATTGGATATACAATTAGTAATCTGATCCAACTATAGTAAAACCTTCTGCTTACACTTCAAGCCTTTGAGACATAAAAAACGAAGAATTCCTCTTTTATTTAAATGCAATTAAAAAATCATCTTCATCACTGCCTTTCTTGATTTCTTCAAATGCTTTAGAAATAATTCCATCTACATCAGAAATAGAGAACCCTAAACCAATTACAAGACGTCTTAGTAATGTCTTTTCTGATTCATCCGCTATATTATCTGCAAAAACCATACGTGAAAGATCATAGAGACGCTCCAGGCGTCTTTGTTCTGTTGCGGGAGGATTTATTGGATAATCATTAATATTTGCTTTAATTTCTGCAACCTCATTTTCTTCAATTTCTAAATTGATTGCTGTTCGATTGATAAAAGCCTCTTCTTGATCTGAAATAATACCATCAGCCAAAGCTATACGAACTATAGCAGCGAAATGATCCCTATTTCTAGATTTAAATCCGGGTGTATATAAGTCTGAAAATGACATTGTAAATTTAATTTTTACAAAGATAAAAAATGGAATTGGTAAAGAGTTTTATTTTTGGTTGTAATTTTGATAAAGATTTAAATTTTCATGAATCCATTAAAGATTTTAAAAAACCGATCAGATATTGGTGCAGGAACAAGAGGTTCAGATATGGGAATAGATGCACTTGAAATTGCAGCAATTAATTCTGGGAATGATTTTTTTAATCGGCACCCATATTTAGATATACCATCACACAACGAAACTATTTATAATAAAGTAAAGAATACAACAGCAAAACGAATCAACTTTGTAGTTGAGCAGTGTGAACGATTAAAAATAGCGACCAAACAAGCTCTAGATCAAGGTTTTTTTCCTGTGATATTATCAGGTGATCATTCGTCTGCTTTAGGTTCTTTGGCTGGAATTAAAGCAAAATATCCCAAACAAAAAATGGGTGTTATTTGGATTGATGCCCATGCTGATCTTCACACACCATTAAGTTCTCCTTCGGGAAATATTCATGGAATGCCTTTGGCAGCTGCTTTAGGTCACGATAATCAATCTCAAGAAATAAATAAAGTCAGTCCTGAGACACTATCAGACTGGAATCAAATGAAAAACATGGGATCGATAAGCCCCATGCTATTACCTGAAAACTTGATTTATTTTGGTGTTCGTGATACAGAAGCACAAGAAGATGAAATCATAGATCAATGTGGAATTAGAAATTATAAGGTTAATGAATTGAGACATAGAAGTATAGATGTCTGTATAGCAGAAGCTCTAAAGCAACTTGAGAGTGTAGATGTCATTTACATTACTTTTGATGTGGACGCCCTAGATTGTGATCTAATCTCAAAAGGCACAGGAACTCCCGTTTCAAAAGGATTTGATACTCAAGAAGTAATTAATTTAATTCAAGGTTTTTTTGCTAGTGAAAAAGTAATAGCATTGGAGGTATCAGAAATAAACCCACTATTAGATAATAAATGTAATCAGATGGCTGAGGCTGCTTTTGATGTTATTAAAACTGTTTTTTAATATTAGTTAATAATCGCTACAAATCGTAAAAACGCGTATTTTCAAATATTTTTTCGATCATTTTTGGGGATATTCAGTCATTATACTAATATATTTGAAATGATTTTTTATCGTTTGTTCACCAGTTTTACTTTTCTTTTTTGTCAGTTTATAAATTTTATTTTGGAAAGCTGTGAGGCTTGATTTTATTCGAGTATTTAATTTCTCTTCTTTTATCAATTCTAAAATACGATTGGTAAAATTTACTTGTAATGCCATGAAAGAATTGTCTAGGGAAATGTCTGTGTTGAAAACTGAATTAAAAAGTATTTTAAGCAATTGATCTGGCTTCATTCCTTGACCTTTTAAAGTAGCTTGTGAAGACAACATTCTATTTAGTCGAGAAACACTTAAAATTCTGTTTAGAGCACTTAGCTGAAGATTCTGAAGTGTTTTTAAGCCACCTTCATTTTTTATTTTTGATATTAATTCAGGTTTTAATAACCAAGTTTGTGTTTTCCAAAGGTTTGTATTCAGAAAGAAAAGTGCCATTTTTTGTTTTTCCTGATCTAAATTTTTAAAAGGAACATTATTTTGTCCTTTATTCATGAGGGTTTCATTAATTCCACCTATCATCTTTATAACATGATAAATGTATCTTCGATAAACACCTACCATTTCATTGTAAAGCTCATCTAAGTCTGAATAATCATCTCCTTCATCTGTAGTCCATTCATCTAGGTTTTTGGCAACAATTTTCAAATTTTTTATACCATATTCACTTGCTTTTATTGGGTCATCTCCAATATTTTCAGTTTGAGTATCCGGATCATAACTGTTGGAGCCAAACATATAGAGTGGATTCATGCTTTTTGAATCTACCATTGTTTTTAAAATAGTTTTTTCAGATTCAGAAGTTTCATTATGAAAATAACGATAGCCCCATTCTATGCTATAATCGTCATATGGACCTAATTGACGGACAAACCTGATGTTTTTGTCTTCAGGTTGTGCTATATAGTTATATCGAGCATAATCCATTATAGTTGTTGCAATTCCCATTCTTTGGGTAAAAGTTGCTGACCTTAAAGAATCAACAGGATAAGCAGCACTAGCTTTCATGTTGTGTGGTAGTCCAAGAGCGTGTCCAACTTCGTGTGAAATGACACGACGCATCATCTCACCAATTTCTTCTTCTGGCGTTTTAAGACTCCTTGCTTTAGGATTGGCAGCACCTGTTTCTAATAAAAAGCGATTACGATAAGAACGCAGGTGATTATGATACCAAATTATATCACTTTCAATAATTTCACCAGTTCTAGGATCGGAAACACTTGGTCCAGTAGCATTTCTTGTTCTAGAAGCAACATATCGGACAGTAGAATAACGAATGTCTTCAGGGCTAAAATTAGGGTCTTCCTCTTTGGTTGGAGGATCTTTAGCAATAATAGCGTTTTTAAATCCGGCTTTTTCAAATACAGTATTCCAATCTTCAATACCCTTTTTAAAATATGGTCTCCACTTTAATGGGGTTGCAGGATCTAAATAGTATATAATGGGTTTTTTTGGTTCAACTAAGTCTCCTTTTATATATGCATTTATATCAGAGGGAACTAACCTCCATCTTCTAATAATTCTAATTTCATCAGACTTAAGTGCATCGGAACTATAATTATATTTTTTTAAACTAAACCATCCTACTCGAGGGTCTTGATATCTAAAAGGCATTGGATCTTCGGGTAAAGCAATAATCGAATGATTTATTTGAAAACTCATTGTTTTTGAAGTGTTACTTCTAGGTGGATTACTTACTCTATATGTCAGTGTATGCGTTACTTCAATGTTATTAGGGAAATTTTTAATGCTATCAATAAAACTTCTTTTACTATCAGCACTTCCAATATTATATTCTTTTTTAATACTTTTTCTAATTATATTGAAACCAGGAGAATCTTTAGAAAAATAATTACTTACATCAATTAAAAAGCGATCTTTTTCTTCGTTTTTGATTGGAAAAGCATCTAAAATAGGAGGGAAGTTGTTTTGAGCAACGCTAAGTGCTATAGGGTCATTTTGATTAGCAAAATTGATGTAGCTTTCTTGAGTAAGAAGTAATTGATTATTTTTCTTTTTGAAATGAATGAGTTGCTCACTAGTTTTGGAACCGGCATTAACATATGCTTGGTAGTTTCCAGGAAGTTTAACAAAGCGTGTTACCATAAGTAAGTCTTTATTTAAAAGTGAGGTTGGAATCTCAAAAAATATTTTATTTTCTTTTCGATAAGCAGTTATCAATCCCTCTTGTTTAATCATCTTTTTAGTCAACGAATCAATAGGTTTAAGTACATCATCATTTTTAGATGACTTTTGAGCCTGAATTGTTATTCCAATAAAAAAAAGGCAAAATATCCCGATTTTTTTAAGTGTAATCATAATTTATAAATTTTGTCAGTCCGCAATATCTAAAAAAAACAGGAGACTGATATTCAGAAGATTGAGAATAAAATGTACTTTGGTAATATCATTAAAATATTTAATTATGAGATTATTTATATTATCTATTAGCGTTATACTTTTCTTTTCTTTTAATAGTGTAGATGCACAACGTAAGAAAAAATCAAATAAACCAGTTAAAAATAAATTATCATTAGATGCCTTTTCTTTTAGAAATGTTGGACCTGCCTTTTTATCAGGAAGAATTTCTGATATCGTCACTCATCCTGACAATGAAAGTGTTTGGTATGTTGCCACGGGTTCAGGAGGTGTATGGAAAACAGAAAATGCAGGAACCACTTGGAAACCAATTTTTGATGATCAGGTAAGCTATTCAACAGGCTGTATAACCCTAGACCCCTCAAATCCAGAGATTGTATGGTTAGGGACAGGAGAAAATGTTGGTGGTCGACACGTGGCGTACGGTGACGGTATTTATAGAAGTACTGATGGAGGAAATAGTTGGAAGAACATGGGGCTTAAAAATTCTGAACATATTTCTGAAATTATTGTCCATCCAAATGATTCAAATATTGTTTGGGTTGCAGCTCAAGGACCTTTATGGAATAAAGGAGACGATCGTGGTTTATATAAAACTACTAATGGAGGGATAACATGGAAAAAAGTTTTAGGTAATAGTGAATGGACCGGTGTCACAGATATTATGATTGATCCTAGGGACCCGAAAGTTCTTTATGCAGCAACTTGGGATCGACATAGAACTGTAGCTGCATTAATGGGAGGAGGTCCTGGGACTGCAATATACCGTTCAGATGATGGTGGAAATAATTGGTCTAAACTAACTAATGGTCTTCCAAAGTCAAATATGGGTAAAATAGGTATAGCTATTTCATCTCAGCAGCCCGATGTTGTATATGCGGCAATTGAGATTGATAGAACTAAAGGTGCTGTATATCGTTCAGATAATAGAGGGGCTTCATGGAAAAAAATGTCAAATACTGTTTCCGGTGGAACTGGACCTCATTATTATCAGGAATTATATACAAGTCCTCATAAGTTTGATCAATTATACTTAATGAATGTTCGTGTTTTGACTTCTAATGATGGAGGAAAAACCTTTAAACAACTTCAGGAAAGAAAAAAACATTCGGATAACCATGCCATAGTATTTAAAAAAGATGATCCCAATTATATTATGTTAGGTACTGATGCAGGAATTTACGAAAGTTTTGATTCAGCAAATACATGGCGATATATTAAAAATCTACCCTTAACTCAGTTTTATAAAGTTGCTGTAAATAATGCAAAACCATTTTATCATATTTTTGGTGGAACACAAGACAATGGTTCTGCAGGTGGACCATCAGCAACAGACGAACGTGAAGGTATTGCAAATAAGCATTGGTATAAAACACTTGGTGCTGACGGTCATCAGTCAGCCACTGATCCTGTTTATAATAATATTATTTATGCTGAAACACAGCAAGGAGGTTTACATAGAGTTGATTTAACGACTGGTGAGCAAGTTGCCATTCAACCTAAAGCATCATCAGGAGAACCTCATGAACGATTTAATTGGGATGCCCCCATACTTGTTAGTCCTCATAATCCAGCACATTTATATTTTGCATCTTATCGAGTTTGGATGTCAAAAAACCGTGGAGATGATTGGGAAACTATTTCTGGTGATTTGACTCGAAATGAAGATCGAATTACTCTTCCTATCATGGGGCGTCAGCAAAGCTGGGATAATGCTTGGGATGTTGGAGCAATGTCTAACTATAATACTATTACTTCTCTTGCAGAGTCTCCAATCCAAGAGGGGCTTTTATATGCAGGTACAGATGACGGCTTTATTCAAGTTTCAGAAAATGGAGGTGATTCTTGGAGAAAAATTCCAGTTACAAGCCTTGGACTTCCATCTAGATCTTTTGTTAATGATATCAAAGCTGATTTGTATGATGCTAACACTGTTTATGTTGCTTTAGACAATCATAAAGAAGGTGATTTTAATCCCTATTTATTTAGAAGTTTAGATAAAGGTTTAACTTGGAAATCCATAAGTGGTGATATTCCTAAGCGTACAATAGTATGGCGAATGGTTCAAGATCCAATAAAGAAAAACTTACTATTTGCAGCTACGGAAAATGGGATTTATACTTCTTTAAATAATGGCATATCTTGGAATAAACTCCCTGGAACTCCTACCATTTCATTTAGAGATATAACTATTCAAAAAAGTGAGAATGACTTGGTTGCTGCTTCCTTTGGAAGAGGCTTTTTTATTCTTGATGATTATAGTGCATTAAGAGATTTTACAGAAGATAATTTAAGTAAACAGGGTAAGTTGTTTACTCCGCGTCCAGCTAAGTGGTATGTTCCTAGAAGCAGTATTGGAAATACTGGGGCAGATTATTATTTCGCAAAAAATCCAACCTTTGGAGCTGAATTCACTTATCATATGGCTGATGATTTTAAAACAAAAAAACAAGCTCGTAAAAATCGTGAGGTTGAATTAAATAAATCAAAAAAGAATATTCCTTTCCCAGGATGGGATGCCTTAGATGACGAGATTGAAGAACAAAATGCTAAAGTGATACTAACGATTCAAGATAAAGATGGTAATGTTATAAACAAAATAATGGAAAAAGCGTCCAAAGGAAGCCACCGTATCTCTTGGAATTTAACACATTTTAATCCTTTTGCTATATCTGTCAATGGAAATTCAAGACGTCGATATGGAGGTGGATCTATGGTTACTCCAGGAAGTTATTCTGCTTCTTTACATCTAGAGCAAAATGGCAAAGTCACTATTTTAGACGGCCCAATATCTTTTGAGGTAAAATCTATTAGAGAGGGCGTTTTAAAAGGAGCAAGCTACTCAGATTACAATAAATTTCGCATAGAATTGACTAGTCTTTTATCAGAAATTAACGCAGTACAAGATGTTTTGTCGGAAAGTAATAAAAAACAAAAAGCATTTGTAAAAGCGTTGGGAAGAACAAATATTATTCCAGGAACCACAGAGTCAAAATTAGCAAGTTTGAAAGAAGAATTAACACGTATAAATAAAATATTATCTGGAAGTCCTTCAAGAAGTGAAGTGGGAGAACGAAATCCTGCAGGATTGCAAAACTTTCTATATAGTGCTTTTGATGGTTTGGAAAATACTTATGGACCTACAGATCTACATAAAAAGAGTTTGGCTACTGCAAAAGAACTTTTGAAAGAAGTTAAGTCAGAAGTAAAAACTGTAATTGAAACTAAGGTTTCTGAAATAGAAAAAATATTAAAATTAGCAGGATCTCCCTATATTAAGGGACAAGGGATGGACTAAATCATATGTTTACTAACAAAAAAACATTAAAAAAAAGTCTTTTTGTTATTTAATTATTGGAAGTTGAGGTGATAATTCAAAGCATTCCAAGTTGAAATATTTTGTTGAAGCAATTAGATGATCAAAAATATCAGCAGAGATGTGCTCATAATTTACCCAGTCCTTGTCAGCACTAAATACATATACCTCAAGAGGTATTCCTTGTGAAGTTGGAGATAACTGACGACACATAGCAGTCATTTTAGTATTAACCATAGGATGCTCTTTAAGATAGGCTTCTGTATAATGTCTAAACAATCCTATATTAGTTAAATTTCGTCCGTTGATCAAAAGGCTTTTATCAGTCTTTATTTCTTGATTAAATGATTCAATTTCATTCTTTCTTTTTTGAAGAAAAGGAGCTAATATTTCAATTTTATCAAGTGCTAAAATATCATCTGAATTTAAAAAACGAATACTACTAATTTTAATCAGAAGAGAACGTTTTATTCTTCTACCTTGAGATTCACTCATTCCTCGCCAATTAATAAACGAATCTGAAATTAATTTATAGGTCGGAATAGATGTAATTGTCATATCAAAATTCTGAACTTGAACAGTTGATAAACTTATAGAAATCACATCTCCATCAGCATTACTACTTGGTATACTAATCCAGTCTCCAATACGAACTGTATCGTTCACAGTGATTTGAACACTGGCAACCAAGCCTAAGATTGTATCTTTAAACACAAAAAGCAATACAGCTGAAAGAGCTCCAAGAGTAGTTAAGAAGGTTCCTATATCTTTCCCAGTTAATACGGATAAGATTAAAATCCCACCAATAAACCAGAGGAAAATCATAAAAACTTGCAAGTAACTGTCTAAAGGTTTGTCTTTAAATGAAGGAACTGTTTTAAGATAATCTGTAAGGGTTTTTAGAATAGCCCTCACAATACCAATAATAACTATTATAAAAAGGGCTTCTAAAACATTTTTAGAAAATTTGAATAGTAAGTCGTTAAATCCCTCAAAAATTGAAGGTATACTTCCGTAGAACAAAAACAAAACGGGTAAGTAAGAAAGAATACGAGGTACTCGATTTTTTATTAATAAATCATCAAAAGATGATTTAGTTTTAAGAGTGATCCTTCTGAAAAAACCAATAATTATTTTTCTTGATACCCAAAATAGTATTCCACCAATAAAAAGTGAAACTAAAAATAATAAAATAATAACTAAATTTTCTGCCAAGTAGCTAGGAACACCACTTTCGGTAATTTTATCAATAATATATGCTCTAATTTTAAATTGATTCATAATAAAGTCTTGTAGTGCAAAAGTATAAGTTTTTAAAATGGATTATCAATTTATTGTCTCTTTTCAAAAAACAAAGCTTCAGCTAAACTTTTAATTGTGTTAGCCATGGCTATAAAATCTTCTTGCTGGGTTAGGGGATTTGACAATACAGTTCTTAAAAATCTTTCACCATTAATTTCACATGATGTAATATAAAACTTACCCGAATTTATTAAGGCATATCGGAGCTTTAGTTGTTGAATATTTGATAATTTATCAGGACAATATTGAAAACATAAAATATTTGATTGTGGAATATATGGACAATAGAAATCTATTCTTTCATTTAAATATGTGTATAAATCTTGAGCTTGCTGAAAAGTGTTTTCAACAAAAAGAGAAATCGCTTTTTTTCCTTCTAAAGCAAAGCTCCAAAATAACTTAGTTCCTAAAGCTGATTTGGTACATTCAATAGTGTAAGGCATAGAGTCAATTCCAACAACTTCATTTTCATGAAAAACATAGCTTCCTTTTTGATGAAAACTATTCCATTGATCCTCTTGCTGTTTAAAAAGAACTGCTGTACAAAGCGCAGGGACTCTCAACATTTTATGAGCATCCCATATTATTGAATCAGCATATTCAATACCATTTACTTTGTGTTTATTCTTTTTTGATAAAAGAGCCACTGCACCATGTGCACCATCAACATGAAACCACAATTGATGTTTTTTACAAAAGTCCGCCATTTTATTTAGTGGGTCAAAAAGACCAGTTGAAGTTGCACAAGCATTAGCTACTACAGCCATTACACGTTTACCATCTTTTTTTATTTGTGCATATATATTTTCTAACGCTTCTGTCTGAATCACTTCATTGGTATCTACAGGAACAGGGATAAATGAATTTTTTCCCATTCCCATTATTGATAATGAACGGACTATTGAATAATGAGAGGTGCTAGGTCCCATAACTACCAAATCTTTCGGTGAACCTTCCATCCAGGATTCGGGGGCAATTTTTGCTCTAGCTGCTGAAAGTGCAGTCATATTTGCAATAGAACCTCCATGTGTTAAAGTTCCGCTCCCGTTATCTTTATGATTGCTAAAATCGTAAAGATCATTACCCTTAAACCAATTAAGTTTGGAAAGCATCCAATTGATCATAAAACCCTCAAGTGTAGCTCCTGAGGGTCCCATTTCATATAGTGAGCTTGGATTATTAATAGTACCATGAATCCAGTCAGGAATACCAGAAAGATCTTGAGGAACAGCAACTTGATGTCCTACATACCTTGGATTCCTTAAATGGTTTGTATGTTTTAAATAGATTTTGATAAAGCTTTCAAGATCAGTCAAGTCTTTAAAACCTTTTTCGAATAATTCTTTTAAGTTTAATTCCTCAGCAATTTCTTGCGGACTTTTTTGAACTAAAACATTTCCTTTACAATCTTTACTTGTCTGAATATAATTATTTAATACTTTGGCAACGCTTTTTTTAGTTTCTAAAAAAGGGAGTGAGTTATTGTCAGTTGGCTTTGTTTTAGACATAGTATGATAATAATTTGACTATAAATTTATTAGCTGTATCTAATAACAAAATTAAAGAAAAAAATCACCCAAATAACCTTAAATAATTCATTTATATAATGAATTAATAAAATCATAGTTATTAAAATCACAATAAAATATTTGATCTAATTGTTGTAAATAATAAGGTTGTTATTTTAAAAGATTTTCTTTTCTGATCTAGAGCATTTTAAAAAAAAACTTTTGAGTTTAGATTATTAGAAAAATTTATTATTTTAGTTCACGATAAATTAAAAATTAAGTAAACTTTCAAGAAGTTTTCTATCTTTCCCTCGCCATGAATATTTTAGAAGACTTTTATCTAATTTATTTGGAAATGACATCGAAAAATGACCTTTACCAAATGACCTCATTTGTGTTGGAAAAACAATTTCAGACATCCGTTATTTCAATGCGAAAGAATATTTTAATTATTGATATAAATTCATATTACAAATACATCATATAAAAAAATAGCTATGAATAAAGTTGTAACTTTTGGTGAGATTATGTTACGGTTATCACCTCCAGGATATTTGCGATTTTCTCAAACAAATTCCTTTGATGTTGTATATGGTGGAGGAGAATCTAACGTAGCTATTTCTTTGGCTAATTACGGAGTTGATGTGGATTTTGTAACCCGATTACCTAAAAACGATATGGGTGATTGTGCATTGATGGAACTTCGCAAGCGTGGAGTCAAAACAAATAATATTATTCGTGGAGGAAATCGATTAGGTATTTACTTTTCAGAAACAGGAGCCGTTAGTCGAGCTAGTAAAGTGATTTATGATCGTTCCTATTCCTCCATTTCAGAGATTCAACCCGGAATGGTGAATTGGAAAAAAGTTTTTGAAGGTGTCTCTTGGTTTCATTGGACAGGAATTACTCCTGCAATTTCAAAAGGTGCAGCTGATGCTTGTCTAGAAGCTGTAAAAATTGCTAGTGATTTGGGAATTACAGTTTCTACAGATTTGAATTATCGTGCTAAACTATGGAATTATGGCGCTGACAGAGAGTCTGTTATGACAGATCTTACTTCGTATTGTAATATTATTTTAGGGAATGAAGAAGATGCAGAAATGCATTTTGGTATTAAACCTAAAGACTTAGATATCACTACCCAAGGCCATCAGATTAAAGCTGCAGATTTTCTTTCAGTTTGTGAACAGATGATGAAAAAATTTCCAAAAGCAAAAAAAATAATCACTACTTTAAGGGGATCTATTTCAGCTTCACACAATACATGGGCTGGTGTTCTTTTCGATGGAACAACTATGTATGAAAGTCCACAATATCAAATCACAGACATTGTTGACCGTATAGGAGGAGGCGACTCTTTTATGGGAGGATTAATATATGGACTATTAAACTATCCTGAAGATGATCAAAGTGGACTAAATTTTGCGGTTGCCGCCTCTTGCTTAAAACATACAATTAAGGGAGATGTTAATCTGGTGAGTATACAAGAAGTTGAAAAATTAATGGGTGGTGATGCTTCTGGAAGAGTTTCTCGATAAAAATATAAAATGATGGCACGATTTACAAGACTTGAAGTAATCAATCAGATGCAAAAAACAGGCTTAATACCGCTTTTTTACCAAAAGGATGTGAATATTGCAAAAAAAATTGCAAAAGCATGTTATGATGGTGGAGCTAGACTTCTTGAAATAACACACAGAGGAGATTTCGCTCACGAGGTCTTTCGAGAACTTGTTCTATTTGCTAAAGACACACTTCCCGAAATGATATTGGGAGTAGGTTCTATTACAGATGCAGGCGCGGCAAGTGATTATATGAAAATGGGTGCTAATTTCATAGTAACTCCTGTATTTAGAGAAGATATAGCTATTGTATGTAACCGACAAAAGGTACTCTGGTCACCAGGGTGTGGAACATTAACTGAAATTGCAATAGCAGAAGAACGTGGAGCAGAAATCATAAAACTTTTCCCAGGAAATATTTATGGTCCTGACTTTGTGAAAGCAATTAAAGGTCCTCAACCCTGGACTAGTATTATGCCAAGTGGGGGTGTAAATACTTCCAAAGAAAATTTAAAGGGATGGTTTGATGCAGGAGTCACCTGCGTGGGTATTGGCTCTCAGCTAATTTCAAAAACTATTATTGAACAAAAAGATTTTGATGGATTAAAAGTCAGCGTTAACAGTGTTCTTAAAACTATAAAATCATTAAGATAATAATTCATGAAACAAGTTTATCTGTTTTTTTTAATTCTAATTATGATTTCCTATTCGAGCGAATCTGAAACACGAGTTATTCGTTTGGTTCATGGCATGGACGTTACTTAGTTAGATAATCTTAATAAAAAAATAAATCCAGGTTATTCTGCAATTGGAAGGTTATACATGGATTAGTAGAATTACGTAGTTTTGTAATGGAAATTAAAAGAAATCAAAATTAATAAACATTTATATTAGTTTATTTCGTTATTAATTTAAAAAAAGATGTAAAAAATTATTTAGCCTTATGAGAAAGTTTTTTTTACATTCTAAATAATTTTTTATGAAAATATATTTTGGCTTAATTCTATTTTTTTTAGTTTCTAAATCATCTTTTAGTCAGCAAATAAGCGGAGAAGAACTCCTTACATGTTCAATAGAATATCATGACCCTCAGGGCCTGTGGGATGCTTTCAAAAGTGTTTTTTATGTAACTATGCAGAGTAAGGATAGTTCGTTAAGAAAAAGTAAAATAGAAGTTGACATAAAAAATTCTTTTTTTAAATTGACTGTTCAAATGAATGAAAATTTCACAACTTCTGCTTTAAATGGAGAAGAATGCACACTTTTTTTTAATGGCTCTTCTTCTTTTTCTGAGGAAATCAAAAATGAATATAGTTTAACTTGTGATCGAGCGGTAATGTATCGTGATTATTATCAGTATTTATATGGCTTACCTATGAAACTTAATGATAATGGAACTATAATTGATCCTTTAATAAAGAGTAAAAAAATAGGAGATATATTGTATTGGAGATTAAGAGTTACCTATAAACCTGAAGTTGGTGAAGATACTTGGTATTTTTATTTTGATCAAACTACCTATGCTCTTAAGCGATATCAATTCTTTCATGATGAATCAAAAAATGATGGAGAATACATTGTTTTAGATCAAGAATTACTTGTTAACGGGATAAAAATACCAAAAAATAGATCTTGGTATTATAATAATGATGATCGTTATCTAGGAATTGATATTTTATCTCTTAACTAATAAGTGAAAATCAATAATTAAACTAATTATGAAAAAGACATTTTTTAATATTTATAAAATAATTACTCTTTTTAGTATTATTTCATCTTTAAATGCCCAATACCAAAATGAAATTATTGGAAAATGGGATTTACACGTTGAATCAGTTGACAGTATTCTACCTTCATGGCTTGAAGTAAAATTATCTGGGACTAAAACTTTAGTAGGCAATTTTGTTGAATATAACGGTAGTTCACGTCCTATATCTGAAGTGTATTTTTATAACGATATTGTTGATTTTACAATTCCTTCTCAGTGGAATGGCGATAATGATCTTCATTTCTCAGCAAAACTTAAAAATGACGGTTTAAATGGACATATTTTGTCAAGTAAAGGAGAATCTCTAAAGTTTAGAGGAGAAAGAGCACCAAAATTAATTCGTAAAAACAAAGTTGAATTTGGTAAACCTACCCCTCTATTTAATGGCAAAGATTTAGAAGGCTGGAAGCCTCAATCCAAAGATAGCAAGAATCAATGGTATGTTGAAGATGATATTTTAATCAATCCTTACACCGGTGTTAATTTAGTGTCAGAATCTACTTTTGAAGACTTTAAACTTCATTTAGAAGTACGCTATCCTAAAAAAAGCAACTCAGGTATTTACTTAAGAGGACGATATGAGGTGCAAGTAGAAGATAGTTACGGTAAAGATCCTAGTTCAATTTTATTTGGGGCAGTTTATGGATTTTTAACACCTAACGAGATGGCGGCAAAAAAGGCTGGAGAATGGCAGGTTTTTGATATTACTTTGATTGGAAGAAGAGTTACTATTTTAGTAAATGAGAAGGCTATTATTAACGATCAAATAATACCTGGCATTACAGGAGGTGCTATGGACAGTAATGAGGGTTTTCCCGGACCTATTATGTTTCAGGGAGACCATGGAAAGGTTGAATATCGAAATATTATGATTAGTATTCCTAAATAGAGTTCATTCTATTGCAAAATAATAAGCTATATTTTATTCACTTTTTTGTTAGATTTAAATCCATAAGTTAGCTGACTTAAGAAATCTGAGGGAATATCTTCATCTCCTGGGAAACCTAATTTTATTTTACCTTCGGTTTCTGGAATGTGATTTGTTTTAAATAGATAATCCCAAACACTAAGACTAATTCCGAAATTAATTCCAAATCTTTTTTTAGGAATAGCATAAGCATGATGGTAAAGATGCATAATCGGATTATTCAAAATATATTTTAATGGCCCCCATGATATTTTTATGTTTGAATGATTAAGATGACCAATTGTTATTGCTATAAAATGAACAATATAAGCCTGTTCTGGTTCAAACCCACCTAAAATCATTATTCCAAAAGTTTTCATTGGTTTGTATAAAATATTTTCCATCCAATGATATCGAAGATGAGCAGAAAACCCCATTTCTTTTACACTATGATGTACTTTATGGAATTGCCATAAAATGGGTATTCGATGTAACAAAATATGGGTAATCCATTGAACAAAATCTAAAACAATAAAAAACACTAAACACTGAAGCCATATGGGCCAAAGGGATATATCAATGATTGCTAAACTTTTTTCAGATATGCCGGCATCACTAAAAAACAATTGTAAAACGTGATAAAAACCACTTATAGTAAATGAAAATATAAAAAAATTAAAAAACATATAAAAGCCATCTAGCCAAAAATCTTTTCTTAATATTTTTTGTTCTTTTCTCCAAGGAAAAAGGATTTCTAACCCCCACACTACTATAGAAATAATAATTAGACCCCAAAAATAATTTTCATTCCAAGGCACATCAAAAAGAACAGATTTAAATGTCCAATTAATAGAACCGTTTAAAATTTTAAAAAATTCTTGAAAATACTCCATCAATTATAAAATATAGACAAATTTAGTGTTTAAATTCTTCTCTATTTAGTTTTTTCGATATTGTATTTTTTTTTGTAAAAAGAAATAATTGGAGCAAAGGGACCAAATTTATGCTGTTTAGCAGAGAAATCATCTTCCCAAGGGCCATATGGTGTTGATACAGGTTTTAGTTTTTTATCTGGATAATCAGCTTCAGAATTATTTTTATGAGGTCTTGAAAAACTATTTATATATCCTGCAACATGATAAGATTGTTCATCAGTTAGTTTTGGATTTTCCCATGAAGCCTGTTCAAATGGCATGTTGTTTTTTATAAATGCAGCTGCTGTAATTACTCTGTTCATGCCAGCTCCATCGTTATAACTGTCGTTACCCCATAGAGGAGGATATTGGTAGCCTTTATCAATATCTAAATATCTGATTCCTTGACCATTTTTTCCGTGACATGTTGTGCATTCTTTTATGTAAATATTTTTTCCAAATTCTAAATCTACTGCCAATTTTGGAATAGTAATAGCGGGGTATCCCTTAAATATTTTTGAATTTAATTTTGGTAAATCTTCTCCCAGCCAATCCATATAAGCAACAATTGCATTCATTTGTTTTGATTTTAAAGACAATTTCTTACCATTCATGCTTCTTTCCATACACCCATTAATTCTATCTTGAATTGTTCCTAATTTGTTTGCTCTTCCTCCAAATTGAGGAAAACGATCAATAATTCCAATCCAAGATGCAGAACCGGATAATGTTCCTCCATTTAAATGACAATTTGTACAAGAAAGATTATTTCCAGAAAAGCGAAGGCTGTCATTTTTAGCAAGAGGGCCCATATGTTTTGATGATTCACTAACAAATAAATATCCTTGTTTTACTATTAAAGGGACATTTAAATTATCAATTATCATTTCATTTGGATCCCATTGTTCAATAATATTGTATTCTATATTTTTAGTTTCATAATTATAAAGTGCAATAATTACACTGATAATTATCATAGTGAATATTCCAATCAATAATAAAAGTCTTTTGATTAATTTTTGAAATGATTCCATTTAATTATTCTACCTGATTGATTCACGGACTCTTTTTTTTACAATTTAACAACTTATAAATGTTTTTGAAATAATATCATATACTATTTTTATACTCTCTTTTTTGTATTTTTAAAAATTACTATTAATAATTTTTAATTAATGCATTTAAAAATGAAACTAACATATATCCTTTTTTTCTTCATAACGTTTAAAATTTTATCTGCTCAAGAATGGGAAACCCCTTTAATTGACGGATATGGAGAAATAAAGTATTTTAAGGATGCTGCTGAGCAGCCTGATCCATCTTTGGAATATAATTTAATCTTCGATATAAAGGATATAAAAGAAAAAAACGGTGTGAACAAGGGTCTTTGGAGTGTCGCTAGGTTGTTAAATATGTTTAGTGTTGCGAATGTTTCTAATGACAAAATTAGTGTTATTCTTGCCATTCATGGAGAAGCAACCCATGTTGTTCTTTCTGACGAAAAACATAAGAATCAATTTGAAAAGCCTAATCCTAATTTAAATTTATTAAAACAACTAAAAGAATCAGGTGTTAAATTATATGTTTGTTCTCAAGCTACAGCAGCTAGAAATATTTCAAATAAAGATTTAAATCCTTATGTAATACCAGCTTTATCAGCCATGAGTGTATTATCAAATTATCAAATCAAGGGTTATTCCTTAATGCCCTAATTAATAATTTCCTTTCAAATAATAAATTTATTTTTTTATTAAATGTATAATTAGGTAAATAATATTTTACTAAAAACCCAACTACTTTCATAATGAGTTAGGGCAATTGGTGTTGTTTAACATTACAAATGCAGTTATATTTTTTGCAAGTTAAGTTCAAATAATATGATAATACGTTTTAAAATCAATCGTAAGAACATTAAAAAGATATTTGATATGATGTAAATTCTTACTTTAGTTTTTTTTGGAATTATTATTTTTAAACTATTTCATTAGGTCATAAAGGGACTTTAGTTTAGTTTTAATTATCACTATTTAATAAATTAATTAAGACAAATAGATATAACTATTTGTTAGCCATACTCAAATTAATAGTTTCTATTAAATTATTCATTTTTTGTCCAAGATTTATAATAGCTTCTGAGTAACGTTTGTCCCATTCATTTAATCGTTTTGAGGATTTTAATGCAATTTCATATTCCAATCCAGGTAATATCCAAGCTGCATATCCACTAAAAGGATCAGAGGATGCATAGAGTGACTTATACCAAGACCCAAAGTACATTCCTTTTTCAGAAATAAAACTCTTCTCTAAAGCAATTAGATGCTTATTGATTTTATTTATTGTTTTTTTAGAAACTTTTTTATTCATTAAATATTCTTCAATCTTAATTGTTAACTCATTACTTATTTTTCCCAATTTTTCGATAGCCTTTTTAGATTTATCGAACCCTTCAAAGCTGGAGTTATATCTCTGAATTTTAGAGATTGCAGATTCAAAGTGAATATTTAAATCTGTTGAATAACGATTTAAATTATATGGAATAATATTCCCATTAGCTAGCCTAAGTGACATTAACCCGGCCATTTTCTCAACCATAGGTCCCATTTGAAATTCAGGATCAACAAATTGTTCATAAAACTGAAAGCTATCGTAATTTGAATGATATAAGTTTGGGCCTCCTGCGCCGCCACTTAGGGAAGGAACGCCTGCATGCATATAAAAGGCAATATGATCTGACCCTCCACCTAGATTACCTATACTCGGTTCTTCTGCATTGTCTTTTTTCCAAAATTCAAATAAACTTTGATCTGTGTACGGATATTTAATTTTTTTTGAAGTTTCGACTAGTAGTTTTTTAAGAGTTGGAGCTGCAGAGGCACTAAAGTTTTTGCCAGAAACACCTCCATCAAAATTCATATAGGCTACACCTTTTGCCCTTAACTCGTCACGCATTTGCTCTACCCATTCACTAGAGCCAATTACTCCGTGTTCTTCTGCATCCCAATGGGCTATTAAAATTGATCTTTTTGGACGATATCCATTTTTTACCATTTCCCCCAATGTTTCACTTAAACTTAAGAGCATTGCAGTTCCGCTATTTGGATCTGTTGCTCCAAATCCCCATGCATCATAATGACAACCAAGTATAATCCATTCATCTGGTTTCTCAGACCCCTCAAGAAAGCCTACCACATTAGTGGCTCGTACAAAATCAATTTTTTGATCTACTTTCAATCTAACTGTTAAATCATTTCCTCCCTCAAGTCTATAGGTGAAAGGAAGCCCTCCTTGCCACTTTTGGGGTACTGGTTTACCTTTCATTTGCTGCAGAATTTTTTTGGCAGCACCGTACCCTATTGGTGTAACAGGAATAGTGTGTAGCTGTGCATTTTTGGGATCAAGACGTTTTATTTTCTTTTTACCATCCATAGGAAGAGCTGGTTCAAATGGGGTCAAAGCATCTCCTGTGAAATCTGTAGTAAGCAATGAGCCTCTTTGGATTGTACTTTTATTGTAATAAGGACCTTCGGGATAAACTAATCCTTTCATGTAACCACTGTCTTTAGGGTCTGTAAAAATTAGAAGTCCAGCAGCTCCATTTGCCTCTGAAAATTTAGCCTTAAATCCTCTAAAATTACCTCCATAACGTGCTAAAACAATTTTTCCATTTATTTCAATTCCTAGATTTTTCAATTGTTCAAAATCTTCTTTTCTTCCGTAATTAGCATAAACAACCTCAGATGTAATATCTCCATTTCCAGAAAAAGCATTCCATCCTTTCCAAAGTAGAGGATCTTTAGAGTATTCATCATTTGGTATAATATCTTCCTGCTGATTCAAAGGTTCTCTGTATGGAGTGACTAATTCAACCAATGAAAAGCCTGGTTCTTTTGGCAAATAAACATCATATGGATATTTAGTAACCTCAAATCCCGCATTACTCATGATATTTGCAATATATTTCTGAACAGCTTCGTTTGTTTTGCTTCCAACTACATGTGGACGTATAGTCAAGGTTTTTAAATGTTTTTTAAATGATTGTTGATTAATACCATTAATAAAAGTGTCTTCTAATTTTTGTTGGTTACTCCATTCTTCAGAACTGAAACCTTCATATTGTGCATTTAGTAAAATACAGCTGATGAAAAGACCAGATATAAGCAGATTTTTTTTGAGGTTCATTTTTGTTAATTATATCTAAAAATAAAAAATATTTAACTTACTAAAGTATCGTTTTTGTTTTAAATTTAATAATATTTAAATAAATATAAATTCTTCAAAAGAAGAGGGAAATTTAAAATAATGAATAAGATTTTTTTAAAATTAATCTGTGTTTCAATTCTTACATCAGGATTACATATTAATAAGGCATTCACACAAGTTACATCGCAAGAAATAGATGCCATCGTTCAAAATGCGACTGATAAATTTACTGTTGCCGGAATGGCTGTTGCAGTAGTCAAGGATGGTAGAATTATTCATCAAAAAGGGTATGGCTTAAAATCCATTGATAGTAAAGCCAAAGTAAATGAACATACAAATTTTGGAATTGCATCTAACTCAAAAGCTTTCACTACAGCCGCTCTAGCAATACTAGTTGAAGAAGGAAAACTCTCATGGAAGGATAGGGTAATAGATCATATTCCTGAGTTTAAAATGTATAATGATTATGTAACACAAAATTTTAATATACAAGATTTATTGACACATCGATCTGGCTTAGGTTTAGGAGTAGGCGATTTAATGTTTTTTCCTGATGGTTCAAATTTTACAATTAATGATATTATTACCAGTTTTCAATACTTTAAACCTCAATCTGCGTTTCGAACAAAGTTTGATTATGACAATTTACTTTACATGGTTGCTGGAGAATTGGTAAATAGAGTAAGTGGTATGTCCTGGGAGCAATTTATAAAGGAACGTATTTTTGAACCCCTTGACATGAACAATTCATTTGCATCTATAACTTATATTGATGATAAGAGTAACGTTGCATCTCCACATCTCAATAATGATAAAACTCTTTCAATTGTAGAACCTGAGCAATGGGATCCGAAAAAAATAAATGGAGCTGCTGGATCTATTTATTCAAACGTCAATGATATTGCCAACTGGATGCTACTACACCTAAATAAAGGAAAATACGGGAATAATCTGGAGAAAAAACTTTTTAGTGAAACTAGCCAAAATGAGATGTGGAAAATACATACTACTCTAGAACCAAACAGAAATCCCCGATATAATTCTCATTTTAGTGGCTATGGTTTGGGTTGGAATTTGAATGATGTCAAAGGAAATATGGTAGTCTCCCATACAGGAGGTTTAATAGGGATGTTGTCTAAAACTATTTTAATTCCGGATTTAAATCTTGGTATTGTAGTATTGACAAATACGTATTTAGACGGAGCAGGTGTCTTTTCTGCTGTTTCTCAGTCTATTGTTGATCGGTATTTAGAACTCGACGATTTTGATTGGGCTTCAACTTACGCAAAGTCTTTTCAGCAACGCAACTCAAAAGCCAAAGAAGTTGTTGAAAAAATTTGGAAAACCACAAAGAAAGCGAATACTGGTCAGCTTGAATTAAATAATTTCTTGGGAACTTTTGAAGACGCCTGGTTTGGAAAGATAGTAATCTATCAAGAGGGAAATAAACTCTGGTTCAGATCTAACAGATCTCCAAAATTAAAAGGTCAGATGTTATACTATAAAGCAAATACATTTGTAGCTAAATGGGATGACCCAAGTCTTGTTGATGCACATGCCTTTGTAATGTTTGGTTTAGACGAAGAAGGCAAAGCGTTAAATATTAAAATGAAAGGCATATCACCACTTATTGATTTTAGTTATGATTTTCAAGATCTCAACTTTATAAAAGTTAATAAAAAGTAATCTAAATGGTGAGTTTCAAAATAAAATTTATTTTTTACACTTATTTTATGAAAAGAATTTCAATTTACTTTAAAAAGAATTTCAATCTGCTTTTTCCAATTGCCTTACTATGTGTTTTATTTATTTTCAGCTGTGCGACCAGCCCTCCATATGAATTAGGAAATTTCAAAAAGTCTGATTTAGTAGAGTTAACAAAAATAGATTCAACTATCAATTTGGACATACGATACGCCACAAAAAATAATCTTGTCGGTAGAGCAGTTTACGAGGAGGCTAGGGCATTTTTACAAAAACCAGCAGCTAACGCTTTAGTTAAAGTTATTGACGAACTAAAACCACTTGGATATGGTCTGCTTATTTTTGACGGCTATCGCCCTTGGAGTGTAACTAAATTATTTTGGGATATTACACCAGAAGAGAATAAAAAATTTGTGGCTAATCCAAAGGATGGTTCCAGACATAATAGGGGTTGTGCAGTTGATTTAAGCTTATATGAGCTTAAATCGGGTAAAGAAATACAAATGACCGGAGAATATGATGAGATGAGTGAACGCTCTTATAAAAATTATCCAGGAGGAACAAAGAAACAGAGGAAATTGAGAAATTTACTAATAAGTAAAATGGAAAAGAACGGATTTGAGGTTTATGAATACGAATGGTGGCATTTTGATTATAATGGTTGGGAAAAATATCGAATTCAGAACATCCAATTTTCAGAAATAAATTAAATGGTGATTCATATTTAATCGACAGTTATTCAGATGAAATAAAAATTATTTATAATTAAAGAGTTTTAGGCTTACATTTAGATAAATAGAGGAGATTATTTAAGATAAAAAGAGAAATTGTTAACAGTATTACTACTCTTTTAAACTACCAAGAAATCTCAGGCATATCATCCTCAGTAAGTTCAGATATTAACTAAGGTTGATTTAATAAATAACTTAGTTATAATAATGGTTTTGTTTAATGTGATGCTTATTATAACACGAAATAATAATAAGATTAATTTTTGGAGGTTTGAAGATTCTTAAATGTAATAAAATCATCAATCACCAAACAGGTTGTTAAACTTCAAAAGTCTATACCAATAACTATTAACCCAACTATATCCATCCCATAAATTAAACCGGACCTTCTTTTTATTTATGTAAATCAACAGAGCCACATTATTATCTAATAATACCTCGATTTTTTTGAATTTTATTTTTTTCTTTAATTCTCCTTTAATTAATTTGTGTAATTCGAGTTTTGTTTGTTTAGTTATCCAAAAGCTTTCATTTTGATAGTTATATGAACTATTCTGAAAAGTTAAAAGATATTTGTTTCTGTCTTCAAAATATAATAGACTGGCAGAAAACTCTAGGTCTACCCAATTCATTTTTCTAACACCAACAGTTTTATATGTATCATTTGCTTCCTTTCTTAATTGTCTATATAAATTGATGTCATCATTAAGAATAACTTTCAAAGCATCTGAAGTTGGATTTTTTCTGGAAAGACTGCTCCTAGTTTGACCGGCACTTGAGTGACTTATTTTTCCAACGAGAGTGACATTTGTATTTGTTTGTGGAATTACTTTTATTTGAGAATAACAAAAAAGGCAATTCACACAAACAAAAATAAATGTCAGTAAAACTTTAGTTTTAGTTCTTAGCTGATACATGTTTAAATATTGATACTAAGGATTAATCTAATATATTTTAATAGTATTCAATAATATCTGCACTAACTACAACCTCAAGTGTAATTTCTTCAACATTAATACCTGAAGCTCCAGCAGCTTTTCCAGATTCAGTTGTTAGGACATCAATGGACATATTAGCATACGTCTGATTGTCTTTAAGAGCTGGTAAATTAGATTTTGCCTCAGACATTAATCCGTTTGCGGCTATATTTTGCTTATTTCTCTTCTTCCAATCTTTAATTTTATATGTTGTTTTTGATTTTCCCATCACATTTCGAGCAACATATTTAAAGTCAGAATCCGTTCTAATTGATTCTGTTCCGTGGTGCTGAAAATCATAATATTGACGAGTTATTGTACAGCTAGATGTCAAAAACACTAGAAGTAGTAATAAAGAATAATATTTTTTCATTTTGTTTGAGTTTGGATTATTAATTATCCTTTTAATAAAAATTAGTCTATAATTATAAAAAAGCAGGACTTAAATAGGATAATATGCCTGCTTTTGTGATTATGTTTTAGAAATTATTTATAAAAATAATTTTAATTACAGAAGTTGATTAAACTATAAGCTGTTGTTGTTAAATAAGGATTTGGTGATGAATTAGCTAAATTTCCTATTGTTCCAATAGGATTCCAACTAGTATCGTAAAAAGAAATAAGAAAATAAATACCTCCCGTTCTTCTATAAACTTTAAAAGTTTGATTAATGAATGTATAGTTAATGTTAATATCAAAAGCAGAATAATTATCTGCAGGAATATTGTAACCTGTAAGTTCCATATCTGTAGAAGATGCTTGAGATATATAGACTTCACTATCAGCACCTAATGAAGTAGCCTCACTTTTCCCATAACATCCTCCAGAATAAATGTAT
>CESJ01040525.1_pt1 | contig 30961 bp, 27 predicted proteins | sample 356311 | NCBI WGS metagenome assembly CESJ01 (sample SAMEA2621487, study PRJEB7988) | marine metagenome | biome: marine biome (ENVO:00000447); feature: surface water layer (ENVO:00002042); material: "saline water (ENVO:00002010), including plankton (ENVO:xxxxxxxx)" | depth 5 m
AGACGCCCGCTTTTGCGGTTTTTACAGGGCGCGGCTTGGGTATTTGCAGCTGTTGCGTTAGTTGGCGCTATGTAACTCGGCATTCAGTGCCACGGCGTTTTTATTGGCTAGGCATTCGACGGCGCCGGTGAGCGAATTTCGGCGCAATAACAAGTCATTCTTGCCGGCTAACTCTCGGGCTTTTCGTTTGTCGCGCTGGTTGCCATCGCCATCGATCATGGTGACTATGGTGCCGGCTGTAACGTACAGACCGGCCTCGACGGTGCAGCGATCGCCCAAGGGAATACCCAGGCCTGAGTTGGCCCCCAGAAGGCATTCTTTGCCGAGGGAGATGACCATGCTACCGCCGCCCGACAGTGTTCCCATAATCGAGGCGCCGCCGCCAATATCAGAGCCTGCGCCACAGAAAACGCCAGCGGATATACGTCCCTCGACCATATTGGGTCCTTCGGTACCGGCATTGAAATTGATAAAGCCCTCGTGCATTACTGTGGTTCCAGCGCCGACATAGGCGCCCAGGCGGACGCGCGCTGCATCGGCGATACGGACGCCGGACGGAACGACATAATCCGCCATCTTGGGGAATTTATCGATGCAGTTAACCGACAAATTTTGACCTCGAAGCTTTGACTCGACGGTGCGCGCTGGTAATTCTTCAATGTCGATGGGCCCTGCGTTGGTCCAGGCAATATTCTTTAGCGTTGCAAAAATCCCATCGATATTGGTTTGATGAGGCATGACCAATCGGTGCGAGAGTAACTGCAGCTTCAAATATGCTTGGGGTACTGTCGTCGGTGGGTTATCACCGATTAAAATAACCGCCACCAACGGTCTATCCGATGCCGATAGCATGCGCAGGCTGTCAGCTATAACGCTGTCGCCGCTGGTGCGCAGAGCCGACTCAAGAGCAATCACCTGGCCTTTGTTTAACTCGATATCGGCACTGCGATCACCAAGTACCGCCATGAGCACCGCGCTAATGTCTGGGTCGGGTTTAAATTGTGGCGCTGGAAATAGAACCTCTAACCACTCGCCGAGTTGATTTTTACTGCCGACACCGATACCGAAACTGTAGATTGTGCTCATAGATAGGATCTCTTGAGGCGGTCGAATCACCCGCTATTAGAATTAAAAATCTGTTGATAAATATTGGCGTTGAAGCCGACCTCTAGGCCTGTGGCGTGGTCTAGCACCGGACGCTTGATCATCGAGGGTTGCTGGCACAATAATTCACAGACATTGTCAGCGTCAATACTTTGTTGGCGAGTTGCATCGAGCTTGCGCCAAGTGGTGCCACGACGGTTGAGTAACAGCTGCCAGTCGACTTGCTGAAGCCACTGTTGCAATGTTGTGATATCGATGCCGTGTTTGCCAAAATCATGGAAATGATAGTCTATCTGTGCGCCATCGAGCCACTGTCGAGCACGTTTCATGGTGTCGCAATTGGGAATTCCGTACAGCGTGGTAGGCGTCATTTAAGCTATCCAATTATAATTTTTTACGCGCTTGCATAAGCATAGCAAATTAACCTTGTGGCCGACTACTTTTACGCCTCTAGGAAGGCGTCTAAGAGAGTTAAAAATCTTTTTGGCGTTATGCTTTACGTGCGACGAAAGGGTTCTTACGGAAGGGATAGCAATGTCGGCATATTTCGCAAACGCGCCCATCGCAACCGCGTGCGCTACAGTATTCTCGGCCATAAAAAATGATCTGTAAGTGCAGCTTATTCCAACTTTCGCGGGGGAAGGATTTTTTTAAATCGGCCTCTGCGCCAACGACATTTTTTGCTCGGGTTATGCCCCATCTCTGCGCTAATCTGTAAATGTGAGTATCCACCGGAAATGTTGGTTGGCCGAAAGCCTGAGACATGACCACACTGGCTGTTTTATGCCCGACGCCGGGGAGTTGTTCGAGCAGTGCCATGTCTTCTGGTACCTTTCCCGCGTGCTGATTTACCACTATGCTCGATAGTTCAGCGATGGCCCGTGATTTTTTTGGTGCCAAACCGCAGGGGCGCACGATTTGATAAATTTTTCCGACCGGAATATGTTGCATGTCGTAGGGATTGTCGGCAACCGCAAATAACTTCGGTGTGACCTGATTGACGCGCTCATCGGTGCATTGGGCGCTCAACAAAACGGCTACCAGCAATTGGTAGACAGTTGCGTGATCGAGAGGAATCGGAGTTTCTGGATAGAGTTGCTCCAGTCTCTCGCGGATATACAGGGCTCTTTCAGATCTCAGCATTAAATCTCCTCGACAAAACTGGCAATTCTGTGGGCGGCCTCTAAACATTCTTGGGTGTCAGCCACCAGCGCCATCCTAATGCGATTGCAGCCGGGATTGGCGCCATTTGCAAGCCGTGACATAAACTGTCCGGGAAGCACGCTGACGTGCTTGCGACGATAGAGTTCTCGGGTAAAGGTAATATCGTCGATCGGCGTCTCCGGCCATAGATAAAAACTTGCCCGAGGTTCTGGAAAGCTTAACACGCCGCGAAGTGCCGTGGTGACTGCGGTAAATTTTTCTCGGTAGAGCCGCCGGTTTTCGACTACGTGCGATTCATCTCCCCAAGCGGCAGTCGAGGCCGCCTGCACGGTCGGCGACATGGCGGAACCATGATAGGTTCGGTAGAGGAAAAAGTTGTCAATTAAAGAGGCATCGCCGGCGGCAAAACCGGAGCGTAATCCTGGCAGGTTTGAGCGTTTTGATAAGCTATGAAAGACCATGCAGCGCTTGAAGTCAGCGTTGCCCATAGTCGCACTAGCCTCGAGTAACCCGGGCGGAGGGTCGAGTTCGTGCAAATAGATTTCGGAATAACACTCGTCACTGACGACGATAAAATTATAGCGATGCGCGAGCCTAATCGCATGTTGCATCTGTTTTAAGCGCATAACCGCACCGCTGGGATTGCCCGGCGAGCACAGATGCAGTAATTGACAGCGTCGCCATATTGACTCGGGCACGCTGTCTAGGTCGGCGATAAAGTCATTTTCTGCAGTACAATTTAAATACCAGGGCTCGGCTCCGGCGAGAATCGCTGCACCCTCATATATTTGGTAAAACGGATTACATGAAACCACAGTCGGGGCTAGTGACGCGTCGATGACTGTTTGCGTGAAGGCAAAAATGGCTTCACGGGTGCCGTTGACTGGAAGTATTTGCGTGTTGGCGTCAATTGAGCCGTCTGGCAACTGATAGCGCTGGGTTAACCATCCGGCGATGGCGCTGCGCAATGACTCGGTACCCCGGGTTGTTGGGTAGTGATTAATTCCGCCGATCGCCGCTTCGAGGGCCCGTTCGACGAATTCAGGGGGCGGATGTTTCGGTTCGCCAATCGATAGTGCGATGTGTTTAAGCGAGGAGGGCGGTTGAACAGACTTTAACAGTTGTTTTAAGAGCTCAAAGGGGTAGGGCTCGAGTCGTTTCAGATTAGGATTCAAGGTCACAGTTTTCCATGTTCTAGTCGGTCGCTAAGCGCGTATTGCTCACGCCAAAAATGTTGTCGAAGATCGATGCATAGGCGCTAGTCATTGCAGCTATCCAACTCACGGCAAATAGTGGTCTCCACCAATTGGCAAAAATCGGCATCGCAGACCGGTTGTTTGAATTCGTCGGTGAGGTAAAAAATATCTTCCACACGTTCCCCCAGCGTTGAAATTTTAGCAGTAAGTAATCGCAGGTTGAAGCGGAAAAAAATATTCGCCATGCGCGCCAGTAAGCCCGGCCGATCTGGCGTCATTACCTCGAGCATAGTGGCGTTGGTTTCGGCGTCAATACTAAATTTTGCAGTGGTTTTGGTGTTAAAGCTCTTTAATTGTCGGGGGGTTCGGCGTTGGGTATTAAAATCTACCGTGTCAGGCGATAACAGCCCCAAACGCAGAGTTTTTTCCAGTCTCCGACTCAGCCGACTGTCTCGCCCGACGGGTTCGCCATTGCTGTCCAGCACATAAAACACGTCAAATGTATCCTCGTCACTGTTGGTGTGCAGTCGAGCATCTTGGATATTTAAGTTCAACTTGTCCAACACGGCGGCGGTGACGGCAAGAATGTTGTCTTGATCTTTGGAGTAGACAAATATTTGCGTGACGATCGGTATTTCAATGCCAATATCGCGCAGGAGGATCACTGGTTCTAGATTTTTTTGACTGCCGGCACGATGTTGGTGGATGGCTTCGGTGTAGCGAACAATATCGTCAATAGTCTCGCGCAAGAAAAACTCATCGCCGATATCGCCCCAAATTTTCACCGCATGTCGACGCTCTATCTGGCGCTCTTTGAGGCGCTTAAATATGACGCTTTTGGCGTTTTTAGACCAGCGGCTTTTGTGCACAGGGGCGCCCAGCCCTCTACTTAGAGCGCGTTTGGTCTCGACATACAGCGAGTGCATTAGCGAGCCTTTCCACTCGGTCCAGAGGTTTGGGTTGGTGGCGTTAATGTCGCCGACGGTAAGCACATAGAGATAATCCAGATGCATGGTGTCGCCGACGAGCGAGGCAAATCGATGGATGACCTCGGGGTCCGAAATGTCCTCTCTCTGCGATACCGACGACATTAATAAGTGGTTTTTTACCAACCAAACTAACAGCGCAACCTCATCGCGGTGGAGTGCGTGACGGCGGGCAAACTGGCCGATATCTCGAGCGCCGAGTACCGAGTGATCGCCACCGCGGCCCTTGGCGATATCGTGGAATAGGGCGGCAATAATAATGAGTTCTGGTTTTGCCAGATTTTTAAATAAATGTGATGGCAATGGGAACTGCTTGGCGACGTCTGGACGGGCAAGTCGACGAATATTTTTTATCACCTGTAGGGTATGCACATCGACCGGGTAAATATGAAATAAGTCGTGCTGTGTTTGGCCAACAATATTGCCGAATTCGGGTAGGTACTTACCCAGAATTCCATAGCGGTTCATGCGATTTAACTGCAGCGACAGCATATAGGGTGCCCGCATTAGGCGCATAAAGAGGCGTCGATTGGCGGGGTCGGCTCGAAATTCTGTATCGATCAACGCAACTGAGTGTCTTATTTGCCGGATGGCCGAGGCTCTGATGCCCTCGATACTGTCGTTTTCGCCAAGGATGACAAAGACTTCGAGCAGGGCAGATGGGTGGTTATCAAACGTGGTGTCGGTAACCGTGTCGAGTAAATTGTCGCGCAGTATAAAGCGCTCATTGATGACTTTATTGACCCGGGTCTTGTTGCCTCGATAAATAGCTTCGTCGAGGTGTTGATGCAGTACGTCAGTCAGTCCTCGTATCGAAAGTACCGTGCGGTAGTAGCGTTGCATAAACTTTTCGACACCGAGCTTACCGTTGCCGTCGGTGTAGCCAAACATCTTTGCGAGGCTGCGTTGGTAGTCAAATAACAGCCTTTCTTCAGCGCGCCCTGCGATCAAGTGCAAACCGTAGCGTACCCGCCACAGGAACTCTTCATCGATGTATAACCTGCCGTACTCCTCCTCGAGTAAAAAGGCATTTTGCACCAGTTGTGAACGACGTTGAGCGCCAAAATGTCGCTTGGCGGTCCAATTGATCAATTGGATGTCACGCAGGCCACCCGGTGCTTCTTTGATATTGGGCTCTAAGTTGTACTCGGTGTCGTCGTGTTTGTGGTACCGCTCACGCTGTTCTTCTAGCTTGCCACGGTAGAAGTTCGCCGACGTCCAAATGTGTTCTGGGCCAGTGGAGCGCATCAATTGTTCGAGCATCTCGGCACTGCCGCAGACCAGACGCGTTTCCATCAGGTTGGTGGCAATACTAATATCGGCTCTCGCAGCGTCAACACACTGCTGTATCGAGCGAACGCTGTGGCTAATGTGTAAGTTGATATCCCATAAAAAGGCCAAAAATTGCTCGATACTTGCTTGATAGCGCTGAGTATTGTCACTGACGGTCAGTAGTAATATATCGATGTCTGAGTGGGGATGAAGCTCGCCGCGCCCATATCCACCGACCGCCAATAAACTGATATCTGGATCCCAGATATAGCGTTGCCAAGCATAGCTGATCATAAGGTCGGCAAAGTCGGCGCGGTCATGCACCAACCGATGGGCTTCATCGCCCTCGTGAAAGCGCGTATTAAAGTGATTGTCGGCAGCGTTCAACGCGTTTTTAAAAATCTCAACGGGATCGCCATCTCGGAGGTCGGAAAAAAAACGCTTGAGGTTAAAAAATATGGGTGCAGATTGGTGTTTTAAAAGCATCGGGTTGGGATCCTAAAAGGACTCTTCGGAACGTGCGGTGAGAACTTCACAACCATCTTGTGTGACTGCGATGGTATGTTCCCACTGCGACGATAGTCGGCCATCGATGGTTTCTACCGTCCATCCGTCGCGCTTCACTTTGGTGGTATGGCGCCCAGCGTTTACCATCGGTTCGATGGTAAAGGTCATACCGGCTGCCAGCACCAAGCCGGTATTGGGTCTTCCATAATGCAACACTTGCGGCTCTTCGTGGAATTCACGGCCGATGCCGTGCCCGCAATAATCGCGTACAACCGTGTAGTGATTGGACTCAGCATGGTTTTGTATACAATGCCCCAAGTCGCCTAAGCGCACGCCAGGGCGAACCATTTCTAGGGCTAAATAGAGGCATTCCTGGGATACTGTGACTAAACGTTGCGCGTGGCTGGAAACTTTACCGACCAAAAACATTTTACTGGTATCGCCATGCCAGCCATCTTTTATCACGGTAACGTCGATATTGACTATGTCGCCATTTTTTAGGGTCTTTTTATCCGTTGGTATACCATGACAAACGACTTGATTAATCGATGTACAGATGGATTTTGTAAATCCTCGATAGCCCAAACAGGCCGGGATGGCGCTCTGAATCTCAACGATCTGTCGATGGCATATTTGATCGAGCTTTTCGGTCGTCACGCCGGGTATCACATGCTCTTCAATCAGTTCCAGAACCTCGGCGGCCATACGGCCGGCGATACGCATTTTGTCGAGATCCTGTTCGGACCTTAAATTTACCGTCATGATAGGCCTTTTGGTAAGCGTTTGTAACGGCGTTATTGTAACTTGCTAGACATTGCTGGGGGAGGTTTTAGTGGTTTTTTTATGCCCTCGAATTGATCGAGCGCTTTGGCGTTACCCTGCCGGCAGCTCTACATAGCGCTGCCGGCAGGGTCAAAGCGGTTATTTTTGCTTTAACTCACCCCATCAATTGTGGTATAAAGCGCGCCTCGGTGGGGACGCTCTTCATCGGGTTATTTAAACTAACGACACACACGTTCCGTCACGACAGTTAGGGTGCCTATGTTCGATCATCGTTGAGATGTCGCCGGGTTGATTGTTGGGGTTCGTGGAGGCCTAACCCCCAAAAGGAAAATATTATGTCTACAGTTAGCATGCGAGATATGCTTCAAGCCGGTGTCCATTTTGGCCACCAAACACGTTTTTGGAATCCCAAGATGAGCCAGTTTATTTTTGGCTCGCGCAACAAAGTCCACGTCATCAACCTCGAACACACAGTACCTGCTTTTAATGAAGCGTTAAAGGTCATGCGTACCGAGGCGGCACGCGGTAATCAAATTCTGTTTGTTGGCACCAAGCGTGCCGCGAACAAAATCGTTAAAGAGCAGGCTGAGCGTTGCTCTATGCCCTACGTCAGTCATCGATGGCTGGGCGGGATGCTAACCAACTACAAAACTATTCGCGCGTCGATTAAGCGTTATAGGGAGTTGGAGCAGCAGGAGAAGGACGGTACCTTCGAAAGGCTGACAAAGAAAGAAGTGCTGATGCGAACGCGCATGAAAGATAAACTGGAAAATTCAATCGGTGGCATAAAAGACATGAATGGATTGCCCGACATGTTGTTTGTGGTCGATGTGGACCATGAGCGCATTGCCATCAATGAAGCCAACAAACTGGGCATTCCGGTGGTCGGCATTGTCGATACCAATAGCAATCCAGATGGTGTCGATTACATTATTCCTGGCAACGATGACTCTATCCGCGCGATCAAGCTTTATGCTGCCTCGATAGCAGATTCGGTATTGGAAGGTCAGGCTGAATCGGCCACGGTGTCAGATAAAGACGAGTTTGTTGAAATGGCAGAGGATGCTTCTCTGGTGGAAGAAGTCCCGCCTGTTGCTGAGACCGGCGAAGCCGCATCTGTGTAGGTTGCACAGAGAATCGAAGTAACTGAGTGCAAGGGGGCGATGGCCCCCTTTTTTATACAAAATCACAGTAATGGAGGCCAGTTATGGCACAGGTAGCAACAGCTCTGGTAAAGGAGCTTCGTGAACGCACCGGCTTGGGAATGATGGAGTGCAAACGAGCATTGGTCAATGCTGATGCCGATATTGAAAAGGCGATCGAAGACTTACGCAAGTCCAGTGGTCTGAAAGCGGCCAAAAAAGCCGGTCGTACTGCGGCTGATGGCATGGTAAGCGTTAAGGTAAATGGCCACTACGGTATGCTGGTTGAGATTAATAGTGAGACCGATTTTGTCGCTCGAGATGAGAATTTTCAGGCCTTTGTCAAGACGGTTTTGGATGCCGCCTTTGATGCTAAGCAGACCGATTTACAAGGTCTTTTTTCAAGCACTGATCTCGAATCACAACGTGGTGATCTAGTTCAAAAGATTGGTGAAAATATTTCTCCACGCCGCGCGCACAGCATAGAGGCGCCTGTGGTTGGAGCGTACGTGCACAGCAACAACCGGATTGGTGTATTGGTCGGCCTCACCGCCGGCAACGAAGAGCTTGCTCGCGATGTGGCGATGCATGTCGCGGCGGTAAATCCGTCCGTTGTCCGCTCTGAGGATATGCCCCAAGAGGCGATAACCGCAGAAAAAGAAATCTATGCGGCACAAGCGCGAGAGAGCGGTAAGCCCGAGGAGATTATAGAAAAAATGATCGCCGGTCGCGTTGCCAAGTTTCTCAAAGAAAATAGCTTGGTCGATCAACCATTTGTCAAAGATCCCGACACCACCATTGGCAAGCTAGTGTCTAGCGCCGGAGCCGAGATCGTTAGTTTTGTGCGCTTCGAGGTCGGTGAGGGAATCGCCGTCGAAGAAGTGGACTTTGCTGCGGAGGTGGCGGCGCAAGTCGAGAGCGTTAGTTAATCCAAATTAGGACGTTGTATGCCAAATTCGAGTAGAGAAAACAACTACAAGCGTATTTTACTCAAGTTGAGTGGCGAAGAACTCATGGGTAATGAGGGCTTTGGAATCGACCCCAAAGTCCTCGATCGTATGGCCCTTGAGATCGGCCAATTGGTCGGTATTGGGGTGCAGGTCGGATTAGTCATTGGTGGTGGTAATTTATTCCGTGGAGCCGCTCTCAGCGCGGCTGGAATGGAGCGAGTGACCGGTGATCATATGGGCATGCTCGCTACGGTAATGAACGCGTTGGCGATGCGCGATGCGCTCGAGCGAACCAATATTTCATCTCACGTAATGTCGTCTATTCCGATGAGTGGGGTTGTCGAACACTACGATCGACGTCGTGCTATGCGCTACATCAAAGAGGGTGATGTGGTCATTTTTGCGGCAGGCACCGGCAATCCTTTTTTTACGACCGATTCGGCCGCTTGTTTGCGGGGGATTGAGATCGACGCCGATGTCGTTCTCAAGGCGACTAAGGTGGATGGCGTGTATTCTTCCGACCCCATGCTCGATCCCACTGCGACGCTCTACAGTCATTTGACTTACGATGAAATGCTTGACAAAAAGCTCGCGGTTATGGATCTTACCGCTATCTGTCTGTGTCGAGAACACGGTATGCCGTTGCGGGTGTTTCGAATGTCAAAACCTGGCGCGCTGCTCAATTTAGTGATGGGGAGTGACGAGGGAACCCTAATCGAAGAAAGGTAGGCAAGCATGATTGAAGAATTAAAGCAGGATGCGCGCGACAGAATGGATAAGGCGCTCGATGCTCTAGCCGGTGCATTTAACAAAATCCGCACCGGACGTGCGCACCCGAGTCTTTTGGATGGCATCTCGGTAGATTACTACGGGGTCGATACGCCCCTATCGCAGGCGGCGTCGATCGGGGTCGAAGACGCTAGAACGTTGTCGGTAACGCCCTGGGAGCGGAGTCTTATTCCTCAGATTGAGAAAGCCATTATGAAATCTGATCTGGGTTTGAATCCAGCCACGGCGGGCACTGTCATTCGTATTCCGTTACCGGCGTTGACTGAAGAGACGCGCAAAGTCTACGGAAAGCAGGCTAAAAGTGAAGCGGAACAGACGCGGGTCTCGATCCGCAATGTGCGCAGAGATGTATTGTCAGATGTCAAAGAGTTGCAAAAGTCCAAGGATATCAGTGAGGACGATGAACGCCGTACGCAGGACGAGGTACAAAAAATTACCGACAGCTACATTTCTAAAGTGGATTTGTTACTGGCGGCAAAAGACAAGGACTTAATGGAGATATAAGCTCCGTTTGTTGACGCATTATGACCGATCAAGTCTCTAGAGACGCAAGCCATCCCCTCAGGCACCTCGCCATTATTATGGATGGTAACAATCGCTGGGCCACGCTGCGTGGACTCTCGGGTATCGCTGGGCACGAGGCCGGTGTCGAGCGAATTCGTGGGATATTAAAAGCCACTAAAGCGCACGGCATCGAAGTCGTCAGTTTGTTCGCTTTCAGTAGCGAAAATTGGCAGCGACCGGAGATCGAGGTCACCGGTTTGATGTCGCTGTTTGCCAGCTACTTGAAAAAAGAGGCAATGTCGCTGCGCGATGATGGTGTGCGGTTGAAGGTCATCGGTAACCGCGCCAATTTTAGCGAGAGTCTACGCAAGTTAATTGGCGAGGCCGAATCAATTACCGCTAGTGGCAGCTTTACCTTGGTCTTGTGCGTTGATTATGGCGGCCGTTGGGATGTCGTCGAGGCTGCCCGAGAATTGGCCATGCAAGTGCAGATGGGTCGTTTGCGGGTGTCCGACATCTGCGAGAAGACGCTGGCGAAGAATCTGCAATTGCAAGATCTCCCCGACCCAGATTTGTGTATCCGCACTGGTGGCGAAGAGCGCATAAGTAACTTTTTGCTGTGGCACTTAGCCTATACCGAACTCTTCGTCAGCGATTGTTATTGGCCCGACTTCGGCCCCGAACTTCTCGATCAAGCAGTAGCCGAGTACTATTCGCGAAAGCGACGCTTTGGTCATCGGCGTGGTGACGCAGAATCCGCTATCGGTGGCGGTAAGAGTCAGCATGTTAAAACTTAGAATTTTCACTGCGCTGGCGATGGCGACAACCTTCTTGTTATGCCTGTATTATCTTTCCGCGCATGTGTTTGCAGTGTTGTTGGTGCCGGTTCTATTGTTGGCGGGTTGGGAGTGGTCTAATTTAGCGCGGCTCCAATCGGCGCTTTCAAAAGCCCTGTACTTGCTACTGCTGTTTTTGAGTTTGGCGGCTGCCGGTAGCAGCGTCAATTTTTTTGCTGAGATTAATCTAGAGGTCGGTAAACAACTGATGGCCGCGGCCCTCGGTCTATGGTTGTTGAACATTGTTTTTTTGTGGAGTTATCCGACGGCGTTGACTCTCTGGTCGAAGCCGCTGTTATTGGCGCTCAATGGTTTGTTACTGCTAATTTTTACATGGCTGGCAGTGGTGTTAATCTTGGCGCAATCGAATGGCGAGTTGTTGTTACTACTAGGTATCGGGGTGGTTGTTTTCGCCGATGTTGGCGGTTATTTTGGCGGCAAAATTTTCGGTCGACGGCAGTTGGCACCGCAGGTAAGTCCAGGTAAAACCTGGGAGGGCTTTGCTTGCGGTATCGCCCTACAAATTCCTATTTTAATGTTGCTCGTGCTGTCACCAGCGTTGGCGATGCCAGTCGGGACTGCGGCGCTGTTAGTATTTCCAGTGGCGTTGATCTCAGTGTTTGGAGATTTGTTTGAAAGCATGCTGAAGCGTTCTAGTGGCCTTAAAGACAGTAGTAGCCTATTGCCGGGGCACGGCGGCCTGCTCGACCGGATGGATGGCGTTATGGCCGGATTGCCGCTGTTCGCTTTGCTACTGCTGACGCGGCCGTTATAAATGCGCCAAATGATTACGTTACTTGGCGCGACGGGCACCATCGGCGTCAATACCTTAGATGTTATCGAGCGTCATCCCGAACGCTTTGAGGTGTTCGCGCTGAGTGGTCATCGGCAATTTCAGCGCTTGGCTCAACAGTGTATTCGCCATAAACCGCATTATGCAGTGGTCCTGGATCCGCAGGTCGCGCTCAAGTTGTCGGCGTTATTGACCGCTGCTGAGTGTGCCACGGAGGTGCTGGTCGGCCCCCAAGCGCTCTGTGATGTCGCCAGTGATCCTAGCGTAGATACGGTTATGGCGGCGATAGTTGGCGCTGCCGGGCTGGGCTCGACGATGGCTGCGGTGCGCGCCGGCAAAAAACTCCTATTGGCAAATAAAGAGTCACTGGTGATGGCCGGGACGCTGTTTATGCAAGCGGTGGTTGAGTCCGGATCAATCGTGTTGCCGATCGACAGCGAACACAACGCTATCTTCCAATGCTTGCCGGTGTCCTACGCCGATGATCATCGTGGCGGCGTCTCTAAGTTATTATTATCGGCCTCTGGCGGTCCCTTTCGAGGTTGGGATCGTGACCGGATGCGCGGCGTAACACCAGCCGAGGCGTGCGCTCATCCGCAGTGGGCAATGGGTGATAAGATTTCTGTCGATTCTGCGACAATGATGAACAAGGGACTCGAAGTCATCGAGGCGGGCTGGCTCTTTGATATGCCGGCATCAAAGATTGACGTTGTCATTCATCCACAGAGTATCATTCACTCAATGGTGCAGTATGTGGATGGCTCAGTGTTAGCGCAGCTAGGCCATCCAGACATGCGTACCCCGATTGCCCATGCGCTGGCATGGCCCGAGCGCATGCGATCGGGTGTCGCGGATCTAGACTTGGTGGCGCTGTCGCGGCTCGATTTCGCCGCCCCAGACGACCGCAATTTTCCGTGCCTAGCGATGGCATACGGGGCTGCGAAGGCGGGCGGCGATGCGCCGACCGTGTTAAATGCAGCCAATGAAATAGCGGTTCAGGCGTTTCTCGATCTGCGTATAGACTTTACCGAGATTGCCGAGGTCGTCGACCATATTATGAATGAATACCGTTTTAGTGAACCTGAGTCGCTAGCTGCTGTCGAAGAGTCTGATGCCAGAGCGAGGGTGATGAGCGTGGCTCGAATTAACCGGATTGAGAGTTAAATTATGCAGATATTTGAAACACTGTTATATACCTTTATAGCCCTCGGCCTACTGGTGACGATCCATGAATTCGGACACTTTTGGGTGGCCCGACGCTGCGGTGTCAAGGTAGAACGTTTTTCGATCGGTTTTGGCACGCCATTGGTGCGCTGGACCGACAAGCTTGGCACCGAATTTGTTCTTGCGGCCTTGCCTCTTGGCGGGTATGTGAAGATGCTCGATGCTCGAACTGGTGAGGTAGCAGAGGAGGACTTGCCCTTCGCATTTAGCAGCGTTAGCGTGTGGCGCAGGATTGCCATCGTGAGTGCCGGGCCGATGGCCAATTTTATACTTGCGGTGTTTGCGTTCTGGATGATATTTCTCGCCGGCGAAGTTGGTGTCAGACCGGTGGTTGGAGAAGTTGCGCTCGGCTCTGACGCTCAGCGTGCGGGGTTCGAACGGGGTATGACGATTCTCTCGGTTGGCGATGAGGCGACCCCTAGTTGGGACGTTCTGTCAAAAAGACTGTTTGGCTTTGTTGGCAGCACTGAAAATATCCCCTTTGTCGTGCAGTTGGCCGATTCTAACGTGTCGGTGCCATTGCAAGTGCCGATTGACCGATGGCTGCGCGATACGATGGATCCGGTGCCACTGCGTGAACTGGGCATTAGTCCCGCGTACGAATTACAGTCTCTAAGCTTTGCTGCGATCGATGAGGGCAGTGCGGCTGCGCGCGCCGGTCTCGAGGTTGGCGATCAGGTAGTCGAGATCAATGGCATCACCATCGATCATATCGATACCTTTATTCAGGCGGTAGCAACGAGTCCCAACCGTGCAGTCACCCTGCTGATTAATCGTCAAGATGCTCAGCTCCTGGTCGATGTGGTGCCGGCTTTGGTACAAAGTGGCGAGTCCGACATCGGGCGAATTGGCGTGACACTAGCGCCCAAGGGAAAGTTTCCCGACAGCATGGTGTTTCATGTTGACCACAGTCTTTGGAGTGCTTTGGTAAAAGGCGTTGACCAAACGGTCGAGTACAGTGTGTTCGTGGTAAAATCCTTGGGTAAATTGGTCGTCGGCGATTTGTCGCCGAAAAACCTTAGCGGTCCTATCACGATTGCTAAAGTGGCGGGAGACTCGGCGAGAGCCGGAGTGGATAATTTTATTCGCTTTGTGGCGATTCTCAGTATAATGTTGGGAGTAATGAATTTGTTGCCGATTCCGGTGTTAGACGGAGGGCATCTAGTCTACTATATGGTGGAAGTTGTAAAAGGTTCGCCGGTTTCTGATAAAGTGCAGATCGCCGGGTATAAAGTAGGATTTACCTTGCTTGTGGGATTGATGGTGGTAGCCACTTTTAATGATCTGACAAGAGCTTTCTTATAATGCTGTCGCGAACCCTCTAATGGATTACATAACTTAAATGTCACGTTACTGGTTAGTCCTTCTGTTTGCAGTTATTTTGCATAGTTCCCAGTCCCATGCCGAAGTCTTTGAGATCAAAGATATACGCATCGAGGGATTGCAACGTGTTTCTGCCGGGTCGGTATTCGCCGCTCTGCCTTTAAGTGTCGGCGATTTGGTCGACGACGCTAGCTTGCGTGATGCGTCGCGGGCACTCTTTCGGACGGGATATTTTTCCGACGTGGTGATGGCGCGCGACAACAATGTTTTGGTGATCGGGCTCGGCGAACGGCCGGCGGTCACAGAAATAAAACTCGATGGTAACAAGGCAATCGAAACCGAGCAATTACTGTCTGCGCTGCGCGACAATGGTCTCGCCGAGGGGCAGATTTTTCGGCAGGTGATCCTCGAGGGGATGACGCAAGAATTGCAGCGACAGTATGTAGCGCAGGGGCGTTATGGCGCTTTGGTCGAAACCGAAGTGCAGCAACTACCGCGAAACCGCGTAGCGATCAACATAGACATCGATGAGGGCGACGTGGCAAAAATTCGCCATATCAATATTATCGGCAATCAGGCGTTCTCCCAAGAGGAGTTGCTCGAAAAGTTTGAACAGCGCAGAACCGGCTGGTTGTCATGGATTTCTAGCGATGACAAGTATGCGCGGGAAAAGCTAACGGGGGATTTGGATACGCTAGAGTCTTGGTATTTAGATCGCGGTTATCTAAAATTTGAGTTGGCGAGCACGCAAGTTTCCATCAATGCCGCTAAAGATTCGGTCTACATCACGATAAATATCGATGAGGGCGATATCTATACGATCGATGAGGTGGACTTGGCGGGTGAGCTTAAAATCCCCGAAGAACAGATCAAAGCGCTGGTCATACTGCGTGAGGGAATGACCTTTTCGCAAGCCTTGATGACCGCTTCGAGTGAGTACATCACCAAGCGGTTGGGCAATGAAGGTTATACCTTTGCCGAGGTCAATGGCTACCCTGACATCGATGAGGAGGCGAAGACAGCCAAGATCACTTATCTGGTCAAGCCGGGGATGCGCGCCTATGTGCGACGCATCGAATTTCGCGGTAATACTAAGACCGCGAGTATGGTTCTGCGTCGCGAGATGCGGCAGATGGAGGGCGGTTCGGCGAACAATGCCTTGATCGAACACTCCAAGGTACGCCTTGAACGTCTGGGGTTTTTCAAAGAGGTCAATATTGAAAACATACCAGTTCCCGGGACCAACGACCAAATTGATGTGATCTACACCGTAGAGGAGCAGCCCTCAGGCTCGGTCGGAGCCAGTTTGGGATTTGCTCAGGGTTCCGGATTAATCCTTGGTGCAAACCTGAGTGAGAACAACTTTCTTGGCACCGGCAAGCAGGTGGGTGTCGGAGTTAACCGCAGTCGCTACCAAACATCGGTGAACTTTAGCTACACTGAACCCTATTTTACCGTCGATGGGGTTAGCGTGGGCTACTCGTTATTTGGTCGTAAAACCAACTATGATGAAATCAATATTGCCAGTTTCTCAACCAACAGCTACGGCGCGAGTGTTAACTGGAGTTACCCAGTGTCTGAAGTTGAGCGCATTGGTCTCGGTTTTGGCTATGAGAATTTAGCGCTCGAGACGGGCGCATATGCGTCATCTGAAATTGCCGCTTTTGTTGACGAAAATGGCACCGATTTCGATACCATCAATTTTAATATCAATTGGGTTCGCTCTACCCTAAACCGAGGTGTATTTGCCACGCGCGGAACTTCGCAGCGATTGGGAATGGATGTGTCGGTGCCGGGATCAGGATTAGAGTACTATAAATTTACCTACTCAGGGCAGTATCTGCGTGGCTTGACGCGGTCGTTAACGTTAAAGCTGCGCTCCGACTTGGGCTACGGCGAATCCTATGGTGGCACCAGTCAATTACCTTTTTTCAAGAATTTTTACGGTGGTGGCTTTGGGTCGGTACGCGGGTTTAAGCGCAACACCTTGGGTCCCCAAGACACACCGCCAACCGCCAGTGGCGGCTATTACTATGACGATCCCGATCCAATCGGCGGCAACATCCAAATTGAGTTGGGCGCTGAGATTATTTTCCCGTTGCCCTTTCTCAAAGATCAGCGATCGGTGCAATCGGCGCTATTCTTTGACGCCGGCAATATCTTTAACTCGAAGTGTGGCGCCACTCAGGTCAACTGTTTTAAGCCGGAAGTGGGTGAACTGCGGTATTCAGTGGGCTTAGGCGCGACCTGGTTGAGCGGCTTTGGTCCGATTACCTTTAGTATTGCTAAACCTTTAAATAAGAGCGAATATGATGAGACCGAAGTGTTTCAGTTCTCGCTCGGAAATCAATTTTAACTATAGCTAGGAGAAGTAAAGTGCAGAAAATAAAGTCACTGTTTGTGTTGTTGGTCGCCTTGATTGCGTTTACCCCGGTGATGGTGGCCGCGGCTGAAAAAATTGCAGTGATCGATTTTGCCGGCGCGATTTTCGCGTCTGATGCTGCTCAACAACGCGCCAAAGACGCTTCAGAGGGTAGTGACTTTGTCGCCCTTAAAGCCAAGTATGAAGGCTCGGCTGCGGACTTTCAGGCGCTCGCTAAGGAAGCCGAGTCTAAGCGCTTGACCTGGTCGCAAGAACAGGCCGCCGATCACCAGAAGAAAATGGAATACGCCAAGGCCGATGCTGAATTGGCGGGTCGAAAAATTAAGGCAGAGCAGCAGCAGTTGCAGCAGAAAATTTATCAAGAGCTACTGCCCAAGGCACAAGAGGCGTTAGAGGCGGTGATCAAAGAAGAGGGAATTACTATCTTGCTAAAGGCCGAATCACTGGTGATGGCAAGTCCCGAGAGCAACGTTACCGCTAAGGTCGTAGATCGTTTGAACAAAAAGCCGTCCCAGTGACACGCAATGAAAACTGCCTATCGAGCAGCGGAACTTGCAGACTTTTTAGAGCTTGAACTCAGGGGTTGCCCCGACACACCGATTAGTGGATTGGCAACGCTTGAAGAGGCTGGCGCTAGTGATATTAGCTTTGTTGCCCACCCGCGTTATTTAGCGCTGCTGAGGGATAGTGGCGCTGGCGCGGTGATATTATCGGCACGCCATGCCGATAATTTCCCACGAGTTTGTCTGGTTAGTCACGATCCCTATCTGAGTTATGCGAAACTAACCCAGTGGTTTGTCACCGCACCGCAACCAACGCGCGAGATTCACCCGTCTGCGGTGATCTCCTCGGATGCTGTGGTGGCGAGCGATTGTTACATCGGCCCGTGCGCGGTGATTGGCGCTGGAGTATCGATTGCCAGTGGCTGTTATATTGGCGCTAACTCGACGATCGGAGAGCGCTCTTCGTTGGGTTCCGGTTGTCGTATTGAAAGCAATGTGACTATCTACCACGACGTCACCATGGGCAGTCAAGTCACGGTGCACAGCGGTTCGGTGATTGGCGCAGATGGCTTCGGCTTCGCGCCAGACGGCGCTGGAGGCTGGCAAAAAATTCATCAGATCGGTGGCGTTAAGATCGGTGATCGGGTCGAGGTGGGTGCCTGTTCGACGATTGACCGAGGTGCTATTGGCGATACCATCATTGGATCGGGCGTGATTTTAGATAATCATGTGCAGATAGCGCACAATGTACGCCTGGGCGATAATGTGGCCATGGCGGCCTACGCGGCTATCGCCGGTAGCTCCGTGATTGGCGACAATTGTGTGCTGGCTGGGGATGCGGCAGTCTACGGGCACTTGCAACTCGCCGACCGAGTGCAGGTAACGGCGCGATCGACGGTGACTAAGTCGATTACCGAATCCGGGTCCTATTCAAACGCAGCGCTGCCGTTGATGAAATCGGGTCGATGGCGTCGCAATGCCGTGGGCTTTGCTCAGTTAGCGACGCTTGCTAGCCGCCTCGATGCACTGGACAAAAGGACGCGTTCAAGTGACGATTAGGACATGAATCGATCGATAATTAATGGATAATTAACTTAGGTGCCGATGAAACCAATGATGAATGTAAACGACATTATGGCCTTGTTGCCGCACCGCTATCCCATGCTGTTGGTGGATCGAGTTCTGGAAGTTGAGTCGGGGAAACGGATTCTTGGCTATAAAAACATCAGCTTTAATGAGGAAGTTTTTGCCGGCCACTTTCCCGGTGCGCCGATATTCCCCGGGGTCTTAATCATCGAGGCCATGGCACAAATTTCTGGCATTTTAGGCTTTGTCACCACCGGCCAAAAAGCCGATGATGGCATGTTGTATTTGTTTGCTGGGGTCGATCGGGTGCGGTTTAAACAACCCGTTGTGCCGGGAGATCAGTTGATGTTGACCTCCGAGGTCGATGCGGTAAAGCGCAACCTTTGGCGTTTTCGCACCACCGCTGTAGTGGACGGTCAGACGGCCTGTGAAGCGACGCTGTTATGCGCCTATCAAGAGCGAGATAAATTCGAGTGATCCATGCATCAGCGATTATCGATCCGTCGGCGCAGATAGGTGAAAACACCCACGTTGGACCTTGGACGCTGATTGGCCCAGGAGTGGTGATTGGCAAAGATTGTGACATCGCGTCGCACGTTGTTGTCAAAGGTCCGACAGTGATTGGCAACAACAATAAGATATTTCAGTTTTCAACGATCGGTGATTCTACTCCCGACTTGAAATACGCCGGCGAGGCAACAAGGTTGGTGATTGGAGATAACAATACCATTCGCGAAGGGGCGACCATTCACCGTGGAACCGTGCAGGATCGTGGCGAAACGGTCATTGGTAATGACAATCTACTGATGGCCTACGTGCACGTCGGCCACGACTGCAGGGTGGGCAACCACACCATTTTAGTCAACAACGCTAGTTTAGCCGGTCACGTTTTGGTTGGCGACTGGGCGATCTTGTCCGGGTATGCGCTGGTGCATCAATTCGTGCATGTCGGAGCGCATTGCTTTGTCGGGCCCGGAGCCTTTATCTATCACGATATTCCAGCCTTTGTGACGGCCTTTGGCAGTCCGGCAGAACCGCGGACGATCAATCGAGAAGGGCTCAAACGTCGCGGGTTTTCAAGCGCTCAAATCTCTCTCGCCAACCGGGCCTACAAGTTACTTTACCGGCGAGGATTAGCCCTCGATGAGGCGCTTTTAGAAATTGCAGCACTCGGCAATGATGCAATCATCGGACTTTTTCTAGATTCGATCAAGCATTCGACTCGCGGTATTATTCGCTAAATGTCGAACACGCCTGTATTTGCGATGGTGGTAGGCGAATCCTCGGGCGACATACTCGGCGCTGACCTAATCAAAGCGCTCCGTAAACGCCACCCAAATGCTCATTTTGAGGGCATTGGCGGTCCATTGATGCAGGCGCTTGGTTTCCAGTCGCACTTCGATATGGAGCGCCTTTCGGTGATGGGGTTTGTCGAACCGCTAAAGCGGCTGCCAGAGCTACTGTCGATGCGCCGTGCGTTGATTAGGCGTTATAGAAAAACGGCGCCGGCCGCCTTTATAGGTATAGATTCGCCGGATTTCAATTTGCAAATCGAGTTGTCATTGCGTCAATCGGGTGTAAAAACTATTCACTACGTCAGCCCCTCGGTGTGGGCCTGGCGGCAGGGGCGGATCAAGAAAATTATACGCTGCGTCGACTTGATGCTGACCCTACTGCCGTTTGAAAGCGATTTTTATCGACAGCATCAGGTGCCCGTGCGGTTTGTCGGACACCCACTTGCGGATCAATATCCACTACAGCCAGACACCATTGGCGCTCGGCGAGCACTTGGCCTCCGACTGGATGCGCCGACTTTGACGCTGATGCCGGGGAGTCGGGAGTCCGAAGTCGACATGATGGCGCAACTTTTTATGCAGGTTGTAGCGCGGGTTAGGGAAAAGGTTCCCAACCTTCAGGTGCTGGTGCCGGCCGCCAATGCGGCGCGCTATCGTCAATTAACCGCGTTACTCGCGTCTTTTAATCTCTCTGAGGTGCGGTTGTTGGAGCAACAGTCAAAACTCGCCATGGAGGCTTCAGATGTGGTTTTGTTAACGTCCGGAACAACGGCACTCGAGGCGATGTTGCTGAAAAAACCGATGGTGGTGAGTTATCGGTTGGGCGCGTTGACCTACAAAATTGTTGCGCCGATGATCGTGACGCCGTTTATTTCTATTCCAAATTTATTGGCCAAGCGCATGTTAGTGCCTGAATTGATTCAGGATGACGCCACGGTCGATGGTCTTAGCGATGCGGTGATGGGCGCTTTTAGCCCTGCACAAAACGGCCAATTGATTTCAGAATTCACCGCGTTCCACCAGGCGCTGAAGTTACCATCCGGAGAGTTGGCTGCTGCTGCGATCGACGAGTTACTACGTTAATGGCCGCTTGGTGCCCGCCGTCGGGGGTAGAGTGTCTTGCCGGCGTCGACGAGGTGGGCCGAGGGCCGCTTGCTGGAGATGTCGTGGTCGCTGCGGTGATATTACCGCAGAACCACCAATTGGTCGGCCTGAATGATTCTAAGCGCCTGTCACAAAAACGCAGAGAAGAGCTTTTCGAGCAAATTACGGCAAGCGCTGTGTGCTATGCAATTGCCAGAAGCGGGGTGGCGGAAATTGACCGAGTGAATATCCTTCAGGCGACATTAAACGCCATGGATCGGGCGGTAACGGCGCTCAGTGTGGTGCCAGATTTTGTTGCGGTAGACGGTAATCGGCTGCCCGATTGGCGCTTCAGAGCTGAGGCAGTAGTCAAGGGGGATGGCCGCGTTGATGCCATCAGTGCGGCGTCTATTGTTGCCAAGGTGGTTCGCGATCGAGAGATGATAGAACTTGCTAAACGCTACCCAGACTATGGTTTTGAGGCGCACAAGGGTTACGGAACAGCGCGCCACATGGCCGCGCTTCGACAGTTTGGGCCGACGCCAATTCACCGGATGTCGTTTGCGCCATTGCGCAGCGCGCGGGATTGGCCCAGTCGTTCGCTTTAGCGCTCGACATCGAGAGATAATTTTTTAGGCTAGCAGATTAGTCCTTGTACTGTGTTGCTTGAGCACTTACATTTATCATCTTACCAGCGATTTAGGGAGTGATGCCGTTGCGCAACGCAGAAATTACCGGATGGGGGCGATATATACCCTCGCTGGTTGTAACTAACCGCGATCTAGTCGATTTCGTGGATACGTCAGACGAGTGGATTGAATCGCGAACAGGTATTAAACAACGTCATTATAGCCACGTTTCGACCGGCGAGATGGGCTGGCTGGCGGCAGAGCACGCCCTAGCGGCAGCGGGTTTGAGCGCGGCAGATCTGGATTTAGTGATTTTAGGTTCGACCACTCCGGACGAGGTCTGTCCAAATACGGCCAGTTACATAAAAAATAAGTTGGGTGCCAGCGACGCAGCCGCTTTTGATTTGAACTCGGCGTGCACCAGTTGGTTTTATGGATTGACCGTGGCGACCGATATGATTAAAGCCGGAACTATAAAGCGCGCGCTGGTGATTGGCGCCGAGCGCTTATCTCTGGCGATGGATTGGAACAAGCGCGAGTCCTGCTGCCTGTTTGGCGATGGTGCAGGTGCAGTAGTGGTGCAGAGTAGTAGCTCTGATACCGGGCTGCTATCTTCGAAATTGAGTTGTGTCCCGGACAGTCGTGATTATTTAAAAATTCCCTGTTGGGGGATTCGACCCGAGTTGCATACCGGAGGGTTGCATCCATCGTTGGACTTTGACGGTACAGCCATTTTCAAGCGCGCTATTGTGGCGATGGCTAAAGACTGTCATCAAGCCCTTGAAGCTGCCGGAGTGTCGCTGGAGGACATCGATCTTTTCGTGCCTCACCAAGCCAATGCCCGAATCATTGAAGGGCTTGCCCGAAAGCTCAATTTTCCCGCCGAGAAAACCGTTATCTGCATTGATAAATATGCCAACACCTCTGCGGCGTCGATGCCGATAGCCCTCTGTGAAGCCCTGGATAGTGGTAGGCTCAAACCCGGCATGACGATACTCATGGCGACCTTTGGCGCTGGTCTTACTAGCGGTGCGGGTGTTATGCGCTGGGGTGATCGGGTGGTGATCGAGGGCGTATCCGATGCATCGATTCCCGCTTATGATCAATCGGTACGCGAGCTTTTGAGCGATAGCTTTAGTTATCATGGCGTGGTGTGTAAGTCTCAACCGGTGGGTCAATGAACGCTGATTTTGTTCATCTGAGGTTGCACTCAGAGTTCTCCCTAGTTGACGGTTTAGTGCGTATTAAACCGCTGATTGCTGCGGTTAGCGATCGGGCAATGCCGGCGGTGGCGGTGACTGACGTCACCAATTTTTTTGCCCTTGTCAAATTTTATAAGGCCGCTCAGGCTGCCGGTATTAAGCCGATTGCTGGAGCCGACCTGCGCGTGCTCGACGATGGTAATGACGGCCAGAGTGGCCAGTTACTGCTGTTGGTACAAAATGATGCCGGCTATAGAAACCTCACCGCGATTATTTCCAGGGCTTATCAAGAGGGCCAGCGTCAAGGTGTTCCCTACGTTCAAATGGCATGGCTAGAGGGTAGCAACGATGGCCTTATTGCTCTCTCTGGAGGCGTTCAGGGCAGTCTAGGGATCGCGCTGAATTCGGGTCGCAATGACGATGCGGAGCGTTTGATTAAAGGGTTTAAGGGCTTGTTTCCCGAGCGTTTTTACGTTGAATTACAGCGCACCGGCCGGCAGGGCGAGGACGACTATATCGAAGCGGCGGTGGCACTGGCAGCGGCACACGATTGCCCTGTGGTTGCGACCAATGATGTGCGGTTTTTAGACGCGTCGGAGTTTGATGCCCACGAGGCCCGAGTCTGTATCGCCGAGGGCCGGACGCTGGACGATCCTCGTCGAGAGAAGCGTTACTCAGATCAGCAATATTTGCGTTCACCGGTTGAAATGCAGCAGTTGTTTGAGGATCTCCCGGAGGCGCTGGAAAACAGCGTGGAAATCGCTCGTCGCTGTAGTTTAGAGCTGCAACTCGGAGAGTATTCGCTGCCGGAGTTTCCGATTCCGGAGGGCTTGACTGCCAACGATTACTTTATTCAGTTGTCGCAACGCGGATTGCGCGATCGATTGTCGCAGCGCGCTGCGGATGAGCTGTCTGCAACGCTTCGTAGCGACTACGACGAGCGGCTAAAGTTTGAACTCGACATTATTATTCAAATGGGCTTTACCGGTTATTTTCTGATTGTGATGGATTTTATTCTATGGGCTAAGAATCATGATATTCCGGTTGGCCCAGGAAGAGGATCTGGGGCGGGTTCGTTGGTGGCTTATGCGTTGCGAATCACCGATATAGATCCATTGGCTTATGATTTGCTTTTCGAGCGGTTTTTGAATCCGGAGCGTGTTTCGATGCCGGATTTTGATATCGACTTTTGTATGGAAGGGCGCGATCGGGTGATTTCATACGTTGCCGAACGCTATGGCCGTCAAGCGGTATCGCAGATCGTTACGTTTGGGACAATGGCAGCAAAGGCGGTGGTCAGAGACGTTGCACGGGTGCAGGGAAAGTCGTACGGGTTGGCGGATAAATTATCGAAGATGATTCCATTCGAAGTGGGAATGACGCTCGAAAAAGCGCATGAACAAGAGGCTATGTTGCGCGATTTTCTCGACCAAGATGAGGAAGCCGAGGAAATATGGAGCTTGGCGTTAGAACTTGAAGGTCTGACCAGAAACTGCGGTAAACACGCCGGTGGTGTGGTTATAGCACCGACCAAGATCATCGATTTCTCACCGGTCTACTGCGACGAAAGCGGATCTGGGATGGTCACCCAATTCGATAAAAATGATGTCGAAGAAGCGGGCTTGGTCAAGTTTGATTTTCTTGGTTTGAGGACTTTGACGATCATCGATTGGGCGGTAAAAATGATCAATCAAAGGCGCGCGGAGGAGGCTGAAGCAGCGCTGCAAATAGAGGCAATCCCGCTCGATGACGAGGCGACGTTTAAACTCATGCAACGGGCCGAAACCACTGCGGTATTTCAGCTAGAATCGCGCGGCATGAAGGAACTCATACGCAAGCTCGGGCCGGATCGATTTGAAGATATTATCGCGCTGGTTGCGCTGTTTCGACCGGGTCCACTGCAATCGGGTATGGTCGATGACTTTATCAACCGAAAAAAGGGTCGTGCCGAAGTCAGTTACCCTCACCCGCAATACCAACACGAGTGCCTAAAGCCCAGTTTAGAGCCAACCTATGGGATTATTTTGTATCAAGAACAGGTGATGCAAATCGCCCAGGTAATGGCTGGGTTTACCCTCGGTGGCGCCGACCTATTGCGGCGTGCCATGGGTAAAAAGGACGTCGCTAAAATGGCCGAACAGCGCTCGATCTTTGTTCAGGGAGCTCTCGACAAAGGCTATAGCGAGTCGCTGGCAACGAACATTTTTGAATTGATGGAGAAATTCGCGGGCTACGGTTTCAATAAATCTCACTCGGCGGCCTACGCGCTGGTGGCCTATCAAACGGCCTGGCTTAAGACGCATTATCCAGCACAATTTATGGCCGCAACGATCTCATCCGATATGGATAAAACCGATAAGGTGGTGGGCTTCATCGACGAGTGCCGGGCCATGGGTTTGAGCCTACTGTCGCCAGACGTTAACGCTGGTGAGTTTCAATTTAGCGTCGATCAGGAGAATCAAATTCTCTACGGATTAGGCGCTATCAAAGGGCTTGGTGAGGGGCCGGTTGAGAGTATTATCGAGGCGCGAAAATCGGGCGGAGCCTTTGTTGATTTATTTGATTTTTGCGCTCGTGTGGATGCGCGAAAAGTTAACAAGCGCGCGCTGGATGCGCTGATCCGCGCCGGCGCTCTCGATCAAATAGGCCCTGCGGGTGAGACGGGTTACCGGCGAGCATTAATGTTGATGGCCATGGATGAGGCGATCAAGATATCCGAACAACAGGCGCACAACGCCAACAGTGGTATGGGGGACTTGTTTGGTAGCTCGATTGCGGATAGTGCCGAAGCGATAAATTATGGCAATTATCCCAACGTGCGCGACCTGACGCCAAAAGAACGCCTGGCGGGAGAAAAGGAAACCCTCGGCCTTTTTCTGACAGGTCATCCGATCGACGAATACCGGGACGAAATGCAGCTGATGGCGCTGACATCGATTGCTAAAACCCGTCCGGGTAAAGAGCCATGCACGGTGGCTGGAATGCTTATTGGTATTCGAATTATGAAAAATAAACGCGGTGAAAATTTCGCGTTTTTGACGCTTGACGACAAGAGTGGTCGGCTTGAGCTTTCAGTGTTCGCAGAAAAATTTATCGCTTACCGAGAACTCTTGGTCAAGGATGCGATGTTGGTGGTCAAGGGAACGGTGTCCGAAGATGGCTTTACCGGTGGACTCAAAATGCTGGCCGAGTCGATACAATCGATCTACTCGGCGCGCTGCGCAAAGTTGAAAACTTTAGAGTTGCAAATAGACGGTAGTGCGCCCGATTGGGTGGATCGTGTGCAACACACGTTAAATGATTATCGCGAGGGGATTTGCCCCGTGGTGATCGATTACTCGGTAAACGATGCAGCGGCTAAATTGGCTTTGGGTGAAGATTGGCGGATTCAACCGCGTGACGAATTAATCGCCAAATTACGCGATCAGTTCGGCACTCACAGCGTAACCCTGCGCTATTTGTAAAAACATTGCGCGCTGTGAATGGGTGCCCTAGCAGAGTGCTGCAAAAATGTTAGACTACGCACCACTTTAGCACTAAGCCCCGATTTGTTATGAATTTAAACTACCTGCCTTTTGAACAACCGATTGCTGAACTGGAAGCCAAAATTGAAGAGTTACAATCGGTTGGCAATGACAATGATTTAAACATTGCCGAAGAGGTTGCGCGGTTGCGCGACAAGTCGCAAAAGCTCACAGGGCGCATTTACAGTAAGCTGACACCATGGCAGGTGGTACAGGTAGCCAGACATCCCCACAGACCTTATAGCGCGGATTATATTCAACGCATCTTTACCGATTGGGATGAATTACACGGTGACCGCCATTTTGGTGATGACAGTGCGATTATTGGCGGAGTGGGGCGACTCGATGGCAAGCCGGTCATGGTCATAGGGGAAGAGAAGGGCCGTGGTGTCACCGACAAAGTCATGCGTAATTTTGGCATGCCTAAACCCGAAGGCTACCGCAAGGCGCTGCGCCTAATGGAGACCGCAGAGCGCTTTAAAATGCCGGTGTTAACTCTGATAGATACCCCGGGAGCCTATCCGGGTATAGACTCTGAAGAACGCAATATTTCAGAGGCTATAGCGCGTAATTTAGCGGTGATGTCGCGCTTAAAAACGCCGATTGTGTGTACCGTCATAGGCGAGGGTAGTTCGGGTGGCGCGTTGGCGATAGGCGTGGGCGATCGTTTGAATATGTTGCAGTACAGCACCTACTTTGTGATTTCACCCGAGGGTTGTGCCAATATTATCTGGAAGACCACTGAAAAAGCGCCACAGGCGGCTGAGGCGATGGGCGTTACCTCGTCGCATTTGCAGGCGCTAGGCATCATAGATGAAACCATTGCCGAACCCCTAGGTGGGGCGCATCGCGACATAGAAACCATGAGCGATGCCTTGCGCGGGCGCCTGATTGAACAGGTCGATGAACTCCAATCCGTCGATTTAGAGGTGTTGCTGGATCGGCGTTATCAACGTTTGATGTCCTACGGCCAGCCGGATTAAGCCAATCTAGTCGATAGGTTATAGTTCCTTTGGCTATTGATCGCCAGAATTATCTTGCTTGTTAGCATCCTTTAAGCCCAACGGATTGTGTCGCATGACCCCATGAAAAGTCTTTGCGGCCTGCGCAACGGGGGCTAAGCAGTGCGAGCGACAGGACGTTATAAAAGGTGCAGAGCAAGATGCCCGATGCCTCAAAAAGTAGTGAATGTCGTACAAGGTGCCGCAGGCGTCCAGTGTGTTATCGTCAGGCGTTGTGTATGTAGGTGTCAAGGTGGATGAGCGTTGTACCCCGTGTCACACTTATTTGCGGGATATAAGAGCGGTTTAAAAAGGGGTATAGCGAGGTATAGAATGGATTCAAAATCCGCCAGCACCCTAACGACTCCCGCCATTGTGACTGCATCTAGCGTGATCGATTTGTTTGATGCCACGTTCCGCGACAGCGAGAGTACGCGGCTAGAGGGTGGGTATGACGAGCCTTTATACCGACCCAAATCGGCGCAGCAGGCGCACCACTGCATCTGTTTTAGAGCGGATTATGTGTCCAGTGCGCTCCACGAAGTGGCGCATTGGTGCTTAGCCGGCCGGCGGCGACGGCGCTTGGTGGATTATGGCTATTGGTATGAACCCGACGGGCGGTCGGCAGAAAGACAATTACAGTTTGAGCAGGTTGAAATAAAACCCCAGGCGCTGGAATGGCTGTTTAGCACCGCCTGCGTTCACCCATTCCGTCTCAGTAGGGACAATTTATCGACGTTGCCAAGCACTGATAGTTTTCCTAAGGCGGTGTTGAATCAGACCCAGCGTTGGTGCACTATTGACGCCATCCCCGAGCGTGCAGGCGTCTTCATTGAGGCACTATCTCACCGTTATAAAGCACCTGATATATCCGATTTAAATAACTATAATTTATCGGATTTATTCTAAAATTTGTGTAATTTTCAGGTTTTATTAAGATGCCTAATGTGGAGTTTTAAATGAATATTGTGGCCGATGATAATATGCCCGGGGTCGAGGAATTGTTTGGCGCCTACGGCGACATCAAACAGATTAGCGGCCGTCAAATGTGCCCAGCCGATGTCGCTACGGCGAACTTATTGTTAGTGCGTTCGGTAACCAAGGTCAATCGAGAGTTACTTGATACCAGTGCGGTGCAATTCGTCGCTTCAGCCACGATTGGTACTGACCATGTCGATCTTGATTACTTGCAAGAACGCGGGATCGGCTTTGCCCATGCGCCTGGCTGCAATGCCGATGCAGTGGTGCAGTACGATCTGTCGGTGTTTTGTCGGCTCATGCCCCACTGGCGTGAACTCAGCGTCGGTATCGTTGGTTGCGGTAATGTCGGCGGTCGTCTGTACCGAATCCTCAAGGCGCTAGGCGTTGCCTGCCGGGTCTATGATCCTTTTTTACACGCCGACAGTAATCCTGATTTGGTTGAATATGGCGATGTGTTAAAAGCCAATATTTTGTGTTTTCACACGCCGCTCACGCGCGATGGCCCACACCCAACTGAGCACTTGATGGGTCGTCAACAGCTTGCTGAGTTGGCGCCGGGAACGCTGCTTTTAAATGCCGGTCGGGGCGCTGTGATCGACAGCCGAGCACTTGTCGAAAGCCTTGCGCTGCGCGGCGATCTCTTAGTGGCGCTCGACGTTTGGGAGACCGAACCGACCATCGATAGGGCGCTACTCGAACTGGTCGCAATTGCCACGCCGCATATTGCCGGGCACAGCGTCGAGGGCAAGATGCGCGGCACCGAGATGATTTTTGAGCGATTTTTGGCTTGGCGCGGTGAGCTTAATAAGCCACAAAAAGTTATCTTTGAGCAGACCGAAGAGTTGGCGATTGAAGCTGCTGCGAATCCAATAAATGCCGCTATTTTAGCCAGTTACGATGTCTCTAAGGACGATCAACGCTTTCGAGAGAGCATGCATCGCTCGGCAAATACAGCGCATGATTTTGATCGATTACGACGTGAATATCCGGTGCGCCACCAGTTCAGTCATTTCCGATGCCCCGACGCCAGCGATTGTCAGAGTGACCTCAAGTCGCTGGGTTTTGTCACCTAAAGTCAGGCTATCCGCGCATTTTGGCTAAAAAGTTCGCCAGTCGCGAGATCGCTTCCGTGAGTTGGCTTTGATCTGGCAGGAACACGATGCGAAAGTGTTGTTTGCCTGGCCAGTTAAACGCGCTTCCTTGTACCAGCAGCACGCGCTCTTGTTTGAGAAAGTCAAACACGAACTTTTCATCGTCCAAGATCGGATATACCTCGGGATCTAACTTGGGAAATAGATACATCGCCGATCGCGGTTTAACGCAGGACACGCCCGGTATGTCGGTAATCATTTTATAGGCGAGGTCGCGTTGTTCGCGTAGTCGGCCACCCGGCGCAATTAAATCATCGATGCTTTGATAGCCACCGAGCGCGGTCTGTACCGCGAGCATTGCCGGCACGTTGGCGCATAGGCGCATTGTCGCCAGCATGACCAGGCCGTCGAGGTAGTCCTTGGCGCCGTGTTTGGCGCCGCTGGCGACAATCCAACCAGATCGAAAGCCGGCCAAGCGATAGGTTTTTGAAAGTCCGTTAAAGGTTAGGCAGAGCACATTTTTAACGCGCGTTGACAGCGGTTGATGGGCCGCGCCTTCGTAGACAATTCGGTCGTAGATTTCATCGGCAAAAATCACTAAATTATGCTTTTCGGCCAAAGCAATGATTTGGTCGAGCACTTTCGCAGAGTAAATGGCACCAGTTGGATTGTTTGGATTGATGACCACGATAGCGCGCGTTTTTGGCGTCAGCTTCGCTTCTATGTCGGCAATGCTTGGTTGCCAATCGTCTTCTTCATCGCACAGGTAGTGCACTGGGGTGCCACCACTGATCGAGGTAGCCGCGGTCCATAGGGGGTAGTCCGGTGCGGGTATTAATATTTCATCTCCCGGGTTGAGCAGTGCCTGCATCGACATCATGATGAGTTCGCTGACACCGTTGCCCATAATGACGTCTTCGACATCGACGCTCTCTACCCCAAGCGCTTGATACTTTTGCATCACCGCCTTGCGTGCGGCGAATAAACCTTTGCTGTCGCTGTAACCCTGGCCGTCCCGGAGGTTTTTGATCACGTCATAAAATATTTCGTCGGGGGCATCGAAACCAAAGGCGGCGGGGTTACCAATGTTGAGTTTGATGACTTTTTGGCCCTGATCCTCAAGCCAAGTGGCATGATCAAGCACGGGTCCACGTATGTCGTAGTGGGCATCATCGAGTTTGTGTGACTTTCGTACGCGCATATTGATAGCTTCACAGTGGTGCGTTGAATCAGTAGGTATTGTAGCGAATTACGCAGAATAATTTGCAAATATCATCTCTGCTGGACAAATTAAAGGTCGCGCTAGTGTGGGTGGCTAGACACCGTGCGCTTTTGTCATTTTGTCGCCTTGAGGAGAAGGGCGTTATGACCAAAATGTGTCATAAAATAGCCGCCGGTAGGCCGGCGCGAAAGATTTTCAGCGCAGCGTTTATTGCCAATCGTTGACTATTCGGGGGTTGTAGAGCGTCAGTTAGCACAAACCGCAATTAAGCGACGTTGTAGTTGGGCGTTGGTCTTGACAGACATCGACTTGCTACTTAAAATGCGCCGCTTGTTCGTCCAATACGTCCCGTTCGTCTAGAGGCCTAGGACACCGCCCTTTCACGGCG
>CESJ01043250.1_pt1 | contig 30322 bp, 27 predicted proteins | sample 356311 | NCBI WGS metagenome assembly CESJ01 (sample SAMEA2621487, study PRJEB7988) | marine metagenome | biome: marine biome (ENVO:00000447); feature: surface water layer (ENVO:00002042); material: "saline water (ENVO:00002010), including plankton (ENVO:xxxxxxxx)" | depth 5 m
CGGCGTCACAGCTGCAGATATCGATTATGCGCTGACACAGGCAGGTGTGCCCGCGTTGGAAAAAGCGCAACTCTCACAGCTTTCAGGTGGTCAATTTCAACGGGTTTTACTTGCGCGTGCACTGATAGCAAAACCCGATTTGCTGCTTTTGGATGAAGCCACACAGGGGCTTGATCAACGCGGTTCTGCATCTTTTTACCAACAGATCGAAACTGTGCGGCGGAATACAGGTTGTGCAGTTCTTATGATCAGTCACGAATTGCATGTCGTGATGAGCGCGTCTGACCGCGTTATCTGCCTTAATGGACATATTTGCTGCGAAGGGACACCGGCAGTGGTTGCATCTGCACCAGAATATAGGGAGTTATTTGGCACAGGAACTGGAGGCGCACTGGCACTTTACCGGCACGAACATGACCATAGTCATCAACACGGTGATCATCCGCATGACCACAATGGGACTGCGAATTAATGCTAGATGATTTTATGATACGTGCTGCATTGGCTGGGATTGGCGTAGCAGTAGCCGCCGCCCCTCTTGGATGTTTCGTAGTCTGGCGACGCATGGCTTACTTTGGAGATGCGACCGCACATGCGGCGATCCTTGGGGTCGCTTTGTCACTCGCATTCTCAATGTCAATCTTTATCGGTACATTGGTGGTTGCATTGCTGATGGCGCTGACAGTTAGTGTGTTATCTGGACGGGGCTATGCAATGGACACATTGCTTGGTGTTTTGGCCCATTCTGCGCTGGCATTTGGACTTGTTGCCGTGTCATTCATTTCAGGTGTGCGAATTGATCTGATGGCTTACCTTTTTGGTGACATTCTTGCGGTCTCTCGTGGAGATCTTGTGATGATTTGGGGCGGAGCTGCACTTGTCGTTGCGTTGATCAGTTGGCGCTGGTCAGCCTTGTTAACCTCAACCATGAACGAGGATTTGGCCCATGCAAGCGGGATCGATCCCAAACGCGAACAATTGGTTCTAACTTTGGCACTTGCCATTACGGTTGCCTTCGCGATCAAGGTGGTTGGCGTTTTACTTATCGCAGCAATGCTTATCATACCAGCAGCCGCCGCGCGGCCCCTATCGAAAACCCCTGAGGGTATGGCATTTGTGGCTGGTATAATTGGAGCGCTTTCAGTCGTAATTGGTCTGCGGGCAGCATATGTATTTGACACGCCAGCGGGACCTTCAATTGTCTGTGTCGCGGCGTTAACTTTTCTGACATTGAGTGTGATTAAGGGTTTTCGCTCTTTAGTATAAAGTGGTGGTGCTAACTCCAATACCGCAAAAAAGCCTATCGTAAGCGGACGGATATTTCTTTCAAAAATAACTGAACAGGGATGAATTAGTTCAAAAGTTGAATAGATTTTGAAAATTTTCCAAGAAAGTTGTTCCAGATAATTACTCGTAAAGGGCCTCGATTTGGGCCGCATAGATGTCTTGCACTTTTGAGCGTCGCACCTTCATGGTGGCGGTAACTTCGCCATCGTCGTGGTCCAGCTCTTTTGGGAGTAAATAAACCTTCTTAATCTGTTCAACACGTGCAAGATTGCTGTTCTGCTGCGCAACTTCTCTTTCGATCAGCGCGATTACATCCGGATGCTCGGCCAAGGATCGGAATGTTGTATATGCAATTCCCTCGCGTTCAGCCCAAAGGCGCACTGTATCCATGTCAATTTGCACAAGTGCCGATACATATGCACGGCGATCTGCGATCACAATGCATTCTTTGATATAGGGTGAGCCCTTAATAATATTTTCGATTAAGGACGGCGACAAGTTCTTACCCGCAGCATTGATCATAATATCTTTCTTGCGATCAATCAGGCTAATGGATCCATCTTTAAAGGCTACAGCTACATCACCTGTGTGCAACCAGCCATCCTGAATGGTTTCAGCGGTAGCGTCGGGACGATTGTAATAACCTTTGAAGACAATACCGCCTTTGACCAGCAGTTCACCATCTTTGGCAATCTTGAAATCGACTCCATCAACAAAGTGACCTACGCGGCCTTCGGAGCAACCCCAATCAGGTTGTATCGTTGCAGCCCCCGTTGTTTCTGACATGCCCCAGGCCTCACGAATGTTAATGCCGATGCCGCGCATAAATGCGAGCAGGTCCTCAGAAATTGGGGCGGCCGCAGAGATTGCTAATCTCACACGCCCAAGACCCAGGTAGGATCTGATATGGCGATAGACCGCCAAGTCCCAGAAGGCGTTTGAGATCTTGTTAGCCAAAGACCATTTATCTCGTCGGATCGCGCCGCGTCGTTCGGCTTGCTTTAGCGCATACAGTGTTAAAGACGATTTTATTTTACCAGAGGTGATAGCCTGAACCATTAGATCGGAGCGCATCTTTTCCCAAATCCGCGGCACACCAAAAAAGATTTGTGGGGCGACTTCGCGTAGATCAATTATAATAGTTCGTAAGCTTTCACCAAAGTTCATAACCATTTTACCTGCTAGCGCGTTGGTTACTGTCACGTTCTGTTCAGCAATGTGGCAAAGGGGTAAATAACTGAGAACATTAGTGCCTGGTGGGTACGTACCAAATATTTCTTTGGCCAAAGTAACAGCGATAGATAGATTTTGGTGACTGATTTCAGCAGCTTTTGGCGGACCTGTCGATCCAGATGTAAAGACCATCATGGCTGTGCGGTCAGGGGTGATTGCGGCTTTGCGCGCCTCGACGGTTTTGTCTGTCCCTTCTTTGATTGCAGTTCGACCCATCTCAAGAACCGCATCAAACGACTTTAGGTTCAGCTCAGTTTCGTCAATTACCCCTTTGGTATTAAAAATGATCAATTGGCGCAATTTGGGTAGTTTCCCGCGCAAATCAATAATTTTGTCCAGTTGCTCCTGATCCTCTATGAACAGCATTGTTGTATCAGAGGATCCCGCTAGGTGTCCGATTTCTGGAGCTGGCGATGTGGGGTACATCCCCGTCACAACACCGCCAGCTGCATTGATCCCAAATTGTGCCAAGACCCATTCACGTCGGTTCTCTGATAGGATACCGATATGTTCACCGTCCTCCATACCTAATTCGATCAAACCCGCCGCAATTGCATGCATGATTTCTTCAAAGTCAGACCAAGTGATTTCTTGCCAAATACCAAAATCCTTTTGGCGCATGGCGACTAAGGTTGGGTCACTGGAGGCGTGCGCCGAAACTATAGAAACGTTGGAGCGGAAATTAGTCATAGCAAACCCTTAACTCAACCAGCGCTTGCGGCGTTTGTAATGTTTAACATCACGAAAAGACTGGCGGCATTCCGAGCCACCCTCAGCGATACCAAGATAGAAACTTTGGATGTCTTTATTATTTTTAAGGGCTTCGATATCTCCCTCGAGAACTATTTGCCCGTTCTCCATAATATAGCCGAAATCAGCCACGGAGAAGGCAACACCTGCGTTCTGTTCAACAACTAGGATCGATGTCCCATCCTCTGTGTTTAAGCGTTTAATTGTATCAAAAATTTCTTTGACAAACTTTGGAGCTAATCCAAGTGATGGCTCATCCATTAGAATTAGTTTGGGACGCGCGATCATCGCGCGGCCAAATGCCAGCATTTGCTGCTCGCCACCTGATAGGTAGCCTGCGATTTGTTTTCGCCGCTCCTGTAGTCTTGGAAAAAATGCGTAGACCTTGTCGAAATCAACCTTGATTCCTCGTCCATCTAAGGCATAGGACGCCGCAATTAAGTTATCCTCTACAGTCATTTCTGAAAAGATACGCCGCCCTTCTCGAACATGGAAAAGCCCTTTCTTTACCAAAACGTCTGGCGCAACATTCTTTATATTCTGACCATCAAAATGAATATGACCTTCACCGACTTCACCGTTTTCTAGCTTCAACAAATTAGAGGCCGCTTTAAGCGTAGTCGTTTTGCCCGCACCATTAGTTCCGAGTAATGTCACAATCTTTCCTTGCGGCACCTCAAGCGAGAGCCCTCGCAAGGCTTGTACAGTATGATAATAGCTCACCTCGATATTCTCAATCGTTAGCATCTGTGCTTACCTGTCATCTTCTTAAGTCTAAAATATCTTGGTTTTGTCAGAAACGGCACTCCGGACGATTGGATGGCCCGAAAGCCATCCAATTCTCGTTTAAGTGCTCAACCAATCAGACGATGGTGTGAATAGCTTGGTCTCGGGTGAGTATTCATAAACACGGCCTGTTCCTATTTTATTGTTGGCCATGGACACAGGTCCACCAAAGAAACCGCCACTGTCCCAATCAGAAATCCCTGATAGGTTTTCCGCCACATTGTCAGCTGTCAGTTCATTTCCAGCCTCAGCTGTGGTGCGCAGAGCTTTCATGGCCAGTTCCAACCCACACATGGCCTGAAGAGCCCAAGTCGACATGTAGTTTTCGAGTGGTGTACCAGCGAACATGGCTTTAGATAGTGCTGCGTACTGTTGATAGCGCGGTGCGTCGTCGCGATCGTAGAAGTAACGGTACGGCATGACGCCCTGATAGCCTGCAAGGAAGGGCCCTGCTTCTGCAGTGATGCGATCCGCGATCAACTTTTCCATACCCCAGAACGTTCCGTGAAATTGGACGGGCAAACCGAATTGGCGTGCACCGCCGATCAGTTGCGGCCAAACGCCAGTTACATAGCCATGCAAGATGCAGTGCTCCGCACCGGATTGTGCTAGTTTTGTAACATGCGTTGGAATATCAGCACCTTGTGGTTTGGTGGTTTCTTCTAGTACGATTTCTAGACCTAATTCAGCAGCTTTCGCTCGACCATGCTCTAGTGGGTCACGACCAAATTCTGTGTTTGAATAGATGATTGCAATTTTGGAGCCGCCCGCTGCTTTGATGTTTTGCATCAAAATGTCAAACTGGTCTTGATAGGTTGGACCAGATAAATATTGGTAGGGGTGTGTTGCTGGATCAGCTAATTCAGATGCAAAAGAAGTTGAGCCCATAAGACGTGCGTTGCCTCCTTTTAGCTCGGGGGCTATTAGCTTCATCGCACCAGTAGAGTCAGAAAAATATGCAACTAATGAATTTCCCTCAGTTGCCAGTGCACGCTGGTAGTTAGCCAATGTATTCTGTGGAACATAACCGGAGTCCTCTGTGACAAAACGGATTGGAATACCCGCGATACCGCCTTCGTCATTAAATAGCTTTTGTGCCAGTGAGAAGGCTGGTGCAACTAGCTGGCCTGCAGTTGCGAATGGCCCTGTCAGGGGCAAAGAAGCGCCTAATACATATTCTTTAGCCTGCGCTTTTAAGATCATCGGCGTGCCTATTGCGGCTGTAGCAGCTGCACCTGTGGCAAGAAATTTACGTCTATTAAATGTCATTATTATCATCTCCCAATGTGGTGGCCTTTTGATTTTTATCCACGCGCAAACGGCCAACGGTTTATAGCGCGAAGTATACGGTCAGTAATTTGATTGATGCCAAGCGGCTCTTTTAGTAAGAAGAAAACGAGTAGAAGACCGAAAACGATTTCTTGGACTGGCGCTGTATATCGTGCCCAATCAAGTGATCCGCCTGTAGCTGAGCTCATACTAATCTTGATTAACTCAGGTACAAGCATGATGATTATAACACCAAATAATGGGCCCAATGTGCGCCCCATACCGCCGACGATCAAGGCTGCGACTAATTCCAATGAAAGGTTCAAGCCAAACTGTTCGGGCAAAATCCGTGCGTAGAAATATGCGCCAAGGGCACCCGACAGCCCGCAATAGCCTGCAGAAATTGCAAAGCTCATCAGCTTATAGCGAAGTAATGAAATGCCAAGAATTTCTGCTGAATAATCACGGTCTCTAATTGCAATAAAGGCACGTCCAACGCGGGTTCGGAATAGGTTCTGTGCTGCAAGCATTGTGCAAATGGCTAGCACTGTGATCAATACATACATCTCGCGTTTGGTATCAAGCTCCCATCCCAAAATGTTCGGTACAGGTGTATCGATTCCAACAATACCCCCTGTCCAGGGTGAGAATAGGTCCTGTTCTATCAGGAATTTAACAATAAAGCTTGCCGCAAGAGTGGCTACAGCGAGGTATAGACCCTTGACGCGTAGGGATGGTAATCCAACAATTATGCCTATGATTGCCGAAACAGAAATAGCCAATGGCACAACGACAAAGGGCAAAATACCAGTGGGCAGGCTGTCGAAGAGATTGCTGAAGATAACCGTTGAATATGCCCCAATTGCAATAAATGCGCCGTGCCCCAAGGATATTAGGCCCGTGTAGCCTGTTAAAACGTTCACGCCGACCACCGCTATCAGGAGGATGCCCATTTTGCAGGCCATTAGGACCGCATAGTCATCTGCAAATACAGGAAACAGTATCAAAAAAAACATACTGCCATAAACAAAAAATTGTTTGTTGCGGTTGTTCAGGATCCGCTCGTCAGCGCTGTAGTCTGCTTTGAGGTTGCCGTTGATCATATTCGTTCAACTTCTTTTTGACCCATAAGGCCGTGGGGACGAAAAATAATGACAACTAATACGGCAACGTAGGGGACAATCGCCGCCCATTCGCCGCCCATCTTCCATTGTGTCATGGCTTCTAAAACACCAACTGATATGGCGGCTATGAAACATCCAACATAGCTATCAAGTCCACCCATCAAAACTATGGCTAAAACTGAGAAACCAAATAGTCCGAGTGAAGGCGAAATCCCGTTACGTGTTGCCAAGATTGCACCAGCGACTGCGCCCGTGGTACTGGCCAGAACCCATGCGTTGGAAAAGACTTTAGGGACCGAAATACCCATGGAGTAAGCTGTTGATTGGTCTTCAGCTGTTGCGCGGATCGCGATGCCTCTTTTGGTGAACTTAACCATCGCAACAATGCCACTGAAGATAAGCAGAGCAATCAACATGTTAACGATATCTACCCCAAAAAGGAAAATCATTGTGCCAAACAGTTCAAAACGGATAGGTGTGTTGGGTGCAATATGGGGAACAAAAGCTGCATCTGCAGTCCAAATCAGCGACGCCGAGCCAGACAAGATTGAAATCAACCCAACTGTCACCATTATCATTGCAAAAACTGACTGGCCCATGAGTGGTCGCATCAAAGTACGTTCTACCACACGACCAAGAATCGCATTGCACGACACTGCGCCGACAAGTCCCAGTAGGATACGCGGTATATTTGCCATCCAATCCAAGACTGCACCAAGGGGTGAGAACATGTCTAAATCTTTGCGCATTTCAAGCATCCAAGAAGGCTTCCATGAGGCAAGCCAAGCAGGCGCCCACTCTTGCCCTGGAATAATGACGGCAAATGTAAAGTAAAAGTAAGCACCAAACATGATCAGATAACCATGCGCAAAGTTAACAACTTTAGTCGCTTTATAGACGGACACGATACCGACGGCGATCAGTGCGTAGATGGCGCCGCTCATCAGGCCGTTAATTGCAAATTGAGTAAACTGTCCCATGATGCCCCTACGCCGCTACGCCTAAGTAGGCTTCGATCACTGCGGGGTTTTTGGAAACCTCAGTAGGTGTCCCAGAGGCGATTTGCTGGCCAAAGTTTAAAACAACGATATGAGAGCAAATATCCATTACCATGTGCATGTCATGTTCCACTAATAAAATTGTTGTTCCATATTGTTCTTGTACGTCCAGAATAAAGCGTGCCATATCGGCGGTCTCTTCGCGGTTCATTCCAGCAACTGGTTCATCTAAAAGTAAAACGCTGGGGCGCATTGCAAGTGCGCGTGCCAGTTCGACACGTTTTTGTAATCCGTAAGAGAGCATGGTGATTGGGTATTTGCGAATGTGATCGATTTCAAGGAAGTCGATCACGCGTTCTTCAATGTCGCGGCGTAGCTCTAGTTCCTCTTTGCGTGCGCTTCCGAAATATTTTAATGCTGAAAAGAGACCAGTGTTCAAACGAGTATGGCCACCAAGCTTGATATTATCGAGTACCGTCATTCCACGAAACAATGCGATGTTCTGAAACGTACGTGCCATTCCAAGTGATGCGCGTTTGTCAGGAGAAATGCCTGTAATATCGGCTTTACCAAAATGAATTTTGCCTTTGTGGGGTGTATAAAATCCTGAAATCGCATTGAAAAGTGAGGTCTTACCTGCACCGTTTGGGCCAATCACACCGGTGATTTCGCCCTTTTTTGCCTCAAAGTTGACCCCTTGCAGCGCCTTAATTCCGCCAAAGGATAAATGTAAATCGGATACGCTCAGCATGGCTGACCGGTTCCTTTCGATTGTCCGCTATGGCGCCGCTTTTCGCGGTCTGTCCAGAGCGTTGCGCCCCCAGTTATTGAACCAGCATAACGGAACCTATGCGATATGGTAAAGCACTATGATTTAGGTGAACGCTGACTGAGGAGAAGCTTTGAAGCCAAAGGCCTTTATTGCGAGGCTCCAGTGAAATTCCAAGGAAAATAAACGAACCACTAGGGTCAGTCTAAAGTTACAGAGACGGATAAACTGCGACCTTATAATATGCGATGGACGTCATCAGAGACGCAGAAACTCTTTGCAAATAGAGCCAATTTTTGGATATAATTGTGGGCAGGCCTTCACTTTGACGTCTTTTCTCATTGATTTGGTAACCCAATTACTTAATTCAGAGACATTTGATAATTTGGTTTATTTAAAGTTATGGACTAAATTTCTGCTGGGATGCCAAAAACGATCAAAACGGAATAACTTTTCCTATCGCACCCGTTTACCTGAGGAGGCGCCTCACCAGGCTTCAAGGGGAACGCAGAAAGATCAACATATTTTGGAGAACAAGTTTCTGAGGCCCCTGTTGGCGTGTAGCGTGCTGATCTACAAGGGCCATGGGTGACATTTGAAATAGTTTTTCCATCTGACAAAGACCAGGCTTGTTTGCCCTTTGCGTCCGGACTTTCGACAGTCAGTAACGAAACATGTTCTTCGCCATTGGTTACGTAATACTGTCCGGCTGGTATTGGAAATTCTGGCGCTTTCATAATCAAGCCGTTCTCGTCAAGCCACCAATCATCAATATCAAATCGCCAACCAGCCGGTGCAATATTTCCAGCTTTTTGTAAAGCTTGGTAAAACCGTAACCAAACACCAATTGGCCCTGGATCAACCTTCCAAATACCCCAAGTCTCTGCGCCGGACCCTGAAGTTGCACCTTCGGAAGCCAGTGCGGCAATATATTGCGTTTGAATCCGATGGACTTTTGTTTGGGCAAAAAGTGGGCCCCCTATTGTAGAGACCAAAGCACCAAATGCAGTAGCGAGCCATTGGCGGCGAGTAAAGCTGGATGGAAGATTCATAGTATTCTCCAATAATAATCACTATTTTGAGCTAGTGCTGCTGAAATTTTTGGCAAATTAAAAGCAAATAGGGTGTGGAGTATCAATTTTTGATCCAGGCTAATTCGACTGTTAAACTGGCTTTGCCTCCGTAAGCAACGGATGTTTTAACGCTATCTAAAATTTGTTGCTTACTTTCATTAGTCTGAAAGATGAAATCACAAGAGATGTCTCAGGTGGTTATTTCGTTTCGCTTGATGTTAAAAGAGCGGTGAAATTATCTGAGCTCAATTTCAGTGATTTTCGCGGATAACTTGAACTAACTTAAAATCTTCTTATCTGCATCTGTAGCAACAGGAGAGCGGCATGAGCGATTTCACACACAGTTTTGAGGCGGATACAGGAAAAATTCTAAATATCGTGATTAACTCACTTTATTCAGATCGAGATATCTTTTTGAGAGAACTTTTATCGAATGCCTCAGATGCAATTCATAAAAGAAGATTTATTGGACAAACCACACCAGAAATTCTGAATGCGTCAGATGATGAGATACAGATTATCGCTGACCCCAAGAAAAAAATAATAGAAATAATTGATACGGGAATCGGACTAAGTGAGGCTGAGCTCTCAGAAACATTTGGCACTATAGCGCGCTCTGGGACTTCTGCATTTATGGATGACCTTCAGACGTCTGAAAATTCAAAAGATGCCGCTAAGACCTTGATTGGCAAGTTTGGTGTAGGCTTTTACTCTGCGTTCATGGTTGCTGACCGTGTTGTCGTTACGACAAGAAAAGCAGGTACAGACAAAAGTCATATTTGGGAGAGTGATGGGCAAAGCGGGTATTCAATTTCATCGAATGATGCAAACGTTGAAGAAGGCACTTCAGTAAAGCTTTACCTAAGGAAAGATGCTAAACAGTATGCAGATACTAACACGCTTCGCACCTTGGTTAAAAAATATTCAGACCACATCCTTGTACCCATCAATCTGAAACCCATTGGCGGGGAAAATGAGCAAGCAAATAGTGCGCAAGCCCTTTGGACACGCGCGCCATCTGAAATCAAAACTGAAGATTACAATGATTTTTACAAATCAAACTTTGGTGCATTTGAAGATCCCTTTATTACGATCCACAATAAAACTGAGGGATCCATCGATTTCACAAACCTATTATTTATCCCGAAGAGTGCTCCATTTGACCTTTTTGAACCAGAACGTAAAACAAAAATAAACCTTTATATAAACCGAGTTTTTATTAGCAATGATGTGGATGGTATCATTCCCGTTTGGCTGCGATTTGTTCAGGGTATTCTGGATACAACGAGCTTGGACCTGAACGTAAGCCGAGAACTGGTTCAAAGTAGCCCAGTGATCAAAAAGATTTCAAAATACCTGACAAAACGGATTTTGTCAGAACTGAAGAAAAAACAGAAGAAAGATAGTGTGGCATACGAAGCGTTTTGGTCTCAGTTTGGCAAGGTCCTTAAAGAGGGTTTGTACGAAGACACAGAAAACCGGGAAAAAATTGCAGATGTTATTCGTGTTTACTCCTTTAAGCATAATAAACTTATATCACTTCAGGATTATTTAGATGGCTTCATAGACAGTCAAAAAACCATATTTTATTTAACCGCAGACACTCTTAAGCAAGCTAAGTCTAGCCCACACCTCGAAGGCTTTAAGGCAAAAGGCGTCGATGTACTTTTGATGACTGATCCAATTGATGCTTTCTGGATGACACAGATGGCATCATTCAAGGAGAAATCCTTTGTTTCCATATCAAGAGATAAATATGATCTTTCAGAGCTGGACGCAGAAGAGGTTAAGGAAGCAGATGATCAGACAGTTGATGAAGTTTCGTCACTCATAAAAGAATGTCTCGCTGATGTTGTAGAAGATGTGATCCAATCAAAAAGCTTGGTTGACAGTCCTGTTCGCCTGATTGCAGGCGAAGGAGGGATGGACTTCAATCTTGAGCGTATTTTAAAAGCTCAAAACCCTGAGTTTGAGGGAGGCAAAAAGGTTATGGAGGTAAATTTAGACCATGAATTAATCAAAAAACTGCCTACTTTGTCTAATGAACTTCAAAAAGTAGTGTGCAGGATCCTTTTTGAACAGGCTCGAATACTAGACGGTGAAATGCCTGCAGATGTCCATCAGTTCACTCAAGACCTTATGCATATGAGTCTAAATTTGTGATCAATTAGTGGTTTTGTAGGGTTTAATACGTTTTTGTAAGCACTTATTTAACGAGTGAAACTCTATGGTCGGACTTTAGAGTCCGACCAATTTTTCCTTAACTGCTTTTTAACGATTTAGAATTTAGTCGGGCAGACGGATATTGACGTCCTAGTCGCGTTGGAAGCAGCGTTTACTTTAAAGGTTTATTGCAAAACTAGCATTCTAGAACATTTTAATGTCGTTGACTGGTGTGCTTCGTTGACGAGTGTTAAGAAACGGTCATCAATAACCATTTTATCGACTGAGCTTCCCCAATGTACCATTGATTCAAAACGATACACCACCCTAAGCATCTCATGATCGTCTTTCAGCATTGGGACACCTATACCTACTTCAACGTCTACCTCATCCATAAGTTTTTGAAGTTTTGGCGCAAGCTCCAGAGCTTTTGCCACAGTGTTCCGGGGCGCAAAATAATCGCGGTGAACTACTACTGGTTTAACGCCTTTAGGAGCACCAAATACCATTCGACCGATCCAGGGACCGACTACATCGCCTGCTGGACCATCTTCGCGCATTTGCATAATTTTTTGATAGGCTGCGTCTGCCCCATAAGATTGAAATGACTTCGCCCCCTCTTCAAGACTGCTGTACCAGTTCTGTAAATCATATCGGCCGGCACCTTCTCCCGCTACAACTTTGTATAATGCAGATTTAGCGCCATGCTTGCTCATTATACCTGATATTGATTTCATCCGTTCTTTAAGTACACTCTCTTTGCCAGCATGAGGAGTAACTTCTCTTATGGAAACATATGACATTTTCTTCACCCTTTCTCAGTTTAGACCATTATAATGCATAAAAATCCAAATAAACTCTAGTTTAGTGTCAAGATTAGATTTTGAAGTAACACTTGTGGTTAAAAACCTAGGCTGTGCTAAGATCTAATTTGAATGATCAGGTCGGTCTTGTTTTAAAGTTGTGAGAACAAACGATGTTCGAAGCTATTAAAACTGTGTGATTAACGATTGTTGAATTATAACCAATTTTTATGGATGTATTGTTTTTTACAGGCAGTTAAGTTTGGTGGCAGTGTAACTTTGTTCAGGAACCGCATAACGGAAAATAAAAAAATGTCAGTTAAAGTATCGATAATTATTGCAGCATCTGAAGTCGAGTTTGAAGCAGCGCGAGATCTTTGTCGTGATTGGGTAAAGTGGCAAGTAAAAGTTTTTCCTGAAAGAAAAGATATAATATTAAAAGTCTTTGAGCCCGTAGAATATGCAAATACGCTTAAGAATTTGTCGACGATACATGCTCGGCCAAAGGGGGCAATTCTATTAGCTACCTTAAATAAAAAATATGTTGGCTGTGTAATGTATCATGAATTAATACCCACAACTGCTGAAATAAAGCGACTATTTGTAAGAGAAAGTGCCCGTGGACATGGAGTTGGACATTTACTTTTGACTGAGATGTTTAAATGTATGAAAAATGATGGATATGAACGAACTCAATTCAATTCAGCGCGCTTTCTGACACACGCTCGGCATCTTTATGAAAAAGTTGGTTTTCAGGAAATTCCGTTACCTAAAGGAACTCCAAAAGGAATGGCTAAGACCTCTTATTTTATGGAAAGAAATTTAAATGCCAAAAAAAACCAAGCTGGTGGCTTGACCGATCGTAACGTGTGGGGTGGCATGTTCGGTCAGGGTAATTGATACCTCCAATAAATACGTAAACCCGGCAGGCCTTTGTAAATAGCGCGGCTCTAAATGCCTAATGCTAGTAAGCCCTGGCTAACATAAATTGCATATAAGCTGTATCGAATATCATTGAGAGTTGCTTAGTGGATGGGTACGATTTACCCAACGTTACATTAAGCTACATTTGAAAGTTGCCTTTATGTCAGGCACTAGCACTTAACTATTCTTCTAAGGTGCAGAATATGACAATTCTTGGCGATCTTCTATCCACCCTATTTGAGCGGCGTTTAACTCCTTATGCATATTCAGAAAAAGCTGATGGCCCAATTGAGGAATTATGTCACGAATTACTGAGCCAAAAAGGTAATATTTTAGGCCTTACGATTGCTGGTAAAATTCTGGCTAGTTATGATCAGATGAGTGACCCCAAGAAGATTACTTTTTTCAATTTTTTAGTAACTGAAATGGATATTAATATTGATGAAATTCAAGCAAGACTTTCCGCCTATAATGTAGATCGGTCTAGGGATAACTTAACTAAATATCTCAGCTCCTCCGAAACAAAACGCAGAGAATTATTTCGTAGATTAAACCAAGACGCAAGTGCTACTGGGCGTCTTGTGGCAATGCGTGAAGATCTAATGCGTTTGGCTAAATCAAAGCCAGAACTTCAAACTGTGGACTTAGATTTTCAGCAACTCTTTCGATCGTGGTTCAATAACGGATTTTTAGTCCTTCGCCCAATTAGCTGGGCAAGTCCTGCTGACATCCTGGAAAAAATTATTGCGTATGAAGCTGTGCATGCAATTGATACATGGGAAGAACTCCGTCGAAGGTTGGAGCCGAGTGACCGACGATGTTTTGCATATTTTCATCCATCTATGCCTGATGAGCCCCTAATTTTTGTGGAGGTAGCATTGATGGAAGTTATCCCAAATTCGATTCAATCAGTTTTAGCTGAAACGAGGGATATTATTCCTTTTGAAAGTGCTAAAACGGCAGTGTTTTACTCGATATCTAATTGTCAAAAGGGACTTGCTGGCATTTCATTTGGCAATGCACTAATCAAAAACGTTGCGGCCGAACTTGCCCGTGAAATTCCAAATATAAAAACGTTCGTTACACTTTCACCGATGCCAAAATTTGCATCATGGGCTTTAGAAGAAGGTCATAACGGTGATCAAATATCAGAAGAAAATCTGCGTAAACTTGCTGCGAAATATCTGATAGATGCAAAACGGCCAGATGGGATGCCTGTTGACCCTGTAGCGCGGTTTCATCTAAATAATGGCGCTTTGGTTCATGCTGTGCACACAAGTGCAGATACCTCATCACAGGGGCAAAAGCAGTCTTTTGGGGTTATGGTGAATTATGCATATGAGTTAAAAAATGCTTCAAAAAACCATGAGAATTTTGCAGCTAATGCCACTATAGCTGCAGCCAAAACGGTTAAAGCATTAGCGAAATCTAAATTAGCTTTAAATGAAAAATAAACCTATTGATGAATTGCCTTAAGTGGGGAGCCACGGTTCAGAATGCTATAAGTTTTGTTTCACGCTCGTTGAAGGTAAAGTATCCAAACTTAAGGTAGATATTACCTCGATTTGTAAAATGCTAACACAGGATAATGGGATGTAGTCTCTAATCTGTTTATCTATATTGAAAATAATGTTCAGCATTTTTTCAAAATCGTTTAGGTTAATAAATAACAACCTCTGAATCATTAAAATTATCATAAACTTCTTGGTGGCCAAAATGGAATTCCCAAAATTCAATCTTCAAAAATTTGAAAAATCAGAAGGCACACATCGAAAAGAACTTGCTGCTGAATTAGATAGTATTTGCAGGGAGACTGGCTTTCTTCTGTTGGAAAACCATGGGGTCTCAAACGCAATTATTGATGCGCAATGGCGACGGGTCTCTGACTTCTTTTCATTACCAAAAGACAAAAAACAAGAAGTTGCTGTGCCTTACCCTGGCTATCCCTATGGATGGATTGGCCCAAATAAAGAAGCACTCGCAGCCTCGAAGGGTAAAAAAACTCCACCTGATCTGAAGGAAAGTTTTAACGGCGGTCCGTTTAGTGTTCCAGTTGGTATTAGAGACAAGCGTGCATATGATTTCTGTTATCAACCCACTATTTGGCCGGAAGTGAATGGCTTTAAAGATGCGTGGCGAATATATTATGTGGAAATGGAGAGGCTTGCAAAACGTGTGATGACTGCGTTTGCGGAGGCGTTAGGATTAGAACCTTCGTTTTTTAACGCATTTATTGAAAGTCCTATTTCTGCTCTGAGAGCTCTAAATTATCCGGCAACGCTAGACGTAACCGAAGAAGGTCAACAGCGTGCAGGAGCGCACACAGACTATGGGTCGCTTACAATTTTGCTTCCACAACCAGGTACCGCTGGATTGCAAATTTACCAAAAGGGGGCTTGGGTCGATGTACCTGCAGAAAAGGACTGTTTTGTTGTTAATATAGGAGATTTAATGGAACTTTGGACGTCTGGTCGTTGGGTTTCAACTTTGCACCGTGTAGTTGCAAAGCCTAATCAACCAGAGCGTAAAAGTTTGGCTTTTTTTCATCAACCCAATTGGGATGCTGAAATCATGCCGATTGGAACAAATGGTCAAAAATCAATAATTTCAGGCCCGTATCTTATGAATAAATTCAAAAGTACAAATGTTTAAACTGATAATGGTTTGATAAAAAGGAATTAGAGCCGTAATTAGCATTCTCACAACCTTTGCTTGTTAAGTGAACATTGCTGGTATTTTTGCGCCCACGGTGAAGCTTCCTCAAGTTCTGCGCAGAGGGCTATTAACGTTGCATCCTCCCCAAAGGCGGATGCAAAGTGCACCCCAACTGGAAGTCCATTTGTAGTCCAATGCATTGGAACCGTGGCAGCAGGTTGCCCACTAGCATTAAAAGTCGCACAGAAAGGTGAATATTCAAAAACGCCTCCTGGCCCAATACGATAATTTTCATAGTCTTCACGGTCGTGGTTAAAACGGCCCACTTTTGCCGGTGGTTCTGATAAAGTCGATGAGAGTATAATATCACAATTGTTAAATACTCTTTCCATTTCGCGCCCGTAAGCATGAATTGTATTAATCGCATTTAAGTAGTCTGCGCCTGAAATTGATTGTGCATATTTGACGGCACCACGCGCAACGCCTTGAATGTTTACATGTGCCAGATCCTGTCCTTTTGAATTTGCTGCTTTCTGAATCCAAGATGCCGTGCCACATGCAACAATCTTTGTCCAAGCTCGCATCATTCCATCGTGATCGGCCTTTGGACAATCTACCGTAATATGATGCCCCATATCTTCCAAAACCTGCGCAGTTTTATTTACTGCTTTTTTGCATTCGGGATCGATAGGCGCTCCAGTAAAGGTGGTGTCACAGACTGCAATGCGTAATCGATGAGGTGGCTGTGTGATAGCCTTAGAAAAGCTGACCTGCATAGGGGGAGAAGCGTAGGGTGCGCCTTTGTCTGGTCCTGCACAGGCATCCATCATTCTCGCATTATCGCGAACAGACTGCGATAGAAAGCCATCGATAGCCATACCGCCCCAACCTTCGCCTGACGCAGGACCATCTGGAAAACGCGCGCGCGTAGCCTTGAAGCCAAAAAGCCCACAACTGGAGGCGGGAATCCGCACGGAACCGCCCCCGTCTGATCCGTGTGCCATTGGCACGATACCTGCTGCAACTGCAGCGCCAGATCCTCCGGAAGACCCTCCCGCCGTACGAGAAGTATCCCACGGATTCCGTGTAGGTCCACCATAAACAGCAGATTCCGTTACAGGACCTATTCCACCTTCTGGGGACGTTGTCCGCCCAAAGGTCACCATTCCAGTTCTGCGTATACGCCGATAAATCTCACTGTCGAAGTTATAGGTTGTGTTGCGTAAAAGATTGGAACCACTATGTGTTGGGAAATCAATGGCTTCTACACCTAAATCTTTGATCAAAAAAGGAACACCCTTAAAGGGACCGTTAGGAAGACCAGCTTTTATAGCCTTGCGCGCAGTATATTCCTGAACCAGCACAACGGCGTTTATCTCTGGATTAAGCTTGGCCACGCGAGCTAACGCATCTTCCAATAACTCAGTCGGAGAAGCCATACCGGTGGCCACTTGTTCAGCTAAAAATGTAGCATCCATCCGTAGGAACTCTCTTTAAAAGTTGCGTTTAATATTCATATTTTTTTAATAACCTAAAAATCCTTGCTGTTTTCTAATTTTAAAGCGATCCCCCCAACGGAGTTAGTTTACGGTATTTTTAAAGTGGAAAACTAAATTAAATTTATTGGATCTTTTTTGTACGTTGCACGCTCCCGCCAAACAATAAGTAACCCACCAACTGCAATTAATATGGCGCCTGGAAATAGTGTTGCCCATGGCGCTTCATCAAAAAACAGCCACCCAAACACAAAAGCCAGAGGAATGCCGAAATAACTGAATGGAGCCAAATTGCTTTGTTCAGTCATCCGATAACTGACAACCAAAAAGAGGACGGCCGTGCCACCAAATGTCCCCATTAAAATTATCCACGCTAAGTCAAAAGCTGATATGATGGGAGAAAACCCACCCCAAAAATAAGCTATTAAAGTAGCTGCTATAGTTCCGGTGATAGATGAATATAAGTTTATTAATGGGCTGGGAACGTCATCATCAAAAAGACGCGCGGTAACCCCAACCAATGCATAAAAGGCTGCTGCCACCAAAGGTAAAAGTGCATAAACTGTGAACCCTGCGCCACCGGGTTGTACAACCATGACAACGCCCACAAAGCCAATCAAAACAGCGCTCCAGCGCACCCAGCCGACCCGCTCACCCAGAATTGGTATTGCGAGGGCTGTCGTAAATAAAGCACTAGCATACGTAATTGTAGAAGCCGACGCAAAATCCATGAGGCCCAAAGACATATAAAACGAGAGCTGCGCAAAAGTCACGATTGCACCTCGCAAAAGAGCCAACCTCCATTGGCGGAGCCTTAGGCGTTTTCCTGTATTCCGCCAGGCTTGGGATGAGCCTAAAGCTATAACTGCCGGTATAAGGCCAAACATATTCCTATAGGCAGTTAGTTGGGCTGCGGAATAATCGTCCGAGAGGTATTTTATTATTAGCCCCATAGCATCAAAAAAAACCAGTGCAATGAGACTTAAGATAATGGCTAGGCCGGTTCGATCTGTTGTACGCATTAGTTTACAAGGGAGAGGTTCATTTTCACTCTCTTTTTCAATTGAGGTGACTGGTCAGTAGTCTAACACTTTGATTGAGAACTTCGGTAAGTTTTGAAACCAATGTAATGAAACGCACCCCATTCTGGGAAGTTGTGTGGATTTGCTGATGAGAGAGAATAATGCCATCGGAAGCAAAGTGTTTATGAATAAAATTCATCCAGGCTTCTTTTAAAAAGCTTTGAAAGTAAGGGTTGTAACAGTGCGTTCGATGAATTCGATATCAAGCAGATTATCATTAATGAACATACCGATATCTTCATCACTTGGAATATATAGCTTTAATAGCAAGTCAAATTCGCCACTGATTGAGTACATCTCAGAGTGAATTTCACGCAATACTATTGCATTGGCAACTTTATATGTGGTTCCGGGTTTGCATCGAATCTGAATAAAAACACAGGTCATCATTTTTCATTTCCTAAGTGGGTCCAATTAGAAAGATTATCGTATTGTTTTCCGGGCTATGCAAGTCGGGTCTGACTGGCCCTTGTCTCCATTTGTGTTGCAAGTTGTTTCATTCGGCGCAGCTAAAGTACGGCTTTTGGTGAGACAGTCTTTGGACTACCCCAAAGGTTTTTGTTTCTTTTGTATAGGCAGTTAAATCATATATTTTGCCCCATTTACCTCCAGCATATACGGATAGACGTCATCAGTTCGTATGCAATATTTAGGTTCTTAATCCATCATCATAGTAATAAAACGTTGATTTTTACCATCAAGATAATATTCTTATTAAATAATGTTTAAATGCCCAGTTGCGTGTTCAGTGTCTTGGCATGTTAACCAGTACTAGGAGATTTGAAATGTCTACCCAACAAAAAACGATGATGTTTACTGTGATTGCGGGACTTGTTTACGGTCTGTGGTTTTTCTTAGCTCCTGGAAGTTATATGTCTATGATGATGTTCCCAGAAGACTTAGTAACTCCAGCTTTAATCTCTCAGTTGCAGCAAACTGGCATGGCTCTGTTGGTAATTTCATATTGGATAAACGCAACTAGCCGCTATGTCACAAAAGAGAACACATTTTTATTCATGACACATCATGCGGTAGGATGGGGAATTTTTGGCATTGGTGGATTATATATCTTGGCTTCTGGTTCCGCACTGACGACGGACAACCCGTTTCTATATCAAAATATAGTATTTCTAGGTATCGCAGGAGTATTCTTAGGTATGCGCAATCTAAAGACTGACTGATATTAACCTGTCTGTCTTTAGCTTTTAAATAGGTAAGTGGGGGGCACAAAGGCTTTCCTAAAATTACTTTGGGAAAGCCCTATTCTATTGAATTAAAAAATTTTGCAGAATTAGTTTATGGCTATTTATACATTTATGGAAAATTAACTTAAAACGTCGTAAACTGCATAAGGTGATGGTCTTGATCACCCCACTCATGATCAATCATTACGAGTCTTTTGGCAAAGTGTCCCAGCTCATACTCCCAGGTCATACCAATCCCACCATGCATTTGAATAGCCTCTTCGGCTACAAAGCAGCCAATCCGACCAATTGAATATTTTGCAGCTGCAATGGTGCGATTTTGTTCGTCTGTTGAGGCCTCTAGCCCATTTGCTGCATTGGTCACCGCAGATTTAGCTTGCTCTATTTCAAGCAACATTTGCGCGGTACGATGCTGCAAGGCTTGAAATTTACCAATCACGGTTCCAAATTGTTGGCGTGTCCTAAGATAGTTAATAGTCATATTTTTAATACTATCCATAATACCGAGCGCTTCAGCGCAGACGGCTAAGGTATTGCGCGCAACTGCCGATGCAAGAAGATCATAAGACTGGCCTTCGGCACCCAATAGGATGGCTGGTGCATTGTTGAATTCAATATCTGAAGCAGATCCACCGTCAACAGTTAGGAAGCTGTGTAGATTGAGACCATCAGCGGCCGTCTCTATAAAGAATAGGCTGATTCCTTCTGAGGATGATGTGGTTGAACTTACAATTATTGCGTCGGTGCCTAAGGCGTATTTCACCATTGTTTTTTTGCCACTTATGGTCCAAATTCCATTTGTTTTTTGGGCCATTTGAGATGGTAATTCCCAATCATAATCGGCACCATTTTCGATCAACGCCAGTGCGACCCTGAGCTCCCCACTGATTAATTTTTTGACCAAGGCGTCGTGACCAGTGGTGGCCAGTATATACCCGCTTGCCAAAGCGCTATCGACCAAAGGCTCATTCACAAGGCCTTTCCCCAAGGCTTCGAAAACAGTTGAAATATCGTAGCCTGTGCCACCAAACCCCCCAACACCTTCAGGAAATAAAGCTCCTATAATCCCTAATTCTGCTAGGGTCTTATAAGTATTTTCACTGTACCCAAGTTCTGAATTTCCAGCAGAGATTCTATCTTTGAGATGATAGTCATTTTGGATAAACTTGCCGATCATATCTGATAGCATCAGGTGCTCTTGGGTGGGTTGAAAATTCATGATCTTAAAGTTCCAATATCATTTTTGTGATAATATTTTTTTGAATTTCATTTGACCCGCCATAAATCGAAACTTTACGTTTGTTGAAATACGCAGTTGATTGGTTAGCCATATTTTTTGGGGCAACTTGAGGGCCGTTATAACCTTTTTCAAACACCTCAGGCGTGTGTGCTTGTGCGTGACGACCCAGTGCACGGCGTGTCAAATCATCAAAATCTTGCTCCAACTCGGAGCCGATTATTTTCAGCATTGAGCTTTCGGGTCCAGGCCCTGCGCCATGCGCAAAACCATCTAGAACACGAAGGTTTGTTGTTTCTAGGTTGCGTAATTCTATTTCCAACCGGGCCAATCGAGCTGCAAAAAGGGGATCTTCAGCAAGAGGTTTACCCCCTCTCTTTTGGCTGAGCGCAAGGCTTTTAAGGCGCGTTAACTTTTGGTTGGAAATTCCAACATTGGCGATTCCGTTGCGTTCATGGGCGAGTAAATATTTGGCATAGGTCCACCCCATGTTTTCCTCACCCACTATGTTTGATGCAGGGACACGAACATCGGTAAAGAACACCTCATTCACTTCTTTACCGCCGTCGAAGGTTTGGATGGGCCGCATTTCAACACCAGGTGTTGCGAGGTCTACGAGTATAAACGAAATTCCTGCTTGTGGCTTGCCAGTAGCATTGGTTCGCACCAAACAAAAAATCATATTAGCATGTTGGCCAAGGGTCGTCCAAGTTTTTTGACCGTTTATAATGTAATCATCGCCATCCCGCACAGCGCTGGTTTTCAAGCTGGCAAGATCAGAGCCGGAACCTGGCTCGGAATATCCTTGGCACCACCAATCTCGCCCGTCACACATGCGAGGTAGCCAATAATCTTTTTGTTCTTTAGAACCGAACTCCATCAACACGGGCGCAAGCATTTTGAGACCAAAAGGCAAGATGCGTGGTGCACCGGCCATGGCAGATTCTTCCTCAAAAATGAATTGTTGTACAGAATTCCAACCAGTACCGCCGTACTCTTTGGGCCATGAATACGTCAACCAGCCTTTCTGATGAAGGACTGCATGCCAGGATTCAATTTCTACTTTCGAAAGCTCAAAGTCAGCCTTCATCTTTGTGGCGATGTCCTGCGATAAATGTTTATTCAGGAAAATTTTAACCTCTTCACGAAACGCTTGATCTGCAATTGTAAAGTTTAAATTCATCTGCCTATCCTTTGTTGAGGTCGTCGAATTTTTTTCCTTGAGCCACCATATCTGTTAACAGCTTAGAGGGTTTCCAAAAAACTGGATCTTCCTTTTCATATTTTTGTATATTAGTGAGCATTTTTTGGACACCATACATGTCAGCGTACTTCATAGGCCCACCACGATAGCGGGGAAAACCATAGCCATAAACAAAGGTTACATCTATATCTGATGGTTTCAGAGCAACGCCTTCGCGTAGTACTTCGCACCCTTCATTTACCATTGCAGCTAGATAACGCTCCATGATTTCAGTCGCTGAAAATAATTTTGGTGTGATCCCCTTTTCCGAACGTATATCTGCGATAATACTTAATACCTCCGGGTCATGGGATCCGCGCCTAGCGCCGTCTTTATAGATATAAAACCCTCGACCAGTTTTTTGCCCAAACCAGCCATTTTCACAGATGCGATCTGCTATTGTTACATAACGTGTATCAGGATCCCGTGTTGGGGCTGCGGCTTTGCGATTGTCCCAGCCTATGTCTAGCCCCGCGAGATCATACATAGCATGGATTCCCATTGGGTAGCCAAAATCCAAAAGTGCGTCGTCAATTTCATAAGGCGTAGCACCATCTTCCATCATGTGAGCTGCACAAACCCCGTATTTCCCAAGAATGCGATTGCCGATAAAGCCTGTAGCATTACCGGCTCTAACTGGCACTTTTCTCAAACGTTTGGCCAAAGAAAACCCAGTTGCCACCACGTCATCAGCCGCTTGCTCTGGGACGACTATTTCCAGCAATTTCATAATATTTGCTGGACTGAAGAAATGTAGGCCGATCACTTGATCTGGCCGTTTCGTCGCTGAGGATATACTATCAATGTTGAGATAGCTGGTGTTTGATGCCAGTACGGCGCCAGGCTTGATGACTTTGTCGAGCTTCTCAAACACTGCGCGCTTTACGTCTAAACGTTCGAAAACTGCTTCGATTACCATATCCACGTTTGATAAGTCATTATAATTAGTGGAGCCAGTGTACAGTGCCATTAATGTATTTTTTTCATTCGTAGTCATGCGCCCTTTTGCAACAAGCCGATCATATACTTTTTCAACGTTGCCACGGCCGCGTGCGATGCTTTCAGCATCCCTTTCGATCATTGTGACAGGTAGGCCCCCGTTCAATGCAGCCACAGTAATGCCAGCACCCATTGTACCGCCTCCAACTACACCCAATGTTTCAAGTATGCGAGGCTCAGCTCTGCTGGCCTCTGGGACTTTGGCGCTGCTGCGTTCGGCAAAGAATGCGTGGATCATGCCTTTGGATTGGTCTGAGGCCATGCACTCCATGAAACATTGCCGCTCAAGCTGTCGGCCCTCATAAAAGGACTTTTCGAGAATTGCCCCTACACACTCGATGATTTTTAATGGTGCAATTTGTCCCCTCATTCTCGAAGTGACCATTTTCTGTGCTTTGGCTAGATCTGCACGGTAAGCTGAGTGATCCTTAAGCTGACTTGTCTCATCACAAGTCTTCCGAACAGTCTGTACTTCAGTCGCAAAAGTGATCGCGGCTCGGCGTAGATCATCTTTTGTGATGCGGTCGATGAGGCCGATATCTTTAGCTGCTTCAGCACTGATGGGTGTGCCTTTAAGCATAACGTCGAGCGCGAAAGCGGCACCACACAAGCGTGGTAATCTTTGTGTCCCACCTGCTCCTGGCAGCAAACCAAGATGCACTTCAGGCAAACCTACTCGGGCATTTGCGTCGGCAATACGATAATGACTGCCCAAAGCTATTTCAAAACCACCTCCCAAGGCGGTTCCATGCAAAGCCGCAACTACTGGCTTTGAGCAACTCTCAATGTGGTCAATGACTTCTGGTAGATGGGGCTCTTTCATCACAGTACCAAATTCTGTGATATCAGCACCAGCAGGGAATGTACGACCAGAACCGATGATTACAATTGCGGCTACAGCATCATCTGATTCTGCCGCCTTTAAACAGCCCAAAATTCCTTTGCGCACTGCATATCCCAAAGCATTAACTGGAGGATTATTAATTTCAATAACAGCAATATTTTGTTCATTTGTGCGCGTAACTTGATCGAACATTTGGTCTTCCTTTTGGTGGTACGCTTCAGCATTTCTTAGAGTATGGAGTGAGTTTAATAAAACATACTAAGTCGAGTGAGTTAAGTGCAAACAGCTTTAAGTGCCATTAGTGCAAGTTGATCGGCGATGTCTTTTTCATTTTCGTCAGTGCGAGGTTCATACCAATAAATGGGAGCATGCAGCATCATGAGAAAACTACGGACGGCGACTGAGATATTTTGTTTCCTAAAAATGCCTGATGCGATTCCAGCCTCAAGAACGGCGCGAAACATCATCTCATATTCTGTCTGTAGGACAGAAATCTCGTTGAGAAGTTCACGTTCATGAGCTGTTGTTGAGCCGGTTTCTGAGCCCCGCATCTCCTCTACAACTACCCTGTGATATGACAACTCAGAAATCATTGCCTCCACATGTGCAAAGGCCATTTTATAGAATTTCAAAGATGGTTCAGAGGAACTGTTAAACAGTGGGCGCACGCGATCCAATGTCAGTTCCACTGAGTATTTTCTGATTGCGCAGACCAATTCCCCCTTTGAACGAAAGTGGTGGTATATTTTACCTTTGGTTGCGCCTAAAGCGCGCGCTACGTCATCAATGGACGTTTGATCAACCCCGTTTGAAGCAAATGCAAGCGCTGCGGCATCCAGAATTATTGACTTTGTGGGTTTGTTTGAGGTTACCATTTCACTTCCCGAGCGTTGCGGTTTTGGCAGCTTCTGCAAGGTCTTTCACAGCGGATTTCATAATATCCAACCCCGCTGGGTTCGAGGCATTTCCAGATTGCGCTCGGAATAAGACACCCTGCAAAATTGCAGCTAATCTAAAGAAGGAAAACGCCATATAGAAAGGCCAGTTTTCTGGGAGTGAAATGCTTCGCAATGCACAGTATTCGGATACATAATCTGCTTCGCTAGGAATTCCAATTGCAGCGCGATCAATGTTACCTAAACCTTTTGTTAGAGCGGTTTGTGGAAGCCTGAGGCCCATACATTGAAATGCTAGGTCAGCAAAAGGATGCCCAAGGGTGGAAAGTTCCCAGTCTAATACAGCGATCAACCCGCCCGCCTCTTTTCTAAACATAACATTATCGAGCCTGTAGTCACCGTGAACGATTGAGAGCTGCCCATCATCTGCAACAAGGTTCGCCTTTAGCCAGTCGATCGTCCAATCCATATCTGAATTAAGTTGGGTTTCAGAGGCGCGGTATTGAGTACTCCATCTGTTGACTTGCCGCTCAAAGTAATTGCCAGGTTTTCCAAAGGTATCTAAGTTAACTTTTGATGGATTTACATCATGAAGTGTGGCAAGTGTTTTAACCATTGAGATATATATTTGACTGCGAAAATCATTTGACTTTCCAGGTAAGGCAGGATCCCAAAAAACAGTTCCAGGCAGGAAATCCATGACGAAAAACTGTGCGCCCAATGGGCTTTCACTTTCTGATAAGTGTAGCATATTTGGAACTGGAACCTGCGTTTTTGCTAAAGCCGACATAACCCTGAATTCACGATCGACGGCATGGGCGGATTTCAGTAGTGTTCCAGGTGGCTTTGCTCGTAAAACAAATGCAACGTCTGCGTTGTCAATGACTTTGTACGTTGGATTAGATTGGCCATCTGAGAACTTTGTCATCTTTTTAAGACCGGCAAAGCCTGGAACGTACTTTTCGAGGTAACGCGACAATACTAAGGGGTCGAATGAGTAAAGTTTTTTGGCCATTTGAATGTCCTATTCAAGCGCAGGGAAGACAGCTGTATTGATCCAATCTGCTACCAGTGCAGGGCGATCTTTGCCTTCAATCTCAATGGTCATATGAAACACAAACCTCAGTTGGGTCTCTGACCTTTGAGTTACATCTTTAAGTGTGAAAACTCCTCTAATGTTACTGCCGCTCAGAACTGGATTTAAAAACCGTATTGTATCAAAACCCGAATTTAAATTCATGATTGCGTCGGGTAGGGGAGCTATAGCTTCAACGATGAAGTGGCTGGCAAATGACAGCGTTAAAAAGCCATGCGCCACAGTTCCGCCAAATGTTGTTTCAACTGCTGCTCTTTTGGGGTTGATGTGAATGAATTGCGAATCTTTGGTGAGTATAGCGAAGTTATCTATGGTCTTTTGGTCAATATGAACCCACGGGCTCAGACCGACCTGCGTTCCCACTAAAGGTAATTGAGAGCTAAGTGTTTTTTCCAGAGCTGACATAGTTTCGTTTCCGTTGACAACATACTGAGTAGTATGTTTCATGAAGTGGACTGCTGTAAAGCGCAAAATATAAAGAAGATGTCAAAGGATATTACATGGAAATGAATCTTGGACTTTCAGAGCGGGTCACAAAGTTACGTGACCGGGTGGCGCAAATCGTGCGTGACGACATTATGCAAGTGGAGCATGAATATCACGCCGAGATTTCCAAAGGGGATCGTTGGACCTTTACTGATCGTCAGGTCGAAATCATGGAGGGTCTAAAGGCAAAAGTTCGTGCTGAGGGTCTGTGGAACTTCTGGTTAACCGGCAGTGAAAAAGGTTTTGGTTTAAGTACCGTGGAATATGCATATATGGCGGAGGAACTTGGAAAATCTCCTTTGGCTGCGGAGGTATTTAATTGCTCAGCCCCAGATACCGGAAACATGGAAGTTTTTGAACGCTATGGTACGGACAAAATGAAAGAGCGCTGGTTGGCGCCGATGCTTGAGGGAAAAATTAGGTCAGCTTACGTCATGACAGAGCCTGATGTTGCATCCTCTGATCCTACAAACCTTAGTCTATCTTGTGTACGGGATGGTGATGATTATGTTTTAAATGGTGAGAAATGGTGGGCAAGTGGCGCAGGAGACCCGCGCTGTGCTGTTTATATTGTCATGGTAAAAACTGGGGGCGACGATGCACCAAAGCATAAACGCCACTCGATGATTGTGGTAGATGCCGCCGCACCGGGGATAGAAAAATTGCGGCCAATGGAAATCTATGGCCATGACGACGCACCACATGGGCACTTTCATATTCGCTTTACCGACGTACGTGTGCCTGTTGAAAACCTGCTTTTAGGTGAAGAGCGTGGTTTTGAAATTGCGCAAGGGCGGCTTGGCCCTGGGCGAATTCATCATTGCATGCGCGCTATCGGACAGGCGGAAGTGGCGCTGGAAATGATGTGTACTCGGAGTTTGAGCCGTACAGCTTTTGGTAAGCCAATAGCGATGCTAGGGGCAAATTTTGATATAATTGCTGATGCGCGTATGGAAATTGAGATGGCGCGATTGTTGTGTCTGAAAGCAGCATGGATGATGGACCAAGGAGATCCCCGAGCAGCCGCACCTTGGATTTCAAAGATTAAAGTTGTTGCGCCCTTGACGGCTTTAAAGGTTGTAGATGAAGCTGTTCAGATGCATGGAGCCGGTGGTATTAGCCAAGACACTCCTCTTGCCGCTTATTGGATGAACTTGCGGACCCTACGTTTGGCTGATGGTCCAGATGCCGTACACCGCAGGCAAGTGGCGCGTGCTGAACTGCGTAAACATACACAAGAAAAGATATAAATATGAAAGCTCTGACCTTGTTGCATGATGGATATGCGCAAAACAGTACGGGGCCGACTATAAAAGCGGGGTCAGATTGGCTGAAGTATGCGGATGTTCCCAAACCTGTGATTGACGCCAGTCAAGTTTTAATCCGGGTTTTAACCGCTGCAGTTAACCCTTCTGACCTTCACTTTATAAAAGGTGAGTACGGTCAAGTGCGTCGACTGGGAGCTGTTGCAGGTTTTGAGGGATGTGGCGTTGTTGAGCAGGGCCCAAAGGCCTTGATTGGTAAGCGGGTTGCATTTTTTGTATCCCCGGATGGATCGGGTGCGTGGGCAGAATATGCAGTTACTCAAGCTACAGCGTGCGTGCCTCTGCATGATGGTATTTCGCGAACGGATGGAGCAAACCAAATGGTGAATCCCCTGACTGCTGTTGCTATGATGCAAATGGTTGATGGGCCGGTGATTATCACAGCTGCCAACTCTCAATTAGGTAAACTGATGTTAGGACTGGCACGTGATGCTGGTATCCCAGCAATTGCGGTTGTGCGCGGTGCTACTGCTGCAAATGCTATTAAAGATTATGGTGCAACGTCCATCTTGATGACAGAAAACTCAGACTTTGTTGAGAAAGCAAGCTCTGAAACATTATTGCTCAAACCTCGCATTATGCTGGATGCTGTTGGCGACCAATTCAGTGAAAAGTTATTTACCTACATGCCAAGTCGCGCGAGATGGGTTAGTTATGGAAAGCTTTCGACACAATCTCCGTGTCTAACTCACATGGGACAATTCATATTCATGGATAAGCGCATTGAAGGATTTTGGCTGTCGAAATGGATTTCAAATGCATCCAAATCTGAATTGACAAGTGCAATTCAAAAAATACAGGCTCGATTTGTCTCTGGCTTATGGAAAACTGATGTAGCGCAGATAGTTTCTCTTAGTAAGGCTGTAAACGAGCTAGCGTCGGCTACCAAAATCAAAGACGGTAAGGTCGTATTGGATATCTCTGGAGGTTAAGTTTTGACGCCTTTTGCATTTAATAGCACACCTAGTATTCGAATGGGGCCTGGTTTGGCCAAAGATTTGGCAGGTATAATTCAGCCTCTTTGTGGAGATAGAATTTTGTTTGTCACTGACCCTGGTATGGTTGCGACTGGGTTGGTTGAGACCGCCGTGGAAAACCTACGCAGCGCTGGGCTTTTGGTTGATGTTTTTGATGCAGTCAAGGCCGACCCGCCTGAGGACATTATTTTGCTAGCTGCTGATATGGCGCGTGGTGTAAGTGGGGTTGTAGGCTTTGGGGGTGGTTCATCTTTGGATGTGGCCAAGCTTGCGGCTCTTCTTGCGGCATCCGGACAACCACTTGCCGATGCTTACGGCGTTGGGAATGCTATTGGCCCACGCCTTCCTTTAGTACTTGTTCCTACAACGTCTGGAACTGGGTCTGAAGTGACACCTATTTCCATCGTGACCACAGGCACCTCTGAAAAAATGGGTGTCGTAAGCCCTTTAATTTTGCCTGATATAGCTATCTTAGATCCCGAGCTGACGCGGGGATTGCCGCCACACGTGACGGCGGCCACTGGAATCGACGCGATGGTGCATGCGATTGAAGCCTACTCGAGCACAAACGCAAATAATAATCCAATCAGCCGGACTTTGGCTATTGAGGCTTTGCGATTAATGAGCGGTGTTCTGGAGCGGGTTGTTGATGTGCCAGATGATATTGATGCTCGAAGTGATATGCTTTTGGGCTCGATGCTTGCGGGACAAGCCTTTGCAAATTCTCCAGTCGCTGCGGTGCATGCGTTAGCCTATCCGATAGGTGGTCACTACAAAGTACCGCATGGCCTCTCCAATTCATTAGTTCTGCCACATGTTTTAAGGTTTAATATTAAAGTAGCTCCTCGAGCTTATGCACAACTTTTGCCACATGCTTTCCCAAATATTTCTGCAGAGAGTGATGCAGACGCCGCAATCAAATTCGTGGAAGCGATGGCCAAGCTCAGTAGGGATTGTGGTTTACCTCAAACGCTGCGCGAGGTTGGAATAAAGCACGATGCACTGCCAATGTTGGCGCGTGATGCAATGAAGCAAACACGCCTGCTGGTAAATAATCCACGAAAAGTGAACGAGGCAGCAGCACTCCAAATTTATGAGGCCGCATGGTAAAGCTATCCCCAAGTGCTCGCGAAGACTACGTTGCATTTTCGACCATACCAACGCGCTGGTTTGATAATGATGTTTATGGTCATATGAATAATACTGTTCATTATCAATTATTTGATACGGCTGTAAATGGTTATCTGATTGAAAAAAATGTCTTGGATTTCAGACATGGCTCAAATGTGTTTTTGGTTGTTGAGACAGGATGTCGCTATTTCAGTGAGCTTGCGTTTCCAGATATTATCCATGCTGGTATAAACGTCAGCAAACTCGGTACGTCTTCAGTTACCTATCAGATTGGCTTGTTTAAAGGAGACAATCTGTATGCAGCAGCCGAGGGGCACTTTGTACACGTGAATGTCAATAAAAAATCAAGGCGCCCAATAAATATTGGCGCAGATTTAAGGAATTGCTTAACTAGTTTGATGACGAAAAAAGCGGAGAGTTTTTAAGCTCCCCGCTGTGATGGTTCTAAAAGCTATACGCTAAGCTAATGAC
>CESJ01046412.1_pt1 | contig 29906 bp, 27 predicted proteins | sample 356311 | NCBI WGS metagenome assembly CESJ01 (sample SAMEA2621487, study PRJEB7988) | marine metagenome | biome: marine biome (ENVO:00000447); feature: surface water layer (ENVO:00002042); material: "saline water (ENVO:00002010), including plankton (ENVO:xxxxxxxx)" | depth 5 m
CCCTAAAATTAGCATGTGATAGTACCTGATGGCAACCGCTATGCTCTCTGTTTGGTTGGCCGTGGGTCTGTCGTTGCCAAAATAAAATTCGAGTCTGGGTCGCATTGATCATGGCTCCCTTAAGCGCAGATAAACCATCTATTGATGGACGTTGATCGTGCTTATTACGGCCCATGATTGCAAAATTTCGGCAGTCACTTCTGCAATCCTCAAAATTTAAAGGTAGACGGCTTCGCTTTGACGTTGGCGGCCGGGTAGGGGTGCTACGCAGAGCCTCTAGCATCGCAGCACTAACCGCTAAAATCACATAAATTACTATTATAAGGTCGAGTATTATGTCAAAAATAGCCTTCGTGGGGCTGGGAGTTATGGGTTATCCAATCGCTGGGCATCTGTCGGTTGCGGGGCACGATGTGTGCGTTTTTAACCGCACGGAGGAGCGGCGAGTGGACTGGATCGCGAACTATTCTGGCCGCTGGGCGTCGTCGCCAGCGGAGGCGGCCGTCGGGGCCGATATCATCCTTTGCTGCGTTGGAGGCGACGACGATTTGCGTGAGGTCACGCTTGGAGAGCATGGAGTGTTAGTAACCATGCAATCTGGGGCACTGTTGATCGATCACACTACAGCGTCAGCAGTCGTGGCTCGCGAAGTGGCTGAAAAGTGTGCTGAGCGTGGGCTTGGGTTTGTCGATGCACCCTTGTCAGGTGGCCAGGCTGGGGCATTAACAGGCCGCTTGTCGATTATGTGCGGTGGCACCGAAGAACACTATTTACAAGCTCAGACGGTGATGAATTGCTACGCGCTGCGCATGCTACGCCTGGGGAATGTCGGTAGCGGACAGCTGACAAAAATGGCCAATCAAATTTGTATAGCGGGCTTGCTGCAAGGGTTGTCGGAGGGCATAGCCTTTGCTAAAAATTCTGGCTTGGATCCATTGCAAGTGCTCGAAGCGATTGGTCAAGGCGCGGCTGGATCCTGGCAGATGCAGCATCGCGGCACAACGATGGTGGCCGATGACTATGACTTCGGCTTTGCGGTCGACTGGATGCGCAAGGATTTGGCAATTTGCTTAGCAGAGGCGCGCGCTAACGGATCCGACCTGCCGGTGACTGAATTGGTCGATAGTTTTTATGCCGAGATTCAAGATATGGGCGGTTATCGCTGGGATACCTCGAGTTTATTGCGCCGACTACCGAAGTGATACGTAAGTCGGCGCATCTATGTTTGCGAGGCTAAATGCTGGCCGCTGCGAATAGGTACCACAGCGGCCATTATCGTCCAGCACTAAATCATCAGGGGGCGGTTTTTCGCCCCGAGGGCGTTTCTTTGCTGGGTTGCTTCGCCCGTCAGTGCGAAGCCGAGTTGTTCGCCTTCAGGGCTGATATAACGGGCGATGATATTGTCGTCAGCGCCCTCTATCTGCCATTCTCCATCCGCTTCTATCCCCGGGGGACTGACCACTACGGGGCACAGCGTGGTTTTCACTAGCACTGGCATTACGCCATAATTCACCTCGCCGGTTTGACCACACAAGACTCGCGCTAGCACTTTGGCGGCGGCATTGAGCGGTGCTATGTAGTAGAGTAAATGGCCATCAACTTCGGCACAATCGCCCAGCGCATAGACGTTTGGCGCGCTGGTCTGGAGCGATCTGTTGGTCAAAATGCCGCGGTTTGTCGCCAATCCAGCGCGCTTGGCGAGGTCTAGATCGGGGCGTACGCCAATCGCGCTGAGCACTAAATCTGCGGCGACTTCGTCACCATTGGCGAGAGTCGCTACGATACCATCGCCGGCGGAGTCGACCCGTTCAACCACTGTATTGAAATGGTAGCGGACACCGGCGTGTTCCAAGCGTCTTTGCACAGCGGCCGATGCCTCGGCTGGTAAAAGGCTACCCAGTACGGTAGTCATAGGTTCCACGGCCTCGACATCGAAGCCGGATGTAATCATGTCGTTAGCGTATTCACTGCCAATAAGGCCCGCGCCAATTATGAGAACTTTTTTCTTGCCTTGCATGGCCTGTCGGAAGACATCGTAGTCGGTTAAATTATTGATACTGTAAACTCGATCTAAGCCGCTTCCGCTCAGTGGTGCGGCAATACTGCTGGCGCCCATGGCAATCACGAGTTTTTCGTAGTCAATCACCTGACCACCGGCGATCAGCTTTTGCGTCGCGGTGTCTATACTATCGACCTCGGTGTTTACTAGAACCTGAGCATTTAAATTGGCCGCCATACCTTGCGATGATGCGGTGGCAAGGTCATCGGCGGTCTTACCCTTGGCATAGGCGGTAGACAGATTGGGCTTTGAATAGTAGCGACCATCGTCTGCGGTTAGCATGATCAGGGGCACGCGGGGGTCGTGGCTGCGAAACTCTCGGGCTAGATTATAGCCGGCTAAACCGGTTCCAATAATAACCACTGGACGTTGAGCCGCGGGCGCATTTTCGCTGTCTGCGCTATCGGTGGTAACTTCGACCATTTCAAAGTCTTCTTTGCCAACGCCACAGTCGGGGCACTCCCAATCATCTGGTACGTCTTCCCAACGAGTGCCCGGTGCTATGTCGTCCTCGGGCCAGCCCTTGGATTCATCATAGAGCAAGCCACAGACCAAGCATTCCCATATTTTGTAGTTCATTGCGTGTTTATCCTCTTATCTTTTTATTTGTGTCGGGAAGCGCGGTTTCGATAACAGCGTCCCGTAGTTTGTGTGTTGACGATTGTTACGGAGTTGAATTTATCCCAGCGCGCCCGACGCGTTTAAAGTTTCAATGGTATTATCGTCTAAATCGAGTTCTTCTAAAATCTCTCGATTGTGGTAGCCCAGTGGAGCGCCGCTGTGACGATAGTTGATGTCGGCTGCCGACAATTTGAATGGACTGCCGATTTGGCGTTGTTTCGTGCCGTCAAACGTATCGACGTCCACCAGCATGCCGCGCGATTGTAACTGTGCATGGTTGCAGGCCTCGTCAAATCTTAGCACCGGTTCCACGCAAACATCTTCATTGGCAAACACAGTTGTCCAATGGGCCAGTGTTTCGCCGCCAATAATAGCCATTAATAACTCGCGTGTCGCATCTTGTTGCCGCTGACTATGCTTTATGCCAAGCGTTTCTAAGCGAGGTTCGTCGAGTATTTTTGCAAGTCCAGCGAGAAATTTCGGCTCTAGGCTACCGATTGACAGATAGCGACCGTCTGCAGTGGCGTAGTAGTCATAGAAGCTGCCACCATTGAGCGCGGTGGATTGCGGTTGTGGCGTTACTCCTGCGCCGAGATAGCCAGAACCAGCAAGGCTGTTGAGCGCGAATACGCCATCAGTCATGCTGACGTCTACAGATTGGCCTTCGCCAGTCACATGCCGTTGGTTGACCGCCGCTAAAATCCCAACTAGGGCCTGCATGGAACCTCCTGCGAGATCGGCAACCTGAATGCCCATCAAGGGTGTCGCTGCGTCGCGCCTTCCCGAGTAGCCATTGATACCGGCAATAGAGAGATAATTGATATCGTGACCCGCGCGCTGGCGGTAGGGGCCGGTTTGACCGTAGCCAGTCAAAGAGCAGTAAATAAGTCGAGGGTTTATGTTCCTTAAAATGGCATAACTCAAGCCGAGCTTATCCATCACGCCTGGTCGAAATTGCTCGACTACGATGTCGTAGTCGAGCACCAATCGTTTGACTAGGGTAATCGCACTGGGAACTTTTAGATCGAGCGTCATGGCGCGCTTATTACGATTCAGCGTACTATGGGCCGTTGCTACGCCATCGGCGAACGGACCAGTGGTTCGCACCATATCTGCACGGTTAGGCGATTCTATGTGGATTACTTGGGCACCAAGATCGGCCATGACCATGGTCGCATAAGGCCCTGGTAATAGCGTGCTAAAGTCGAGGATTTTTAGGTTCGAAAGCGCCGTCATTGTTATTTTTTACCAATTATAACTATCCCGTAGATTATAGCCGACTGTCGAGCTCTCTGGGTTTGAAATAATGCAATGGCAGTATCCTCGTCTGTGAGTAGCGGCTCTGTAGAAGGTGAGGTTCGCCATTCGCTTAAAGCAGCGTGTAGTACTCATGCATGCGACAGGCGCGTTTTACAAATCCAACAAAACGCTCTACCATCTCGCCACTTCGAAATCTTACGGCTTAGATTATGGACGAGCAGGGATCAACCAACGTATTTTGGCACGCAGGCGATGTGACGCGCGAGGATCGCGGCAAGTTGATCGGTCAGCAGGGAGTGACGCTGTGGTTTACAGGGCTGTCTGGGAGTGGCAAGAGCACCATTGCCGTGGCCTTGGAAAAGGCACTATTAGTGCGAGGTAAGCTGTGCTATCGGTTGGACGGCGACAACGTTCGCCTAGGAATTAACAAAAATCTCGGATTCAGTGCGGCGGATCGAAGCGAAAATAATCGCCGTATCGGTGAGATTTGTAAACTCTTTATCGACGCCAGCGTTATCGTATTATCGAGTTTTATCAGCCCCTACACGGCGGACCGACAAGCGGTCAGGGAGCTTCACGCCGCCGCGGGATTCGGCTTTGTCGAGGTCTATGTAGATTGCTCGTTGAGCGTGGCCGAACAGCGCGATCCGAAGGGCCTCTATCGACGTGCGCGGCGTGGTGAAATAAGTAATTTTACCGGCATCGATGACCCCTATGAAATTCCCGTTAATCCGGACATTCATCTGCGTTCAGATCATTTGAGTCTCGACGAGGAAGTGCGTGCCATTATCCAGCACCTCGAACAGCATAAGTTTATAGCGGTTTAACCGCCCACCGATATCGGTTCAACAAACAATGGAGTAACCCTTGATAAATCCGCATGGATCAACGACGCTGAACCCGCTACTTGTTCGCGACCAACAGCGATGTGAGCAACTTGTCGCCGAGGCACAGCAGCTACCTGAGTTACTACTCAACTCGGCAGCCGCGGCTAACGTGGTGATGTTGGGAGCCGGTTACTTTAATCCGTTGACCGGATTTATGAATCTCGACGATGCGCTGAGTTGTGCTGAGAACATGCACACCTCAGACGGTCTGTTCTGGCCGGTGCCCATTATCAATCTGTGTGCGACTACGGCAGAAATACCTGCCGCCGGTAAAGTCGCGTTGCGCGACCCGAATGTTGTTGGACATCCGGTGATTGCGATCATGGATGTCGATCGAGTCGAGTCGGTGAGCCGAGAGCAACTCGAATTTATGGCGCTGAAGATCTTTGCTACCGACGATCAGGAGCACCCTGGGGTGGCGACTTTTTTAAGCCTCGGTTCGCAACTGGTGTCAGGCACTATCGAAGTATTAAATTTGAGCTATTTTCAATCTGACTTTCCAGACACATTTCAAACCGCGTATGAAATTCGTGCTGAAATTGCCGAGCGCGGATGGAAAAAAGTGGTGGCTTTTCAGACTCGTAATCCGATGCACCGTGCTCATGAAGAGCTTTGCCATATGGCGTTGAAGCGTCTCGACGCCGATGGCGTGATCGTCCACATGTTGCTGGGACGGCTCAAACCGGGAGACATTCCCGCAACCGTGCGCGATGACTGTATTCGCAAGATGGTGGAAGTCTATTTCGCAAAAAATTCAGTGATGGTTTCGGGCTACGGATTTGACATGCTCTATGCTGGCCCCAGAGAGGCAGTTTTACACGCAATTTTCCGTCAAAACATGGGTGCTACCCATTTAATTGTCGGTCGAGACCATGCCGGCGTCGGCGAGTATTATGGCGCTTTTGCAGCCCAAGATATATTCGTCGAGAGCGTTCCCAAGGGTGCTCTTGAAATCGAAATATTTTGCGCTGACCACACTGCGTATTCGAAAAAACTAGGTCGCGTGGTGATGATGAACGAAGTCGATGACCATCAAAAAGATGATTTTATTTTACTCTCTGGGACCGCAGTACGAGAGATGCTGGCCAAAGGTCAGTTGCCACCGCCGGAATTTTCACGCCCAGAAGTTGCGGAAATTTTGATGGGCTATTACCGACAGTAGAGCAATGGCACAAGGCATTATTGTCGGCGGCGAGAGCGACGTTATAAATGAATGACTCAGGAGTTTAAATGTTGGAAATATCAAGACCGTTTAAGATCTTAGGGCTGCAGCAAATAGCGGTCGGAGGTGAGGACAAGAACGCACTAAAGGAATTTTGGGTGGGGTTATTGGGAATTTCTCAAATTGGCCACTTTGTCAGTGAGAGTGAAAACGTCGACGAAGATATTTGCCAACTGGGTAGCGGTGACTTCGCGGTTGAAGTTGATTTGATGCAACCTCTGGACGTTGAGCGACGACCGCGGGTGGATAATCCCGCGCTCAACCATATCGGGCTTTGGGTGGACGATCTGGCTGCCGCATACGAGTGGCTGCAAACGCAAGGTCTGCGGTTTACTCCCGGAGGTATTCGCAAAGGTGCCGCGGGTTTCGACGTCTGTTTTGTGCATCCCAAGGGCAATGATCTGTTTCCTCGCAGTGCAGAGGGTGTGCTGGTTGAATTGGTGCAGGCGCCGCAGCGAGTCATCGACGCCTACGCGTGTCAGAGCGTGTAGATCAATAGCATTCGCCACAGCGACTTTTTGTCTGTAAACTCGCGGCCTTGCCTAGCCAGCCAGTCGTGGACTACCTCCGCTCGATACGGCCTTCGAATGAAAAAACTATGGATTTTAAAACTTTAGGGTTATCCCCGGCGCTGATTAAGGCTATCGGGAAACAGGGATACGAGACGGCAACGCCGATTCAGGCGCAGGCTATTCCCGCAGTGCTCGCGGGGCGTGATGTAATGGCTGCGGCGCAGACCGGTACTGGCAAAACGGCGGGTTTTACTTTGCCAATATTGCAGCGCCTTGCCGAGGGAAGGCGCGCACCGGCGAATCATGCGCGTGCGCTCATCCTGACTCCAACGCGCGAATTGGCGGCTCAAGTGGGCGAGAGCGTAGCGGCCTACAGTCAGTATTTACAGATCACTTCAACGGTGGTTTTTGGGGGCGTAAAAATCAACCCTCAGATGATGAAATTACGGCGCGGAGTCGATGTGTTGGTGGCGACGCCCGGCCGGTTGTTGGATCTACACAGTCAAAACGCGGTGAGTTTTGATCGCTTGGAAGTGTTGGTGTTGGACGAAGCCGATCGAATGCTCGATATGGGTTTTATCAACGACATAAAGCGGATTATTTTAACGCTTCCGAGACGGCGACAAAATCTCCTATTTTCGGCGACATTTTCGGACGATATCCGGGCTCTTGCCAAGGGGTTGGTCTACGACCCGGTTGAAATATCGGTAAGTCCTCGAAATGCCGCTGCTCCCACCGTGACCCAGTGGTTGTGCCCGGTGGACAAAAAGCGCAAGGCGGGCTTGCTGACGCACTTGATCCACCAGCGCGAGTGGCGACAGGTGTTGGTGTTTACCAAAACCAAGCACGGCGCCAACAAATTGACAAAACACCTGGAGTCAGAGGGCATTGTTGCCGCAGCGATTCATGGCAATAAAAGTCAGGGCGCGAGAACCCGTGCCCTGGCGGGGTTTAAGGCGGGCGAAATTCGTATATTGGTGGCCACCGATATTGCCGCGCGGGGGCTCGATATCGAGCAATTGCCGCAGGTGGTAAATTTTGATTTGCCCAATGTTCCAGAGGATTATGTGCATCGTATTGGGCGCACAGGACGAGCGGGTATGCGAGGTGAGGCGATCTCTCTGGTTAGTGCTGACGAAGTCGACCTGTTGTCGGATATTGAACGTTTGACTAAGACCTTATTGGCGCGCGAAGAAGTAGAGGATTTTGAACCCGATCAGCGGCTGCCGGAAACGACACTGGCGCGGCGTGTTAGCGTTGCAAAGCCTCGCAAACTGCTGAATAACGAGAGTCTCAAACGTGATAACAGCCGTTCTAATCCAAAAAAGAAGCGTGCTAGCGCCTATGGGCATGGCCCAACGCCCGGCGCAAAACGAAAAAACACTGGTCGAAGCGGGAGTTCTGATGCCCCAGGAGACGCCAGTTCAGGTGACAGACACGGTAACTCCAAAGTTAAAACTGGCGGGTCGGGGGACGCGAAGTCGCATCGTGGTAACAGTGCACCGCTGGCTCGTTCAAAGCCACCCAAGCCGGCTAATAGTCCCTACGGGAAAAATAGCCAACAGCGGAGCAGGGATGCCTAGCGGTGGTGTTGGTAGGCAGTAGAGTCTAGTTACAGCGTAGTCGCATGTAAGACACTGTGCTCTTTTACACAACGGGGGTGGGCGATGAAATTCAATTTAAAAGCCGCATTGTTCCGCCCCGTCTTAAAGATGGCCATGGAGCGCGTTGGGCACGGCAAGCTACTCGGATTCAACATCACCAAGGTCGCCCGCGGGCAGGTCACTCTGACCTGCCCCTACGATAGTAAAACCGTCGGCAACCCACTGACAGGGGTTGTTCACGGCGGCATCATTGTCAGTTTGCTCGATACCTGTTGCGGCGCTGCCGCGATGAGCGCTATGGGCAAGCCCTCGGTCGCTCCGACCATGGATTTACGCCTTGATTACATGCATGCAGCAACGCCGAATGAGCCGATTTTCGTATCCGGTACGGTCTACAAAACTACCTCGTCGGTCATTTTTTGTCGCGGCATGGCATGGCAGCAGGATGAGAATAATCCTATCGCTCACTGTGTAGCTACTTTTATGCGATTGGATCTTGACAGGGTGCAATTTTCTGGCGTGATCAAGTCTGGCTTTAAAAAATTGCTGTCCAGAGTCAAAGAGTGACAAATGACAGGTAATTTCGATATGGGTGATAGCGCTATTGAGTCAGGGATCGAAAGCCATGAACGCTTACGGGCATGTTTGCTAGCGGCCCGCGAGCAGGGTCGGCCGGAATTGATTCTGGATTTTATTCCCTACAGTGGTTTCATCGGGGCCAAGGCCAAGGTGGATGGGGGCGATGTGCTGTATTGGTTGGAGGCGCGCCGATCAAATATCGGTAATCCTTCGTTACCGGCGTTACATGGCGGTGTTATCGCGGGTTTTTTAGAACTCTCGGCGAGCGTTGAGTTGCTATTTGGACTGGAACTGAACAGCATGCCAAAAGTAGTTGATTTTTCACTTGATTATCTGCGGCCGGGTCGTTTTCAGACGCTCTACGCCAGTTGCAAAGTATTGCGACAGGGCAAGCAACTGGTAAACGTTTCGATTACTGCGTGGCAAGTTGACATCGAACTACCTGTGGCGACCGCCCGCTGCCATTTTTTGATTAATTAATCGCCTCGACGGAGTTGGCTAGAGGTTGAATTCTGTCCTTCCGACCCCATTTCTTCAAGAATCAATAACAAATGCTTAGGAGCGTTACCGTATATGTCATCTCCATCTTCAGCAGAGACCTTGGGTTTTCAGACGGAAGCCAAACAACTTCTCCACTTAATGATTCACTCGCTTTACTCTAACAAAGAAATATTTCTGCGCGAATTGGTGTCCAATGCTTCCGACGCAACGGATAAACTTCGCTTTGAGGCACTGGAGAATCCCGATCTTTATGAGGACGACGGCGATTTACGCATTCGTATCGAGATTGATGAGGAAAACAAAAGGTTGGTGATAGCCGACAACGGCATTGGTATGTCGAGGGATGAGGTGATCGCCAATCTAGGGACTATTGCAAAATCAGGTACTGCCGACTTTCTCAGTACATTGACCGGCGATCAGCAGCAGGACTCGCAGTTGATCGGTCAGTTTGGTGTCGGCTTTTATTCTTCGTTTATCGTTGCCGAAAAAGTGGTAGTGGACACACGCCGCGCTGGCGCGCCGGCAGATCAAGGCGTTCGCTGGACTTGCTCGGGCGAGGCTGACTATCAGATAGAGACGATCGAAATGAGTCAGCGAGGAACGCGCATCGAATTACACCTGAAGACCGATGAGCATGAATTTGCCAACAATTGGCGTCTTCGTAGCATCGTTAAAAAATACTCTGATCACATCGCTATTCCAGTTCAAATGCTCAAGATTGAGACGCCTGTGGCACCTTCAGAAGATGACGAGACGGTTATAGAAGACGACGCTAAGACACCAGAGTGGGAATCGATAAATGATGCTCAAGCGCTCTGGACTCGGTCAAGAAGTGACGTTAAAGATGACGAATACAACGAATTTTATCGGCATCTTTCAAACGATTTCACGCCTCCATTGAGCTGGAGCCACAATCGCGTCGAAGGCAAGCACGAGTACACTAGCCTACTGTACATACCCAGTATGGCGCCGATGGATATGTATCAGCGAGATGCGGCGCGCGGCGTCAAGTTGTACATCAAACGCACATTCATCATGGATGATGCCGAGCAGTTTATGCCGATGTATCTGCGCTTTGTTAAAGGCGTGTTGGATAGCGCCGATTTACCACTGAACGTATCCCGCGAGATTCTACAAAAGACGCCGGTGGTGGACAGTATTAGGGCGGCAATCACCAAGCGGGTGTTGGATATGTTGGCTAAGTTGGCGAGTAGTGATGAGGAGAAGTATGCAACTTTTTGGAGCCAGTTTGGCAGCGTTCTAAAAGAGGGCCCTAGTGAAGACCATGCCAATCGAGAAAAAATCGCTAAATTACTGCGATTTTCTAGTTCTACCAGTGGCTCAGGGGCTAATACCGTCAGTTTGGCTGCTTACTTAGAGCGGAAAAAAGAGCGCCAAGACAAAATTTACTACCTTACTGGAGATAGCTACTCGGTAATTAACAACAGTCCTTATCTCGAGGTGTTCCGCAAGCATGGTGTCGAAGTGCTGTTGATGACTGACCGCATCGATGAGTGGATGATGGGGTATCTCACCGAGTTTGATGGTGTGTCATTTCAGGATGTTGCAAGGGGCGAACTGGACTTAAAACACCTCGACGATGGCGAAAAAGAGACCGCAGAGTCGAAAGCTGACGACGAGCAGACTAACGATTTAGTTGCGCGTATCAAGGGCTTGTTAGACGCTCGAGTAGAGGATGTTCGCAGCACAGAACGCCTGACTAATTCGCCTGCCTGCTTGGTAGTCGGAGACAACGATATGGGCGAGCAAATGCGCAAAATCATGCAGGCGGCCGGACAGTCCATTCCAGAGAGTAAGCCGATACTGGAAGTTAATATGCAACATCCACTAGTGGCCCGCTTGCAGTCCGAGGATGATGATGACAAAGCTGCGGTGTTGGCGAGTCTATTGTTCGATCAAGCGGCGCTCTCGGCTGGCCGACCGTTGGAAAATCCGGCGCAGTTTGTGCAAGAGTTGAATCGGTTAATGTTCGATTGAATCAACTTAAATACGCATAAAACTCGACTAGACTGCTAACGGTGGGCTGGTATTGTGCGCGGCTGCCATCAGTTTTCAGCTTTTCACGGCTGACTTATCGCCTCTTCGACCTTATACTAAGGGTTTGTGAGGAGGCGTACCCAGTTGTCACATAAGAGCCATAAGATAGCCGTGCTCGGCGGCGGTAGTTTCGGCACCGCCATAGCCAATATGCTGGCTTCAAATGCCTATCCGGTGATGTTGTGGATGCGCAATTCGCAGCACGCCCAGCAGGTACAGAAAGAGCGGGTTAACCAGCGCTACTTGCCGGGCTATAAGCTGGCACAAAGCCTGCAAGTCAGCGCTGATCTAAACGCTTGCTTACAAGGCGTAGACACGGTTTTTTTCGCAGTTCCAAGTGGAGCTCTACAAGATCTCGCGTCGCAAGTGAGTCCGAGACTTGAGCCCGGGAGCTTGGTTATCAGTACTTCCAAGGGTATCTGCGGAGCTGATTTCATGTTGCCGAGCCAGATTTTAGAGGCCGCCATGCCCGATGTTCGTATCGGTGTGATGAGTGGCCCTAATTTGGCTAAAGAGATCGCCGATTACGAAATCACAGCGACGGTCGTTGCCAGTGAAGACCCAACGGTCTGCGCAACAATTCAACGGATGCTGGCGTCGAATTATTTCCGCGTGTACGCCAATCATGATCGCTTTGGCGTTGAACTAGCTGGCGCGCTGAAAAATATCTATGCGATTGTTGCTGGTATTGCCGAGGCATTAAAAGCAGGGCAAAATACCAAGAGTGTTGTTTTGACTCGCAGCCTAGCAGAAATGCGCCGCTTTGGTACTCAGCTAGGTGCCGACCCCATGACATTTCTAGGGCTCAGCGGTGTCGGCGATTTATACGTCACCTGTACCTCGCCGCTGAGTCGTAATTATCAGGTCGGTTTGGCGCTTGGCGGGGGTAAAAGTCTTGCACAATCAATCGCAGATGTCGGGCAAATCGCGGAGGGCGTCAATACCACTCGGTTGGTCAAGGAAAAGGCAGATGCGATGGGTACCTATATGCCTCTGGCGTCGGCGCTGTACGCGACACTGTTCGAAAAGCAGTCTATACAGGGAGCTCTACGAAGCATGATGCTCGCGGAGCAAAACTCAGATGTTGACTTTATGGTGACCCCAAATGAGCGATAATGTTAAAAAATCATTATCAAATTTAGAGACATGGATACGCATAGGGTATATCGCATTCTTCCTATTTTTGCTATCAATCGCTAGTAGCGTGGCGTTTTTGTTGGTGTTGTTGCAGGCAGCCTCGGTGCTTTTGACTGGCAGAGACAATGAAAAACTGCGCGAGTTTGGTCAGAGTCTCGGCCAGTGGGGATTCCAGTCATTGTTGTTTGCAACTTACAATGCCGAGCACAGACCGTTTCCATTTTCTGACTGGCCGAGCGCCGAAACTGGAGCTGGGCTTGATGAAGAGATTATCCAAGAGGTTGGTGGTGTCGACGCACACGCGGTGCCGAGCGACTCTAACAATGCTGACGATATACCCTCATTCACTGCGTCCGAGGATAAGCCGACGAGCGCTGACGGCGGCGGTAGCAAGGCTGTTTGAGATGAATGCTTGCCGGGATTGCAGCGTTTATCTGTACGCGGTTAGACGCCAGGCTGATATTTTGAGCGCGGGTTAACGGGCGGTGTTGTTACCGAGTGCTCTGCGAGCATTGTAGCGATCTTAAAAGTGTAAAGCAGTGGTTCGGTTCGGGTAATGGATGACCTGGCGCCGCGGAATTTTGTGGTTTATAGGTGTCTAACGACAATGAATATCGAAACAATACGAATGCTCTGTCAAATATCAGTGTGTAGCTCGGCGGCACTAGCAGGGCCGACTCTTCACCGATCGTTTTTGCCAAACAGCGTGGCAGGTGAAGAGCACACGCATGCGCCAATTGTAAACTCTCGAAGCGTCTACCATGGCAATTGAGTTCAACGCCGAAAGAGTATTCGACGTTCGCGGCTTAGCGTTGGCGGCCAAGGAGTGGGGTCGTCCTGGATCGCTCCCGGTGATCGCCTTGCATGGTTGGTTGGATAACGCCGCTAGTTTCGATCGACTGTTGTCTCATATGACAGACGTGCACGTGCTCGCGATCGATAGTGCTGGCCACGGCATGAGTGATTTTAGATCACCAGATTCCGGTTATGATATTTGGCAAGATATTGCCGACGTACTGGCGATCGCCGATCAGATGGGATGGGATCAGTTTACTCTCATAGGACATTCTCGAGGAGCGATCATAGCCGCGCTTACGTCCGGTACCGCGCCACAGAGAATTCGACATTTGGCGATGATTGATGGGCATGTTCCGGTACCGGTCGAAAACCACAATGCGGCCCGCCAAATGGCTAAATCCATTCGAGATCAGCGCCGTTTTGGCGCGTCCTCACCAAGTTTTTTTCCCAGTTTTGAGCGCGCGGTTGCCGCGCGCGCCGACGGTTTTTTAGCCCTCGAAAACGACGCCGCAGCGGTGCTTGCGGAGCGCGGCGTTAGGCAGTCTGATAGGGGGTTTTATTGGCACAATGATCAGCGCTTAAAGGCTGCCACGACGATTAAACTAACGCGCGAACACATCGAGAGCTTTCTCACAGCAATCGAAGCGCCGACGCTGTTGATCCATGCCCAAGATAGCGTGTTCACCGCGGACGACCAACAGACAGAACTATTTGCTTGGATTACCCGGTTAAAGGTGCTCGACTTGCCGGGCTCACACCATTTGCACATGGAACGTCAATCGCTCGAAGTGGCGCAGGCTATACAGGCATTCTTTAGATGATGGCGCGCAGGATTTAAGCATGAACCGGTACTCTACTGGTCTCGAAAAGCGATCGAACTAGCGCTTCGAATCCGAGTGCTTAGGCTTAGAGGCTGACTCACTTAGTGTCGCGCTAGCCTCACATAGCTTGAGTAGCTCTCTCACCGGGCTCTCCAGCCGGGCTCTCCAGTCGCGCTCTCCAACCGCGCTCTCCAGTCGCACGACGCACGTCGATCGAAAAGTACTTACCATGGCGTTGAGATGCTATGCTTTTGCCTTCACATGACAAATGTAATTGTTATAACCCCCTACAATTTTAAGATACATACATTGACCGGGCGAAAAAGGATTATTGTTCTTTTCGCGAGTGCCTCAACAAACTGCAGTGCGGTGCTTAGTCTCGATGCTTAGCCGCTATGGTGAGTTGACAGCGCAACGGATTCTCGACGAGATAAATGTTGGCGTTCTAGTGCAGGTGGTGATCTTGGATGGCGGTAAATATCAACTGAATGTTAGCGAGATAACCAAACGCTGTATCTGCGACGCTGAACGGTGTATACCTCTGGATGCAGTGGCGTCTATTGAGTCAAAAAAAATCTTTGGTGAAAACAATTCCGACGGTATTGGCGGCGGGCTATCTCTTCGTTGCGTTGTCATTTGCTATAGCACTTGGGTCTATTTGAACACGCTGCTGTCGATTGGTCATAACCGCTATCCATACGTTGGATATTTATTCGTGATCCAGCCGGTGATATGCTGTGCACCGCGGGAATTTTAGAGCATCGACCGACGTCCTATATCGGGCGTTAGATGGTGGCGCTATTGGGTGCCCAGTTGCAGTCATGGCTGTTTTTTTAAAGTAGCTTTGAAGTGTCTCGCCGATATCTTTAATCTCCATACGCATAATCAGTCTATAACAAGGAAACAGCATGAAAACTCGTATTGAAAGCGACAGCATGGGCGAACTAAAGGTACCCGCCGATGCTCTCTATGGTGCCCAGACGCAACGCGCAGTAAATAATTTTCCGGTCAGCGGTCGACGCATGCCCGAGGCATTTATTCGCGCGCTCTTGATGGCCAAGTCAGCCGCCGCGCAAGCCAATGCTGAGCTTGGCTTGTTGTCTCAAGATCTAGCGGATGGAATCTCTGCAACGGTCACGGAGTTACTCGCTAGTGATGATTTCATGCAGCATTTTCCGGTCGATGTTTTTCAGACAGGTTCTGGTACCAGTTCCAATATGAATGCCAATGAGGTTTTGGCGGTACTGACCTCCAAGCGACTGGGCGAGGCTGTCAATCCTAATGACCATATTAACTATGGTCAAAGTAGTAACGATATTATCCCCAGTTCGATCCATATCAGTGCAGCGTTGGAGCTCCATGAGGGCTTGCTGCCAGCTTTACGTCATCTTGTAGCAGTGATCGAGAGCAAGGCAGAGACCGTCGATCAGCATATTAAAACAGGGCGTACACACTTGATGGATGCAATGCCGGTGCGCATGAGCCAGAGCTTGCTAAGCTGGGCTGCGCAGATTAAACAAAACATTGCGCTGATCGAAGGCCTCTGTCCGAGCTTGCAAAGTCTTGCTCAAGGGGGCACCGCTGTGGGCACTGGAATCAATGCCCATGCAAAATTTGCTGCGGTGTTCAGCCGTAAACTAAGCCAGAGTGTAGGGATCACGTTTACCCCGGCGGACAACTTGTTCTGCCATATTGGAACGCAGGATATTGCCGTAGCCGTATCTGGGCAACTCAAGACGCTGGCCGTATCGATGCTAAAAATAGCCAACGATTTACGCTGGATGAATTCAGGACCACTGGCTGGGCTTGGTGAAATAGCTCTAGAGGCGTTGCAACCTGGCTCGTCGATTATGCCCGGCAAGGTCAATCCGGTGATACCTGAGGCAACTGCGATGGCGGCGGCGCAGGTTATCGGTAATGACGCAGCTATTACCATTGGGGGACAGTCAGGCAATTTTGAACTGAATGTGATGTTACCGATGATCGCAGACAATCTATTGGGTAGTATTCAACTGCTATCAAACGTATCGCTATTGCTGGCTGATAAGGCCATCGCCAGCTTTACCGTAAATGAGCAGCAGTTGAAACTGGCACTGTCGAGAAATCCGATACTGGTGACGGCGCTCAACCCGATTATTGGTTATCTAAAGGCGGCCGATATTGCTAAAAAGGCGTATAAGGAAGGACGCGCCGTTATCGATGTGGCGGATGAAGAAACCGAGATAGGTCGCGCTGAATTAGAGAAGTTACTCGACCCCGCTAAATTGACTCGAGGTGGTATCGAGTAAGGTTGATTTTGTTTCCCTTTGAGGCGCTGCGTCGCAGCGCTAAAGGACGTGGATAAGGAATAGCTATGAGTGATTTAAAAGGTAAAACTCTTTTTATAACTGGAGCGAGCCGCGGCATTGGTCTGGCGATAGCCAAGCGTGCTGCAATTGATGGTGCCAATATAGCGATTGCCGCAAAAACCGCTGAACCGCACCCAAAACTCCCCGGAACCATATATTCGGCTGCCGAAGAAATTATCGCTGCGGGGGGACAGGCATTGCCTTTGGTGGTCGATGTGCGTTATGAGGATCAAGTTGAAAGTGCTATGAAAAAGACCGTCGAGAGGTTCGGTGGTATTGATATATTAGTGAATAACGCCAGTGCTATTAATCTTTCTGGAACCGAATCGGTGACCATGAAAGCCTATGATCTAATGCACAATATCAATACGCGAGGCACATTTATGTGCTCAAAATTGGCCGTACCGTTCTTGCGCAAGGCAGAAAACGCGCACGTTTTAAATTTGTCCTCGCCACTCAACATGGAGACGCGTTGGTTCCAAAATCATGTCGCTTATACGATGGCAAAATTTGGTATGAGCATGTGCGTCTTGGGAATGAGCGAAGAATTTCGCAGCGCGGGAATTGCGTTCAATGCGCTTTGGCCGCGCACCGCGATAGCCACTGCGGCGGTGGGTAACATGGTTGGCGGCGATCCAATCGTGCAGCGTTCACGCACAGTCGAGATAATGGCCGATGCAGCTCATGTGATTTTAACGCGCAACAGTCGCGAGTTCAGCGGCAATTTTTGCGTAGATCAAGAGGTTCTTGAAGCGGAAGGCGCATCCGATTTCTCTAAATATAGGTTCAATCCAGAGCTTGCCGAGAAAGATTTGATGCCAGACTTCTTTATCTGATGGCTCAGATAGCGCCTCGGGCTCCGATGCGAGCCTGAAGCGCTAGTGATTACCCAGTAGTGCTAAGAATTCAGTCCGGGTGGCTTGGTTGTCGCGAAACAGACCGAGCGTTGCAGAGGTCTTCATGGATGAATTTTGTTTTTCTACACCACGCATCATCATGCACATGTGCTTGGCTTCAATAATGACCGCAACGCCTTGGGCATCAGTAACTTTATGAATGGTAGCAGCTATTTGTTGGGCTAGTGTTTCTTGTATTTGCAAGCGCCGAGAGAACATGTCAACCACGCGGGCAATTTTCGACAGCCCCAGAACCTTGCCGCTGGGGATGTACGCGACGTGGCACTTACCGATAAATGGTAGCAGATGGTGCTCGCAAAGAGAGTAGAGCTCAATGTCCTTAACCATCACCATCTCTTCTGAGTCGGATGGGAACAACGCGTTGTTGATCAACTCGTTTAGGTCGACATCGTAGCCGCTAGTCAAATATTCGAACGCTTGAGCTGCACGCTTTGGAGTGTCTATGAGGCCCGGTCGCGTTATATCTTCGCCAGTGCTCTTAATGATTTTTTCGAACGAATCTTTCATTGTAAACTTCCTCTCCAAACTGTACTTTTTTGAGCGATACCTTTGCAGGCGTCGCATTCTGTATTAAAACCGGCTTGAATACCAGTTTTGCATTTACCCTGCCGCGTCGTTTCAGATATCATACTAGCCCAACACAACCCACCTTTCGGGGCCCGAAGCGTGTCTCCAGCGATCACCATCAACCATCTGCTCATCGAAGGCGAGGCGCTATTTAGACGTCATGCACTGTGTTTTGGGCATGGCACCACTGACGCCTGGGATGAAGCGGTATTCCTGCTCGCCCATGCCTTAAATCTGGGGCCAATGCCCGACCGAAGCGTGCTTGAGGTGGCGGTTGACAACGACGCGGCTTCGGCAGTGCGTGCGCTTTTTCTGCGCCGCGTCGAAGAACGAATTCCGGCTGCATACCTCACCGAGCAGGCGTGGTTCTGCGGGTTACCCATGTTCGTTGATCAGCGCGTTTTGGTGCCTCGTTCACCCATCGCGCAGTTAATTACCGAGCGCTTTCACCCGTGGGTTGCCTCGCCCCCCAGCGATATCTTAGACCTTTGTACGGGCAGCGGTTGTATTGGGATTGCTTGTGCCTATGCGTTTCCCGAAGCGCGCATATTGTTGACCGACATTTGCGAGCAAGCACTGGCGGTTGCGCGGATCAATATTCAGCAACACCAATGTCATCAGCGAGTAGGAGTTTTGCAGTCAGACCTGTTTGGCGCTCTGACCGACCAACAGTTTGATCTGATCGTTTCCAACCCACCTTATGTAGACGCTATAGATTTTGCTGATATGCCTGATGAATATCATCACGAACCGCGGTTGGGTTTGGTGTCAGGAGATGATGGATTAGATTTTACTCGCCAGCTATTGGCGCAGGCGAAAACCTATCTCCGCCCAGGTGGAGCGTTGATTGTTGAGGTAGGTAATTCCGCGCCGGCACTGGAACAGGCGTTTCCGCGTATGCCTTTTACCTGGTTGGAGTTTTCAGACGGCGACAGTGGCGTGTTTTTCGTGACCCGTGAAGAGTTATTTAAAAGTTGCCAACCCGCTGGTTAATTTTCGTATAATCACTTGAATTGAAACAAGCAGAGATCGGTATGTCTGGTAACACATTTGGAAAATTATTTACCTTAACCAGTTTTGGCGAAAGTCATGGCGCGGCGCTCGGTTGCGTGGTCGATGGCTGCCCACCGGGTTTGACGCTGGCAGTCGCCGATTTGCAGCATGATCTCGATCGCCGTAAACCGGGTCAATCGCGGTACACCACTCAGCGTAGAGAGTCGGATGAAGTGCAGATACTTTCTGGAGTGTTCGAGGGTAAGACCACAGGTGCTCCGATTGGAATGATGATTTTAAATACCGATCAAAAATCAAAAGATTACAGTAAAATCAAAGATGTGTTTCGTCCTGCCCATGCTGATTATACGTACTTTCAGAAGTATGGTGCGCGCGATTACCGTGGCGGCGGGCGGAGTTCGGCGCGCGAGACGGCTATGCGGGTTGCGGCTGGAGCGATAGCAAAAAAATATTTGCACCACCACCTGGGGGTCGAAATTTTTGGCTATGTGTCACGATTGGGGCCGATCGCATACGATCGTTTTGAACGAGCTGAAATCGAGCGCAATCCATTTTTTTTCCCCGACCCGGATAAAATACCCCAATTAGAAGATTATATGCAGGCGTTGCTCAAAGAGGGAAATTCAGTGGGCGCTCAGGTCAGTGTCACTGCCACCGGGGTTCCAGTTGGGTTGGGCGAACCGGTGTTCGATCGATTGGATGCCGACATCGCGCATGCACTGATGGGTATCAACGCCGTAAAAGGTGTTGAGATTGGTGCGGGATTTGCATCGGTTACGCAAAAAGGTACAGAGCATCGCGATGAATTGTCGGTGGATGGTTTTCTATCAAATAATGCCGGTGGTGTATTGGGCGGGATATCGACTGGCCAATCACTGTGCGCCCATCTGGCTTTGAAACCCACATCGAGCGTTCGAATTCCTGGGCGGTCAATCGATATTCACGGTCAAGCAGTGGATGTTGTGACCACCGGTCGACATGATCCATGCGTTGGGATTAGGGCGGTGCCGATTGCCGAAGCGATGTTGGCGATAACTTTGATGGATCATTATCTACGTCACCGTGCTCAAAATATGGACGTCGACAGTGGACTCACGCCGATTTAATTTCTGCCCAAGAGACTGGGTCTATCTATGAATAACTCTAAAGGGATTTAACCCACGGTGAAATTAGAATACAAAGTGGTGCTCTACAGTGTTTTATTTTTCCCCGGTGCCGGTTATTTTTTACTCAGGTCGAGGTGGATGGGATGGCTGTGCGTCGGGTTGACGCTGGTGTGTCTTGGTTTTGTAATGTTTGAGGCTAGCCACAAGAGCAAAATTATTGTTGAGCAGATCAGTAGGGGAGAGCTGAGCGCCACCGTTCCGGCTATTGCCAACGCTATAAAAAATACCCCCAGTCCACTGGCGTTTTGGCAACAATGGTTTGTCTATGGGTCGCTTGTCGGCATCTGGGGAATCGCCATTTTTGATGGTTATTATCGCGCTAAAAAGCGCCCGTTAAGACGGTATGCTGCAACCGTTGCTAATCGGGAGTAATTCCCTGTACTACGCCATTGAGCGTCCCTAAAAATGCCTGAGCTGCATTTGATAAGCTGCGTTGTCGGTGATGTATATAACCGAGCTCTCTAGCCATGATTACGCCATCTACCGGCATGATCTTTAGGTCATTTACCAGCGTCACTGGCAGTACGCTCCAACCCAAGCCGATTGCGATCAATGTGCTAATGGTCTCCAAATAATTGGTCGACATCGAAGAACTTAGTGGAATGTTGCGTTCGGAAAATAAATTTTGCACGATTCGACCTGTGTAGGTATTCAACCCGGGAAGTACCACTGGGTAGGCGGCCAAATCGGTCAATAGTGGTTGATTTAGTTTAGCGAGGGGATGATCTGGGGCGCAGATAAACTTTAGCGGATCGTGCCATACCCGATGACCGATGATGCTTTTGTGCGTTTCCAGCGCAAGAGTGATCACAGCAATCTCGGTGGCACCCTCCAGAACCCGCTGATAGGCAACTTCGGAATCCATAAACTGAATGTCGAGACGCACGTCTGGGTACTTGCGGGTAAAGGCTTTGAGTATCGGCGGCAGTCGATGAAGGCCAAGATGGTGACTTATCGCTAGGCGTAGAATACCACTCGCTTGACCCGATAAATCCTCCAGCGCCTGCAGCGCTTCGTCGCAACGACTGAGTATGTGCTGAGCTCGCGGGAGTAGAGCGGATCCTGCCTCGGTGAGTGAAACTTGGCGTCCAAAGCGGTCAAATAACTGCCTGCCGACTTGCTGCTCCAATTGCGCGATGCGTTTGCTGACCGCAGATTGGGTTAGGTAGAGTTGGTGAGCGGCGTCGGAGAACGATCCGCAGCTAGCAACGCAGATAAACGCTTTAAGATTTTGGTTATCCATGGCTCATTATTTTTAAATGTCGGCTATTCATTCTATCAGGGAATGGTTTGCATGAAAATTATGAATTTATTTCATCATCGAGGGAGGGTATTATGCTCTTAACGAGCGGCGATTCGTCGTTTATGAAAGTGTCGAAAAGGAGATGCGGGTGAATAAAAATACTCTGTATGACAAATTGTGGGATGCGCATATCGTCTCTGAACGCGACGATGGCTCTACTTTGATCTATATAGATCGACATATAATCCACGAGGTCACGTCACCTCAGGCGTTTGAAGGGTTGCGTATTGCTGGGCGCAAACCCTGGCGTTTGGATACCAACCTGGCAACTCCCGATCATAACATTTCAACCGATCGAATTGAGCGAGATGCCGGCGTCGCCGGAATCCCCGATCCCACATCGCGAATTCAGGTGCAGACTCTGGATGACAATTGTGAGCATTTTGGAATAAAAGAATTCAAAATGAATGAGATGGGCCAAGGCATTGTCCACGTTATGGGCCCCGAGTTGGGGGCAACGATGCCAGGCATGACGGTGGTCTGCGGAGATTCGCATACTGCGACCCATGGCGCCCTTGGGTGTCTTGCTCACGGTATTGGTACGTCGGAAGTTGAACATGTGTTGGCTTCACAGTGTTTGGTAGCAAAAAAAATGAAGAACATGCGGGTCACGGTTGACGGCAGCTTAGGAACCGGCGTTACGCCCAAAGATGTAGTTTTGGCGATTATTGGCAAGATTGGCACCGCTGGCGGCAATGGCCACGCGATTGAATTTTCCGGCGAAGTGTTCCGCGAAATGACGGTAGAGGGTCGTATGACGGTGTGCAATATGGCGATTGAAGCCGGTGCTCGTGTCGGCATGATTGCGGTCGACGACACGACCATCGACTATGTAAAAGGCCGTCAATTTGTTCCCAGTGGTGAGTTGTGGGCACCCGCAGTGGCCTATTGGAAAACTTTGGTAAGCGACGCAGATGCGGTGTTCGATATTGAAGTGGTTCTGCATGCTGACGATATCGCCCCTCAAGTGACGTGGGGTACATCACCGGAGATGGTCGCTGAGGTCACCGCCAGGGTACCCGAGTTATCAGCACAGAAAACACCAGAGCAGCGTACTGGGCTCGAAAATGCTCTTGCCTACATGGGATTGGAGGGAGGTCAGGCGATTACGTCGATCGCTGTGGATCGAGTATTTATAGGTAGTTGTACCAATTCACGGATTGAAGATATGCGCGCTGCGGCGGCTATTGCGCGCGGTCGTAGGGCGGCTCCATCGGTCAAACAAGTGCTGGTTGTACCCGGTTCACAGATGGTCAAGGCGCAAGCAGAGGCGGAAGGTTTGGATAAAGTGTTTATCGATGCTGGGATGGAGTGGCGCGAGCCGGGTTGCTCTATGTGCTTGGCGATGAACGCCGACAAACTGGGTTCTGGAGAACACTGTGCATCGACCTCTAACCGAAATTTCGAAGGACGCCAGGGCAATGGTGGGCGAACTCACTTGATGAGTCCGGCGATGGCAGCAGCAGCAGCAGTGGCTGGGCATATTGTCGATGTCCGTGAATTTTTAAGCGAGGTTGTGGAATGAGAGCTTTTACAACGCATCATGGGTTGGTTGGGCCGATGGATCGAGCCAATGTGGATACTGATATGATCATCCCGAAACAGTTTTTGAAATCCATTAAACGCAGTGGCTTTGGGCCCAACCTGTTTGACGAACTGCGTTATCTGGACAGCGGTGAGCCTGGCCAGGACTGCTCTGGGCGGCCGATAAATCCGAATTTTGCTCTCAATGAGAAACGCTATAACGGTGCCTCTATATTACTGGCGCGATCAAACTTTGGTTGTGGCTCGAGTCGAGAGCATGCGCCCTGGGCGCTAGACGGATACGGCTTTCGCGTGGTGATCGCGCCGAGCTTTGCGGATATTTTCTATAACAACTGTTTTAAAAATGGATTATTGCCCGTAGTTTTGACTGAACAGCAGGTGAGTGGGTTGTTTGATGAATTATATCGCGAGCAGGGCTATCAATTGACCGTAGATTTGACCGAGCAGACCGTATTAATGGCTGGTGGTCGCAGCTATGGGTTTGAAATCGACGAGTTTCGAAAACAGTGCTTGTTGCAGGGGCTGGATGAAATCGGGCTCACGTTGAAGCAGGCGCCAGCGATTAAACGCTATGAAGAGCAAAGAGCTGAGCGCCATCCATGGGTATTTGGAGCGATTAAATGAGCAAAAGAGTACTGGTTTTGCCCGGTGATAATATCGGTAGCGAGATCGTCGCCGAGGCGGTTAAAGTATTGGAGGCTATCAACCGACAGCGCGACTTGGCGATACAGTTAAATTGGGGTGTGCTCGGAGGTGCCGCATTGGATACATATGGCAATCCATGCCCGCAGGAAACCCTCGATAGTGCTCGCGACGCGGATGCCATTTTATTGGGTGCTGTGGGTGGGCCGCAGTGGGATCACTACGGTCGTGAACTGAGGCCTGAGAGTGGGCTTTTGCGGATTCGTTCCGAGTTGGAATTGTTCGCCAATTTACGTCCGGCGATCATGTATCCGCAATTGGCGGGTGCCTCTTCGCTAAAGCCCGAGGTGGTGGCGGGGCTGGATATTCTTATAGTTAGGGAATTGGTCGGTGGTATTTACTTTGGTGAGCCGCGCGGCATCAGGACACTCGACAACGGCGAGCGTGAAGGCTACAACACTTACAAGTATTCCGAGTCAGAGATTAGACGCATCGGTAAGGTCGCATTCGAGGCGGCGATGGTACGTGACAAGCGGTTATGCTCGGTCGATAAATCCAATGTTCTCGAGGCGACGATTGTTTGGAAGGACGTCATTTCAGAAATGGCGTCAGACTACCCCGAGGTCGAACTCAGCCACCTCTACGTCGATAATGCGGCTATGCAACTGGTGCGGCAACCCAAGCAATTCGACGTGTTGGTGACGGGTAATATGTTCGGCGATATTTTGTCCGACACCGCAGCCATGCTAACCGGCTCGATCGGCATGTTGCCATCGGCATCGCTGGATCAATACGGCGGCGGAATGTATGAACCCTGCCATGGATCAGCTCCGGATATCGCTGGTCAGGGCATCGCCAATCCTCTTGCTACTATCCTCTCAGTTGCGATGATGCTGCGCTACTCTCTCGGTTCACCCGATGCGGCTGTGATTATCGAGCACGCAGTCAGTCGGGTTCTCGATCGTGGGCTAAGGACCACAGATATTTACACGCCCGGTACAGAGCAAGTGAGCACCATAGCGATGGGCGATGCGGTGGTGGCTGAATTACAGGCAGCTGAGTTGTCGATGAATGGTTAAGGCGAGGGATAAATAAATGAAAGTGACTGGATTTGTCGGTTGGCGCGGTATGGTGGGCTCGGTGCTAATGGAGCGCATGCATCAAGAGAGCGATTTTTCATTGATTGAAGCGGTGTTTTTTACCACCTCACAAGCGGGACAACCGGGCCCCGACATTGGTCAGGCAACATCGCCATTGCAAGACGCTTACGATCTAAACGCGCTCGCAAAAATGGATATTGTTATTACTTGTCAGGGTGGTGATTACACTGCTGAGGTATACCCTAAATTACGCGCTGCAGGTTGGCGCGGTTACTGGATAGATGCCGCTTCTACCCTGCGCATGAATGATACCTCGACGATTGTTTTAGATCCCGTTAATCGAAATGTTATTAGCGATGCTATGACACGCGGCAGTCGCGATTTTATTGGCGGTAATTGCACCGTCAGCCTTATGTTAATGGGGCTTGGGGGGTTGTTTAATGCCGACCTCGTCGAGTGGGCTAGTTCTATGACTTATCAGGCTGCCTCCGGCGCAGGTGCGCAAAATATGCGCGAATTGATTGCTCAGATGGGGGTTATAGAGTCTTCGGTAAGCGAGCAATTAGCCAACCCCGCAGCGGCGATTTTGGAAATCGATCGAGCGGTCTCCGAGTGTTCAAAACGCGATGACTTCCCACTTGAGCATTGGAGTTACCCCTTAGCGGGTAGTTTATTGCCATGGATTGATTCTGAAGTCGCCAATGGGCAAAGCCGAGAGGAGTGGAAAAACCAAGCCGAAACCAACAAAATACTTGCGCGTACTGATCGGCCGATACCGTTAGATGGTCTTTGCGTTCGCGTTGGCGCTATGCGCTGTCACAGTCAGGCGCTGACGCTTAAGTTAAAGAGCGATGTTCCTCTCGATGAGATCGAGGCGTTGATCGATGAGGCCAGCCCTTGGTCGCAGGTAGTCTCAAACTCCAAACTCGATACCTTAGAAAAACTGACACCTAGTGCCGTTACTGGTCAGTTGATGGTGCCGGTCGGACGGTTGCGAAAGATGAATATGGGCGGTGAATATATTTCCGCGTTTACTGTCGGCGATCAATTGCTCTGGGGCGCCGCCGAGCCATTGCGACGAATGCTGCGGATTTTGATTGAAGACTGATGGATGCGTCTCTGAGGCATAAGACCTTGGCCGTGTTTGAAGCCAACTTACGGAGTGAATTTGTTTGTTGTTGATTCGTCCGTAAAGCAGCAATATTGGATGTTCTTAGATGGTCTTTTGAAGCGTATATCTTGTGGATTTACCATTTTCTGTGGCAAAAAAGCTCTTTTAAAACGCAGTAATGATTCGTAGGGCATGCCTCTGGATCGTCCGCTGAGTTAGGGGCCCATGAGTTATGATGGCATATGAGTATCGCACTGGCGATGCTGCGTACGCTGAATGGCTCGAAAGAAAGGTTGTCAAATAGCTGTTAAATAATGGCGGGTGCCCTGAGCACCAATAAGCATGACCATGACTATGAAGGCGTTTTTAGGGAAAAGACGTTGCAAGCATCGGCGCTAATGGCAAGTTGGAGCCCTCTCAGGTGGCGCTAAGGGTCAGGCGTTGCAAGGGCTTCAAATTCATCTTCTCGCAGCTTCATGCGGCCATCCGGTTGCATCACCCAGAGTTCGCGGTAGACAAGCCCGGCGGCCTTGTTCATCTTCCAGTTGGCGGTCAACACGGCGCTGTCTTCGTCAATAATGATAATACGTGGGTCAATATAACGCACATCGCTCAAGCCATCATCGATTAATTGCTGCCAAAATTCCTCAATTGCCGGTTTGCCAATGAACGTGCCAAAAGGCGCGGCGCGAATAACCGCAGTCTCCTCGTAATGGCTGGCACAGGCCGCAGCATCGCCGCGATTAAATGCTCGTTGCCAGTCTTCGCTAGCCTGCCACACCGCGCGATATATGACGGCTTCTCGATCAGTGCCTAGCGGCCTGCCAATGATCGGATTTCTGTCTGTGGTGGATGATAGGTCGGGATCCGTTGATATTGGGTTACTGTTGTTATTTACTTCGCTGGCAATATCTGCCGGTTGGTCACGCTGAGATGGGTGTGCTACCGAGACCGGGGGCGGTTGTGTTTCACCACAGGCGCCTAGGGCCAGCGCAATACTGCAGGCCAGTAAAAGCCTAGTTGTCGACATGCTTGCTCTCCCTAGCAAAGATTAAAATAGGGGAGTAAAAAATCCCCCATTGAAGCTGCACTATAAGTAAAATAAGGGAGTTAAACTATAAATCAAAAGTACTATATTTAAATTCGCTCTTGAAGTTCGTATTTGAAATTCATGCCGAATGGGCAGGCAAGAGCATTTTAGCTTTTTGCGTGAAATACGATGCGCCAAATATTTGTGATTCAACCACTCAGTTTATGAAATTTAAGCGCAAGAAAATGTAGCCAGCATTTGCGCACAAACCCGCTCAGAGGTAAACCGTTACGATAAATAGCGGTAGTATTAGTCAGGATTGCTCGCCGCCGCGCCTATTAATGGTGTCAAGCATTGTTAAACAGCCCCGCGCGCGAGGTCAAACATAAGGTGTGGGCCTTAATGCATTAACTTTGGCGATAGTGCTGATTGCAAACTTTGTTTTGCGACAAGATTTTAGTCGCAAGGATCCTTAAGGTTTCGAGATTATGCATGGGCAAGAGTCGCATGCCCATAGGGGTTTTTGAGTGAGTTTTTAGATCCAACTTCAGGGAATGGTGCATTGCAGTACCGACAAACGAATTGTTTGATCTGGGTTATCTTGAGGAATCAACAAACAGCCGCGACGATCCTTATATAATTGAAAAACTTTACTTTCGATGCCGGCTTTGCTGTTAAGGAGTAACCGCCCTGTAGAGGTAATGATTTCCGCGGAGCCCCCAGAAAGTCGCTCTCTTAGCACCTCCCGGAGCCTTAGATCGAGCTGTAATAAATTATTTTTATTAACAAACGCGGCTACTTCAAGCTGCGATGGTGTCGATTGACAGCCAGACAGTGCGACGAGCAGCAGGCCGCCAGCTAGCGTCAGTATTGATTTTAAATGGGCGCTCATAGTTGTTCCTGTTGGCTAGATTTTTCGGTATTTTGGCCGCTTTTTACGCCAGAGAATATTCGAGCTGGGCAGTACACAATATAGGTATAGCATGCGGGTGGATAAAACTCGGTTTATACGTCTCTAGTTGCGCAATGTTTTTATCTGTGGCTGCAAATTGACGCAGGAGGCGCGGGTATAAATAGGCTTACAGCGATTTATAAGCAATCAGTTCTAACTTCATATGGTCAGTTACTCAAAAGCGAGTGACAGCCTATACAATCGAGCTAGTAACGGTGCTAGAATGCTTAAGAGAAAAAGCTCGACAGTTTCTACTACACAGGTATATCTACCGGTAAAGGAAAGGGTATGCAGATTAAAAGAGGGTCGACTGCAGTGGTCGCGACGCTGCTAGGCAGTTTCTTTTTCCTCCTGCACGAGGCTCACGGGGGCGATGAGCTTGGTCATGATGTCTCTGCGTTTCAGTCGATGGAATTTGAGACGCTAACGGAGACGTTCTATCTTGCGCAGTCGGATACGCAGACTACTTATCAGCCGCAGATACAAGAAGATTGGCTGGGCGACGGATCTGCCGTCGAGGCTCCAGTAACTAATGCAACATCAAGCAAGGTACAGCAAAGGTTAAGTCCAGGGCAGTATCAGGTGGTGCAGGGCGATACGCTTTGGAATATTGCACGTAGACTTCGCTTTACCGGTATCAGTGTCGTACAAACTATGGAGGCAATTTTTCGATACAACGCCTCGGCATTTGATGGCGACGACGTCAGTTCTTTAAACGTCGGCTCGATGATTTGGCTGCCCACCGGTGACGAAGTGCGCCTTGAGTTTGGTACATTTGTAAGTCCGGGTATAGAGCGGATCGACCCCGAACGAATGCAAACGCAGGCACTTCTCAGTTCGATTAACAGAGACCTAGTGCTCAATCGAGAAAACGCTTTAGTTAATGGCGAAGCAATACCTTATCAAGGCCAATCCGAAAGTGCTGTCCCGTCGATAGGCGATACTGGCGTTGAAAATAACGCGGTATTAGCGGGGCTGTCTGAACTTCAAGCCGGCCTAGGGCCTGCGCTTGATACCGTTAGCGAGACTCAATCTGACCCGACCAAAAAAGCCCTCAATGGGGTCTTATTCAATGCCAGTGAAACTGGCTCGGGGCTTGACTTACCTGCTCCTGAAGCAGCGATGTTGGTTGCTGAGGAGACTGTTGATTCAGTCAGCCCAGCGTTGCAGTTACCTGTAATGCCGCAAATAGTGCCGCAAACGCCGGAGTCAGAGTACGACTTTATAAATTGGCTGCTGGCGTCTTTTTTAATGGTTATTGCAGCTATGTTATTTTGGTTAAAACGCCCGCCCAAAGAGTCACGAAACTCGGATGCTAGTTTGCAGGCGCTGGGCTCGGGCAGCATAGATCTTCGTTACGATGAACTCGAAGGTTCGGAAATTAAGGTGTTTGACGAAAGCGATACCGAAATATTTCCCGACGAATCCAACGAGGTATCCTCTAGATTTTTTGACTCGATGATCGATCCCATGGTTGATGCTGAGATGTATCTATCGGTCGGTAAAGTGGCCGAGGCGATCGATGTTCTGCAAGAGGAGCGTTTTGCCAAGCCGAATGATGTAGCCTGTCGCGTGAGATTGATGCAGGTCTTGTACGATGAGCAGCAGTTGCGAGATCTTGGGGATATTTTTGCTGAAATTGAGGCGACTAAGGACAGTGATTCGATAGCTGCAGCGTCGATTATTTATCAGCAAAGCCTGTTAGATGAAGCGAGTCGACAATCCTCTAATAGTTCGGTTGAGCCCTTTTACCAGTACCATGATGAGAGTATTTTTGAAAGCTCAGAGGATAGTGAGGTCGGCAATACATATGGGCCGCCCGATGACGAGCGAGAAAATGGACGTTTAGCGAATTTGGGTTTGTCATTTGGCGATACAACGGAGGCCGATTTAATCGGGGAGGATGACGATACAGAGGTTAAAAGATCCCCGAGGGCTAGCACAGAATCCAAGGGCACTGATGATTACGGTGAGGTAGCAGAATACGCTGAGTCAATAGGAGAAGCTGTTGCAAAAGATGATGTTAACGCGAACGATACAGTTGTCGAGTCATTGGTTGAGCAATCTGGTTCGTTAGGTCCTGTGAACACTACTTCGTCGGAGATAGAGCTTTCCGCTGATGGTGAGAAAACAACCGAAGACGAAGAAAGAT
>CESJ01016693.1_pt1 | contig 28993 bp, 29 predicted proteins | sample 356311 | NCBI WGS metagenome assembly CESJ01 (sample SAMEA2621487, study PRJEB7988) | marine metagenome | biome: marine biome (ENVO:00000447); feature: surface water layer (ENVO:00002042); material: "saline water (ENVO:00002010), including plankton (ENVO:xxxxxxxx)" | depth 5 m
CTCAATTGGCTTGATTTATGCACTGAAAAAAATTTTAAGTGATTTAAAGATAATTGATAATTTATTTTATAACCCCAGTCTAAACAGCTGGGGTTTTTTTTTAAACTTATTTAAATAAGAAGCACCTAAGCGGAAACTCACCTCAAAACTAGTTCTTCCTATAGAGCCGTGGTAGACCACCACGTTGATAGGCTGGATGTGGAAGCACAACAATGTGTGTAGCTAATTTAATAGCTTAATTGGCTTGATCTACGCAATAAAAAAAATTTATAAATAAGGTCGTCCTATTATTTATAAATATGTTTAATAATTTAATATTAAAAATATATAATATTAATTTTTGATCCAGCAAGATCAGGCATAACAATTCGTTATAAATTTATTTCATAAAAAAAATACTGAGTATCTTAATAATTTTTGCTTACAATGTTTTAATTTTTACAACTTATCAAATAACATTTAATTTATGGATCTTATTTTTCTAAAGGGTCACTTTTTATCTTAATTTTTTAATCAAAATTTTATCATTTATATATAAGTATTTTAGGCCAGAATATTTAAAAGTTTTAATAACATCCTCTATTGAAGAGCTAATAGGATTACCATGGAGGTTTAAACTTGTATTTAATAATGCAGGCACTCCAGATAATTTTTTAAATTCACTAATTATTGAATAAAAATTAGGATTTTCACTCCTATCTAAAATTTGAGGACGGACAGTTCTATCATAAGGGTGCGTACCAGCTATTATGTGTTTATAATTTTTAGACACTGTATCAAAAGCAATTGTCATATGCTCTGACCTATTATTCTTAGGGTTTATTATATATTTTCTGTGATCTTTCTTTAAAATAGTTAAAGCAAATGGCATCCAAAAATCTCTATTTTTAATAGATTCATTAATGATTTTAATTACCGAATAGTCAGCAGGATTTGCTATGATGCTTCTATTGCCAAGTGCCCTCGCTCCAAACTCTTCCCTGTCTCTTGCAATCGCAACAGGGTAGTTTTTATTAATAAGTTGAGCTATTTGTTTATGTGTAAAATTTGAAATAATTTTATAATCATTATTATCAAAATACTTCTCAATTTTTTTAGCTGTGTCGTAAATGCTTATAGACCTACCTAAATATATATTTTTTAAAGACTCAATTCTTTTTTCTTTTTTTTTAACAGCCAAATAATAGCATGCTCCAATAGATAAACTATCGTCGGTGCCACATGGAGGTACACTTAAACTTTTTACAAATTTAAGGCCTAAAATTTCTTTATTCATCTTAACATTCATGGAAACACCTCCACTTAAATAAAAATGTTCGGAGGCAAATTTTTTATTAATTTGTTTAAAAACCTGAATGGCTATATCCTCAACAAACATTTGTGCAGCTGCTGCAATATTATCAAATCTATAAGGTTTAGTTTTTTCAGATAAGTATAAATAAAGATCTTTTGGTCTATTCTTATAAAGCACCTTCATATCTTTAACTTTTAACAAGTTTTTAAAAACTTCATTATATACTTTTAGTGAATAAGATTTTTTAGCATAAGGAGCCAAGCCCATTACTTTATATTCATGCTCATCAGGTTTCATTTTTAGAATTAAAGTCACTAGCTTGTAAACTCTTGCTAAATCACATTGATTTGAAAATTGTTTTCTTACAATTTTATCTAATTTAACATCATAAATCCAAACAGTTTGATTCATATTATCACCATCACTGTCCAGGGTAACTACTGCTGATTTTCTATTTCTATTAGGCTGATAGTAAAATGCGTAGTGGGCATGACAGGAGTGGTGGTCCAAGAAAGTAATTTTATCTATCAAATCTTTTCCCTGCATAAGTAAAAATTTTTTAAGCATCTTTATAAAAAAAGCTTGATTAAATAAATTTTTTCCCGTGACTTCTTTTAGAGGTAAATAAAGGTCTGCAGTATTTCTTTTATCTAAAGATAATTTTTTTAAATATTTTTCAACAGATTTATTTTTTATTTTTTTCCCATAATATTCTTCTCCATAATATTTTTGATAATCCTCAATTTCAAAAAAATGTCCAAAGGGGTATTTGTGTCCAAACGCCTCATCATAACAAGTTGTAAAAGCAGCAATATCTATTTTAAGTTTGTTTTTTTTTATATATTTTAAACAAAAATCTATAGATTTTTTTGGATATCCATGAAAATTTTTAATATTTGTAAGTCTTTCTTCTTGAATTGAAATTATAATTTTTCCATTTACCATTAAGCTGGCACTTGCTCCATGACTTGTATTTATTCCAAGGTATATCATATTAATTTATTTTTATTTAACAGTCTCAATTCAAGCTTGATACTAGCAGATTTTGACCGCGTCAATTAGAATTATTAAAGATAAATTACTAGACTTTAGCATTTAAATTTCATTAATATAATTGATGATGTTAATTAAAAATATTTTTTTATTAACACAAGCAATAGCTTATTCATTTTTATTTCATATAAAAACTTTCCTTAAAAATCAGAGCAATAAGTCTTTTATTAGTAGAAACTTTGATAAATTTGTAAAATTAAACAGTTCTTTTTGGAAAATAAACAATCAAAATTATACAAACAATAAAGACAACAAAAATATTTTAATAACAAACTTTGTTCATCAGCCAGTTTATACATACACTGAATTATTAATTTCAAAATATATTCAAAATTTCTATGATTATAATATTTTTGGACTCATTGATACTGAGGATGAATTTGGAGAAAAACTGATTAAAAGTTTTAATGTAGATAATTTTTTCTACTACCCTAATATTTCTATGTTTCAAAGGTGTTTTTTTTTACTTAAAGCTTTTAAGATTATAAATAATCTGAAAACTATTGATCAATTCATAAATCTATCCAAGGGAGAGGTTAACTTTGGAAGATGTGTGTATGATCATTTAATAAGAAATACTGGGATAGCCTCCTTTAATAAAATAAATTTTAAATTTTATTTTTTTTTATCAGACGCTCTTTTTTGTAATAATTTTTGTATAAACTTATTTTCTAAGAATAAATTTGAGTATATGATAATGTCAGAAACACAATTCTTACCTTCAAATATAATTTTTCAGCATGCATTAAAAAAAAAAATCAAAGTTATCTCAAGAGTCGGGGGAGCAAAAGAAATTGGCATAACACTTGTTGACTCAATAAAAGATAAATATGCTAGCAACATTAAGATTAAAAAATCCTCTATAGAAAAACTATACATCGAAGATAGAAAATTATTTTCTGATAAGGGTTTAGATGCAATTTCTAAAATATTTTATAATAAAACCAAACATTGGGATGCCTTTTCGAATAAAAATTTTATAAAATCTAACAATCTAAATGCTGATGATTTGTACAATTTTTTAAATTGGAACAAGTCACAGAAAACATGCGTTATTTTTGGACATAATTTACTTGATGGAAATTATGTAGAGAGTTGGCGTATCTTCAGAGATAATTTGACCTGGTTAAGAGAAACTTTAATGTTTATTAAAAATTTAAATCCAGAGGTTAATTGGCTATATAAAGAACATCCCAGTGAATATGGACTTAAATTTTCACATGCCATAAGCTCCATAACGGTATTTAACGAAATTATAGGATCACAAGATAACATAAAAATTTTTCCAAAAAAATTTAATACTATATTGCTAAAAGATGTTGCCAATTGTGTTCTAACATCCCAAGGTTCAGCTGGTATTGAATATCCTTGTTTTGGAACACCAAGTATTACAGGGGGTGATTCATTCTATAATGGTTTAGGTTTTTCCCACAACCCTGAAAATAAAGATCAATATTTTAGTTTATTAGCAAATATGCCAAAAATAGCTTCTAAAAAATTAACTCCTGATCAGGTAGATTTAGCAAGAATAAGTTTTTACTTTTATAATAAAGCTACAAAACTTGATCATCCATTGCTTGATGATTATGAAATTACAAAAGAGAGTGATTTCAATATTTTTTTTGATAAGTCTATTGATTTAATTTCTAAGTATAAGGAGGAAGATGACATTTTCAAGAGACGCCTGAAAATACAGCTTGAAAATATCGACAGACATTTAACTGTAATTTAGTTATATCTGATAAATTTAAAGTCATTTCACTTTAATCTTGAGTTTCCAATTTTTACAATGAAGTGGATCATTGCCAATTTTCTCCCACAGATGTGAGGGGCGGAACCGGTCAAGTGTCTCGTAAAATTCACCTTCTGGCATATCTATATACTTTAAGAAATCATTAAAGTATCTTGCTGGAAATTCATTATCATATTTGTGAACTAATTTTACAGCTTCATCTCGCGTTATATATTTCTCTCTTACTTCCATAGAGGATTCCTCTGTGCATCTGCCGTAGCCAAATTTTATATAAGCCGTATAATAATGAAATGGGTCAATTTTATCATCAATTGAATTATATTTAGAGTAAGTTTGTTCAGTTCTCCTATCATTGGGCTTAAAATCAATTAATTTTGCTGCTAGATAATAGTTTTCTTGAGGTTGTAAATTTTCAAAATAGCCCAAATATACAATACGAATTTTTTCTTTTTGCGCCTCTACCTCATCCATGGGTAGGTAAAATTTTATATCGTTTTTAGTTATTCTATGATTCTTTTCTAATTCATTTAGCTCTAGTCCTGACATTAAAATTTTTTGATTTTTTGTTCTTGTCCAATATCTTGGGAGCATTTCATATTGACCAATCTCATCCTCCATACCACCCCTTTCTGACTGCGGTTCTCCTTGAAATATTAATGGTATTTTAAATTTCTTTGCAATATGAACTACCATATTTCTTTGGCCAAATACGAAAGGTTGGAATGGATGTAGTAAATTTTTAAATGCTAATTGTGTTAATTTAGAATGCACTCTTCCACTTGGAGTGAAGAGGTAGTTAGGTACATCTGCTTTAAGGGGCCAGTTATGGAAATTTTGCATTCCAACATCCGTATAAACATGAGGAGAAAAAGTAAAAGTCAACGGATTCATATTATATTTCTCTTTCAATATTTGTGCCTGAAAAACAGAATCTTTGCCACCAGAACCTGGGACAAGGCAATCATAGGATCCATTTCTTGATCTATATTTTTCTAAAAACTTCCTAAGTTTTGCCTCTCTTTCTTTCCAATCAGTCTCTTTATATTTTTTTTCTACCTCTGTGCATGCATTGCAAATCCCATTTTCAAAAGGAATATTGGCTTTATTTGAATGCTCGATATTGTCATCTGTAACCACAGAAGGAAGAACTTTTTGATTAGACATCACACACTTAGTGCAAAATGTTACTTTAATATTATTTTTACTTTTAAAATTCATTCTAAATTATCGGTATATAGTTTTTTTTAATAATTCAACACCATGTTTTCCACTTTTTTCAGGATGGAATTGAAATCCATAAAAATTTTCTTTTTTAATAAAAGCAGCTATATTATTAAATTTTCCAATCACCACACGTGAGTCTTTTGGATTTACTGCATAGTTATTGTTGAAAAAATAACTCTTATTTTCAAAAAAACCATCTTTAAATTTAACATCGTACCACCCTAAAAGTGGCAGTCTTAGAGATTCATCGCTGATCCTTGAAACAATTCCATCAATTAACCCTAAGCCTTTTATTTCTTGAGATTCTTCACTTGTATTCATCATCAATTGTAAGCCCAGACAAATACCTATTATTTTTTTCCCACATAAATATGAATCTTTTATAACGCTATCAAAACCACGTTTATTAATTTCTTCAATACCCTTTCCAAATGAGCCATTTCCAGGTAAAATTACTATATCAGCATTAGTAAACTCATTTTTATTAGAGATAACTTCAGTTTCACATATTTTTTCCATCGCACTTCTAATGCTTTTAATATTATTAATACCTAGGTTTAAAATAGTTGCTTTCATTCTACTGTATTTACTTTGTTGTCCTTTAAACTCTTTTTTAAATCTAAAATATTTATTTTATTAAAATGAAAGACAGATGAAGCGGATAGTCCACTTATATAATCAAATTTTGTAGCCTCTAAGAAATGATTAAAATTTCCAGCACCACCAGATATTACAATTGGACATTTTGTGTTATTATCAAGTAACCTTATAAGAGAAAGATCAAAACCAGATTCCATGCCGTCATTATCCACAGAGTTAATGATTATTTCTCCCACACCTAGTTTATTTATATATTTTACCCATTCATTGACTTTAATATTGGTGTTTTCTCTGCCATGATCCATCATGCAATAATATTCATTATTAAATTTTTTTGCTTCAATTGAAATACTAATAAACTGTTTACCAAAAATATTACCAATATCATTTATAAATTCTTTATTTCTAAAAGCTTCTGAGTTAATTATTACTCTATCAGCGCCACAATCAAGAAGCTTGACAATATTTTCAATTTTTTTAATGCCACCTCCTACACAGATAGGTATAAAGATATTATCAGTTATCTTATCAATTATTTCGTACAAATTATCTCTGGTATATAAAGAAGAGACTATATCGATAATGTTGATTTGATCTGCTCCATCCTCATAATATTTTTTTGCAAAATCTATTGGATCACCAACTTTCCTGAGACCCTCATATTGAAGTCCTTTAATAAGGTGTGAATTTTTTATTTCTAATTTTGGAATAATTCTAACTTTGTTCATATCTTTATATCTTTATCAAAATTTGCTAAATTTATTTTGTTATCAAAAGATTTTTTTCTAGAGATTTCCAAACCTGTTCCTAGAAAATTAAATAAATTAGCCGTTACAACACCAGAAATATTTTTATTCTCCAAGCCATGATAGATATGCTCAGCTTTTCCCGCTCCACCCATCAATAGTAGTGACTTATTTTTTATATTATTTGGTATCTTATCTACGACTGAAAGATCAAGACCATTTCCTGTTCCATCATCTTCTATTGAGTTTAATATAATTTCACCACATGGAATACTTTCAAAAAAATCTTCAAAAAAATTCATTAAATTCATTTTATAATCGAATCCACCATTAATATAGATTGCATAATCTTTTATATTTTCCGACCTCAAATAATCAATCATAATACTTATTGACTGTTCACCATAAATATCAGTTATATTTTTCATTAAGGAGCTGTCATATATTGTAGTATTTAAAAGTATTTTATCTGCTCCATTTAAAAAGCATTCACTAGCATTCTCAACCGTTCTTATTCCACCACCCAATGTTATAGGAACAAATATTTTTTTTCTTAGTTTTTGTACATCTAAAAAAAATTTTTTTCTTTCTTCTGCAGTAGCATCTTTTTTTACGTGTAAACAAATTAATTCATCAATATAATTACACGTCTCACCAAACCCAAAATTATTTATTAACCAATTTACATCACCAACTCTTTGGAGTTTAAAATTTCTACTTAAATAGAAGAATCCATTCATGTACAATAAAGCAAATATAATTCTTTTTTTTATCAATTTTTAAGCTCAATAAAATTTTTTAAAAGTTTTAACCCACTATTGTGACTTTTTTCTGGATGGAACTGTGAGCCAAAAACATTATCATTTTCTATAAATGATATAAACTCTTCACCATAAGTTGTTTTAGAGGTTAAGCTTTTGTCCTGGATGCTGGCTACTCTATAAGAGTGAACAAAATAAAAAGGTGAATGGTTTTTAATACCATTCCATATAGCTGTTTTATTGTGAGACACCTCATTAAATCCCATATGAGGTATTGGTAGGTTGTTTTTTGAATTAAACATTTCAAAGGAACCTTTAATAAACCCTAAACCTTTGGCATTCTTAGTTTCCTCACTTTTTTCAAATAATAGCTGCATCCCAACACAAATTCCAAATATATATTTCCCTTTTTCTCTAAAATCCTTGAGTTTTTCAGGCCAATCATTTTCATTTAGATTGTTTGCCAATTTTCCAAAAGAACCCACTCCTGGTAGTATTAAATGAGAAAAATCTTTAATCTCGTTTGTATTTGAGATCACCTTTACTTCGAATTCTAGATAATTGATTGCATTACAAATTGAAGCTAAATTACCAGCTCCATAATCAATGATTCCAATTTTTTTTTTTGAAATCATTTGATTTCAAATTTAGGGATCCACTTATTTTTTTTTTCAAATAAATCTTTGTTTGCCCATTTGTCAATATTTTTCATAAAATCTGGCATGCTTATTTTATAATAGTCACAATATTCTTCAAATAAACTTTCTGGATACATATCATCATATAATTTAACTAATTGTACAGCTTGCTCTCTTGTCATAGCACCCCTACGAACATCAATTCCAGCATCTTGCGTTGTTCTTCCAAAACCAAATTTTAAATACATAAAATAAACATGAAGTAAGTAAATTTTTTGTTCTGTTTGAGCAAAGTTAGTATATGTGCCTTCATTTAAGGTCTCATTTTCACTCAACCCACAGTATTTTTTTGCTATTTGATAATTTCTATAAGGGTCCCAATCTTCATAAAATCCGTAATGTGTTATTTCAAGTTTTAATTTTTTTAACTCATCATCGCTAGGAAACTTAAACCAATAAAGCTCTTTTTCTGTAAGCCCTGACATATCCAAAATTTTTTTATAGCCACCCTCAAGATATATTGATTTAATATAATCAACGCCATAAACACCTTTGTTAATATTTTTTGCATCTCCTCCATATTCTACTTCACCATCTTCAGAATAAAAAACTAAAGGGATGTCAAATTGTACAGCAATTCTAAAAACAGCAGTATGAATAGATATTAACCAACCGTAGTAGGGGAATCCCATTTCAGTAAGGCCTAATCTATTTAATTTTCTCATTGCCTCAACGTCAGGTGAGACTAGTAAGTGATTGTAACCACTTTGGACAAAGTTATTGAGGTTGTCTTGCCCTATTTGAGTTTCAGTTATTGGTCTAATTGTAACAGCCAAAGGATTCATATTATGCTTATTTTTTAAGTTATAAGTTACATAAGAACCATCTTTGCCTCCACTAACTGTAGTTATACAATCGAATGGTTTGTTTTTTGATCTGTGTTCATCAAGTAAATCTTTTAAAAGTTTGCCTCTACTGTCCCAATCCATTACTTTTTTTTGCTCTGTCCATAAACAAGCCGTACAAAAACCACGTTCATCAAATGTAACACGGGGCCTTGTTGACATTACTGTGCAGTTTTTACACCAAAAAACTGTATTATTTATGTTATCCATATTGTTTATTTATAACTAATTTTAAACCTTTTTTTATATAAATCTTTTCGAACCAATTCAATTTTTTTTCTGCAAGTAAGGATGATACATTATATTTATAAAGTGTATTTGTTTTCTTTATTTGTTTGACGATTTTTATCTTAGATTCACTTTTATTTATTTCTATTAAAATTTTAGATAAGTCTTTTATAGTGTATAATTTTTTTGATCCAATATTGAATACCCTATATTCTTTTCTGATTATAGATTCATATATAGCATTAACCACATCATAAGCATGTATGAAGTTAATTTTTTCGAAGGGCTCACTTAGCTCAATAAGTTTATTCGATTTGGAAAATTTTATTAATCTATTTATAATTTTACTGAGAACTTGGCCATAACCATAAATAGATGTTGGCCTTAAAATTGTTATTTTATCCCCACGTATGATTTTTTTAAAAAGATAAACATCACTATCTTTTTTAGATTGTCCATAATAATCTATTTTAAAATTATTATTTAACAAAGAAAATTCATTATTTTTTTTTGAATCATTATTTTTATAGACTATCGCACCCGATAAAAAAACGAAATGAACATCATTTTTTTTTGCCCAATTTGCTAAAATTGACGTTGATCTAAAATTAGTTTTAAAAATTTCTTTTTTATTTGGTGAAAAATCAGGTTTTGGAACTAAAGCACCTAAGTGAATTAAAGTTTTTATATTTTTGAATATACTATCTAACTGTTTTTCATCTTTAAGTGTATTCAAATTTAGTTTTTTAAATTGTACATTTTTATTTTTATACTTAGGTAGTTTATTTGTAGTCGCTAATATCTTGATATTTTTTTTTGAAAAGAAATGAATTAAGTGCTTTCCCATCATGCCGGTTGAGCCAGTTAATCCAATACTATGTTTTATTTTCATCATTAAAAATTTAAATCAAAAAATTTTTTTAGTTTTATATTTTTTGTGTTGACTGTTTTTAAAATTTTTATAATTTTCTTTCCAGCACCACCTTTACCATAGGGACTAATTACATCTTTTATACTATTGATAAATTTAGGATCATCAATTTTTCTAATGGCATCAGAAATAATTTTAGAATCATTTTTTACATCTATAATACTTTTAACTTTTACTCTTCCTTTTTGTCTATCACCAATATTTATAGTTGGTTTTTTAAATATAGGAACTTCCGATAGACCACTAGATGAATTGCCAATGACACAGTCAACAAACCTTATAGTAGATAAATACAATTTATGCCCAAGAGATTTATAAAGAAAAGAATTTTTATTATCTTTAACAAAAGCATATATTTTTTTATATATTAATAGATTGTGGGTGTCAGAATTAGGAATTGTAAAAATTAAATTTGTGTCTTTTAGTTTTTTTAATGATTTTAAAACCGGGGTAATATCATTTGCTGATTTTTTATTTTTTATAGTTTCTGGATGATAGGTTATTAATATATTTTTTCTTTTAAATTTGATTTTGAGTATTTTTTCCACTTCTTTTTGCGAGTAAAGTTTTTTGTTATTAATCTGATCAACACCTAACCCACCAACTAAAAAAACATTTTTTTTGTTTTCTCCAAGCTGAATTACTCTTTTTTCATAAATTTTATTTGCTACGAAATGAATATCTGACATTTTAGTTATTGAATGTCTAAAAGCCTCATCAATCGCAGCCTCAGTCGTTTCTCCACCATGAAGGTGAGCTATTGGAATTCCCATTATATGAGCCGACACAACTAATGAAAAAATTTCATATCTATCTCCAAGAACAATTAGTAGGTCTGGTTTCAATTCATTTAAAGCTAAAGAAAATTTTCTTACCCCAATTGATACTGCTTCACAAATTTTAGTAGGGGTATCAGAGGAAATTTTAAGAAAAATTTTTTTATCAATTTTTATCCGATCATTTATAATTTCATTTATAGTATATCCATATTTCTTATAAAGATGAGATCCGGTTACAACAGTTTGTAGCTTGAAGTGACTATCTTTTTTAATTAAAAAAATAAGTTTTTTTAATAGTCCATAATCTGCTCTTCCACCAGTCGCGATACAAACTTTTAATGGCATTTATATTTCAAAAAAGTTATTAGTCATATGTAGATTGTTCAAGTATTGAACACAATATATAAATAATTATCATTTACAAGTATTAAAATATCATTATATTGTTCAAATATTGAACTAATAAAATATGACAAAAATTCAAGACCATTTTGAAATTTTAAGAAAAATTAACAAAAATCAAAACTCTACACAAAGAACACTTTCTACTGAATTAGGCTTCAGTTTAGGGAAATTAAATTATTGTCTTAAAAAATTAAAAGAACATGGTCTAATTAAAGTGAGTAGATTTAGTAATAGTAAAAACAAACTCAGTTACATGTACATTCTAACACCAAGAGGTGCGCGAGAAAGAACCAAACTAACAATAAACTATATGCAAAAAAAAATGATAGAATATGACGAGCTAAAAAAAGAGCTAAATAAAAAAAAATAACTCGGGGTTTTAAGATATGAAAATATTAGTTACAGGAAGTTCTGGATTCATAGGTTCTCACCTCACTGAATATTTAGTAAGGAAAGGTTATAATGTTGTAGCGTTTGATAGGTATAATAGTAACAATCATTATGGATGGTTGGAAAACAGTAAATACAAAAAAAAAATTAAATTTATATTAGGGGATATAAGAGATTTTGACTCTGTTAATAAAGCAATGAAAGGATGTCATTGCGTAATGCATTTAGCTGCATTAATAGGGATTCCATATTCTTACATTTCTCCCACAGCATATATAAGAACTAATGTTGAGGGCACATTAAACATTCTTGAATCTGCAAAAAACTTAAAATTAAAACAGATAATAATAACGTCAACAAGTGAGGTGTATGGAACTGCCTATAAAAAAAAATTAAAAGAAAGCGATGAACTTAATGCTCAATCGCCATATGCAGCAAGTAAAATAGCAGCAGATCAATTATCATTAAGTTATTTTAGATCCTTTGGTTTACCTGTAAAAATTATAAGACCCTTTAATACATTTGGACCAAGACAATCAGCCAGAGCAGTCATCCCAACTATTATTACCCAAGCTATTTTAAAAGAAAAGATAAAAATTGGAAATTTAAATGCAAGTAGAGATTTTTTATATGTTGAGGATTTATGTTCAGCTTATGAAGAAATTTTAAAATCAAATAAACTTTTTGGTCAAGTTGTAAATGTTGGAGTAGATTCTGAAATATCAATTAAAAAACTTATATTACAAATTTCAAAAATTCTAAAAAAAAATCTAATACCTATTGTAGAAAAACAAAGAGTTAGACCTCAAAAAAGTGAAGTAGCAAGATTAAAATGCAATAATAAAAAATTATTAAAGATTACACAATGGAGACCAAGATATAAACTAGAGGATGGATTAAAAATATTTATCAAATGGATAAAAGAAGATAATAATATAAAAAACTACAAACCTGAAAATTATAATATCTAAAAAAATGATTAAAGGTAATATATTATGTACTATTTGTGCAAGAAAAGGATCAAAGGGATTAAAAGGGAAAAATTATTTAACTTTACTAGGCAAACCCCTAATAAAACACACAATTGAACAAGCAAATAAATCTAAATTATTTACAAAAATTGTAGTTAGCTCTGATTCAAAAAAAATTATAAATATTTCAAAAAAAGAAACTGATTATACAATTAGTCGTACAAAAAAACTTTCAAATGACCATTCTTCAAAAGTTGATGCAATCAAAGATGCATTATTAAGGGCTGAAAAACACTTTAAATTAAGATTTGATATAGTTGTCGATTTAGATGTTACGTCTCCACTTAGGTCAAAAAGCGACATAAAAAATGCTTTAGATTTATTTATTAAAAAAAAACCAGGCAATCTGGTCTCTGGGTATAAAGCAAGAAGAAACCCTTATTTTAATCAAGTAATGTATAAAAATAGTTATTTAGATGTTGTGTGTAATTCAAAAAAAAAAATAGTAAGAAGACAGAGTGCTCCACAAATTTACGATTTAAATGCATCAATATACATTTGGAATAGAAACAGTCTTCTGTCATCAATTAAAACTATCAACAAAAAAACTATCCTCTTTGAAATGCCTTATTCAAGATCTATAGATATAGATGATAAGTTAGACTTTATGATGGTAAAATATATTTTACAAAAAAAACTTAATAAATAAATGGCTAATCAATTTAAAAAATTTTTTCAACAGTATTTAGATAAGAAAAAGATATATGTAATTGCAGAAGCAGGTGTAAATCACGATGGTAAAATATCCAAAGCAAAAAAACTAATTGAGATGGCAAAAAAAGCAGGTGCTAATGCTATAAAATTTCAAACATTTACAGCAAATGATGTAGTTACTAAAAAAGCAAAAAAAGCAAAATATCAAATCAGTAATACCAAAAAACAAGGATCCCAATATGAAATGATAAAAAATTTAGAGTTGCAACATAAGGATTTTATTTATTTAAAAAAAATTGCAGAAAAAAATAAAATTGATTTTATTTGCTCTATATTTGATAATGAAAGTCTTCGATTTATCAGTTTAGACTTAAAGTCTCCAATAATTAAAATACCTTCAGGAGAAATTACAAATTATTTACTTTTAAAAGAAATAGATTATAAAAAAAATTATATTTTTCTATCTACAGGGATGTCCAATATGAGAGAAGTAGTAGATGCAATTAATTGTATTTGTAAAAGTAAAGTTTTTGTAATTAAGTCAAAAAAAATAACTATTCTTAATAAAAAATTATACAATACTGTAAAAAAGAAACTTTTTATTTTTCATTGTGTAACTGATTATCCAGTGGAAGAAAAATTTGCAAATCTTAATTGCATAAACACTCTTTCAGAAAAACTTGGCCTACATATTGGTTATTCAGATCATACATTGGGCTGTGTAGCACCACTAGTTGCAATTTCTAAAGGAGCTATATTGATTGAAAAACATTTTACATTGAATAAAAAATCTAAGGGTCCCGATCATTTAGCATCTTTAAATCCTAGTGAATTTCAAGAAATGGTAATAAAAATAAGAAAATTCGAGTCAATGATTGGTGATGGTATTAAAAGGTTACAAAAATGTGAATTAAAAAATATAAAATTAGTAAGAAAAAGTATTGTAGCAAGAAAGAGTATTAAAAAAAATGAGATTTTTAAAATTGAAAATTTGACTGTTAAAAGACCTGGAGATGGCCTCTCACCCTTTCTCATTAAAAGATTTATTAATAAAAAAGCTAAAAAAGACTATTACAAAGATGATTTTATAAAATTTTAATAATAAAAAGGATACTTACTTTGCTTAATAATAAAGAAAAAATTAATAGTGTTATTAGATCAATTTCATTAGTAGTAAAAAATTTTTCTAAAGAGCTTCACGAACCTCAAATCCCCCAAAGGGAATTTTTTTATCTAAATGAAACTTTAAGAAATAATTTTTTTATGTTAGGCCCATACATATTAAAATTTGAAAAAAAGTTATCAAAAATAACTGGTTCAAAAAATGTTATTTCAACAAACACAGGAAGTTCTGCACTTCATATTTCAATGAAGTTAATAAATGTAAATAAAAGTCATGAAATATTAATTCCAACATTTCATTATATTTCCAGTGTAAATGCAGTAATAAACTGTGGTGGTACGCCACATTTTGTGGATATAGAAGAAAAAACTTTAGGAGTAGATTGTTCTAAGCTTGAAAAATACCTAAACAAGATAGCTGTAAAAAAAAAAGACAAATGTATTAATAAAAAAACAGGAAAAATAATCAAAGCTATTATTGTTCTTCACGCATTTGGACATTCTGCCGACATAGAAAATTTACTTATAGTGTGTAAAAAATATAATATTATCATAATAGAAGATGCAGCAGAGGCAATCGGGAGTTATTATAAAAAGAAACATTTAGGAACTTATGGAACAATTGGAATACTGAGTTTTAATGGAAACAAAACTATATCGAGCGGTGGTGGTGGTGCAATATTGACAAATAATACAAAGTTTGCACAGAGAGCGAGGTACTTAATTTCAAATGCAAAAATTGACCATATTTGGAAATATTCATATAATGAAGTTGGCTATAATTATAGAATGTCTAATTTAAATGCTACTCTTGGTTATTTGCAACTTAAATATTTAAAGAAAATTTTGTTTGAAAAAAGAAATTTATTTAAAAGATATAAGAAATATTTTAGTAAATTTAATTTTGTTAAAGTCATGGAAGAACCAAAAAAAAGCAAAAGTAATTACTGGCTACAAACGCTTATACTAAATAATGATACAGAATATTTAAGAGATAAAATATTATTAAAAGCAAATCAAAAAAATATTAAGTTAAGACCAGCATGGGAACTTTTACACTCGTTAGAACATTTAAAAAGATTCCCAAAAATGAATTTAGATAATGCTTTAAAGATTCACAAAAGAATAATAAATTTACCAAGTAGCTGTTATAAAATAAAATGATAAAAAATAAAAAAATTTTTTTAGATATAAATAATAAATTGATAAATAATATAATTCCACAAGTGGATTTACACACGCATACTAACTGGACAGATGGTAAAAACACGGTAAAGGAAATGTATAATGAAGCTTGCAAAAAAAAATTAGACATAATTTTATTTAGTGAACATGCGAGAAGTACAAGCGATAGTTGGTTTAAAAAATTCGCTTCTGAAGTAAAATCTTTAAGGGTAAAGAACTGCAAACCATTAGTAGGAGCAGAAGTTAAGATATTAAATTATAAGGGTGAAATAGATATAAACAAAAAAATTATTAAAGAATGTGATTATATAATGGGTAGTGTTCACAGATTTCCAGGAGAAGATGGTATTAATACCAAAAAAACTATATCTAAATATTCCAAAAAAGAAGCAATAGAAATAGAATTTGAACTTTCAATAGCTGCATTAAAATACTCATCAATAGATATACTTGGTCATCCTTTTGGGATGTCATACTCGAGATATAAAACTGAACCATCTTGGAAAATGATTAATGAGTTAATATTAACGGCAAAAAAATATAATAAGGCATTTGAAATTAATTCTCATTATCATAAATATGCAAAAAAAATGATAAAAGATTGTATTAAAAGTGGCACATTAATTTCACTTGGGTCTAATGCGCACTCAATTAAGGAGCTAGGACAAATTCAAAAATTGTTAAAAAAAAATGAAAAAAATTAATATACTAGTTACAGGTGCAGGAAGTGGAGTTGGTCAATCAATATTAAAATCTTTAAAGATAAGCAAATTAAAATTAAAAATAATTGCATCAGATATTAATATTTTTAATGCCGCATTATTTAGATATGACGATTCAATTGTAATACCAAAAGTCGAAGATAAAGATTCTTTAAAAAAATTTATAATCATTTTAAAAAAATATAAAATAAAAATTTTATTTGTTGGTTCAGAATATGAAACCCAATTTTTCTCAATACATAAATCAATTATTGAAAAGAAAACTGATGTTATGATTTGTGTCTCTCCATTGCAAACTATAAATATTGCGGGAGATAAATATTTAACTTTTAAATTCCTAAAAGATAACGATCTACCTTTTGCAATGACGTATATTCCCAAAAATTTAAATGATGCAAAAAAGATAATAAAAAAATGTCGTCTCCCGGTTTTTTTAAAAGATCGTTTTGGAACATCTTCAAGAAATATTTTTTTAATAAAAAAAAAAAAGGATCTTGATAAATATTTTAATATTGTACCAAATTCCATGATTCAAGAATATGCAGGCTATAAAGGAAATGAACTGAGGGATGAGTACACTTGTAGTTTGTTTTTCACAAAAGAAAAAAAATTAGTTGGCCCTTTCATCGCAAGGAGAGTGTTAAAATATGGAACTTCATGGACTGTAGAGGTTAAAAAATTTGATAAATTTAATAAATTTTTAGTGGATATAGCAAAGTTACTACCCTCAGTTGGAAGTTTAAATATTCAGTTCAGAGATGGCCCCAAAGGTCCAATCCCATTTGAATTTAATGCTAGGTTTTCAGGCACTACATCAATTAGGTCATATTTTGGCTTTAATGAACCTGAAATGTTTATCAAAAATTATTATCTAAATAAGATAATAACCAATCCAAAAATAAAAAATGGAATTGTATTAAGATATATTGATGAAGTTTTCCTAAATGATGTAGATCAAGCTAATAAAAAATTAAGTATTACAAAAGGTAAAAAAAAAAATTGGTTTTGAAATTGAAACCATTACATTAGAGATATAAAATGATTAATTTAAAAAATAAATATTGTTTGGTTACAGGATGTAATGGATATATTGGCCACTCAATTGCTAAAAAACTAAAAAAATTAGGTGCAAAAGTTATTGGCACCGATATCAAAGATGATAAAAAAAATCCTTACATTTCATTGTTTGTAAAATTAGATTTAGATCACAAACTGCAAGTAGATGAATTGATAATGACTTTGAAAAAAAAATTAAAAAGGATTGATGTTTTGATTAATAATGCTGCATATGTAGGGACCAGTGAAATTGACAAAAAAAATAGCAAAAGATATTTTTATAATGAAAAATATTCAAATTTAAATTTAAATAACACAATATATTTGACTAACTCTCTAATACCACTTTTAAAAAAATCTAAAAGTGCATCAATAATAAATATTTGCTCAATATACTCTTCATTGGCGTATGATTACAGTCTTTATAAAGAGACTAAAATGAAAACCCCTTTAGCCTATGGAGTGTCGAAAGCAGGTTTAATGCACTATACCAAAATGTTATCAACAGCAGTAGCTCCCAAAATTAGAGTTAATTCTATTTCACCCGGGGGGATTTTTAGAAATCAACCAAAAAAGTTTGTTAAAAAATATTTAATTAAAACTCCTCTATCAAGAATGGGCCACGAGGATGATGTGGCTAACGCAACAATTTTTCTGTCGAGTAATTTATCAAATTACATCACAGGACACAATCTTGTCGTAGATGGTGGATACTCAATTGCCTAAAAATTTTTTGTTAACAAAAATATAATGAAATCTATCTTTAAAAAAATTTGCATAGGTTCTGCAAATTTTAATTTAAAATATGGCCATAAAAATAAAAAGCTCAATATAAAATCAGTAAATAAAATAATGGATTATTCTTGGAGTAAGGGTATCACCAACATTGACACAGCAATGAGTTATGATGGTACACATAAAATTTTAGGAAATTTTGAATCTAAAAACCTTAAATTTATTACCAAGCTTTCTTTACCCTCAAAAAAAATAACATCAATTAAAGATTGGTGCATAGACGAAGTTATTAAATCCAGAAAAGTTTTAAAGACAAAATGTATTTATGGTTTATTAATTCATGATAGTAAAATTCTTGAAAACAAAAAACAGGCAAAAGATATATATGAGGCCCTAGACTATTTAAAAAAAAAAAAAATTATTTATAAAACTGGCCTTTCTATTTATGACCCCTTAGAATTAGATAAATATTTTAATGAATATAATTTTCAAATTGTACAATTTCCATTTAATATTTTTGATAGACGGATTTTAAACTCTGGATGGTTAAAGAAACTTTCAAAAAATAAAATAGAACTTCATGCTAGATCAATTTTTTTACAAGGACTATTATTGTATAAATCTAATAAAATTCCCAAAAAGTTTATAAAATGGAAAAAATATTTTTTTAGATTGAATCAATTTGTAGATAAAAAAAAAATATCAAATAAGCAAGCCTGCATATCTTTTGTAAAAAAATATAATCAAATAGATAAATTTGTAATTGGTGCAAATGATTATACTCAAATTAGGGAAAATTTAGAAATATTTAAAGATAAAACTATAAAAATCCCATTAAACTTAGAGGTAAAATCAATAAAATTAATAAATCCTAAGATGTGGTAAACAATAGAAATTATTATGAAAAAAATTTTGATAACCGCAAATACTACTATCAAAGAAGCACTAAAAAAACTTCAGTCAACTGGATATAAATGTTTAATAGTAGTAAATGAAAAAAATCAATTATTGGGAACTCTCACAGATGGAGATGTTCGTAAAATTTTGATAAAAAATAAACCTGTTTCTACAAAAATAAAAAATATTTATCAAAAAAAACCAACGTATATTTTTGAACATAAATTAAATATAGGAAAGGAAAATAATTTTTTTCATAAAAGTGACCATAGTGTAATTCCAGTTGTAGATAAAAATCTTTATGTAAAAAATATAATTTACAAGGATAAACTTTTCAAAAAGAAAAATATTAAAATTAATATTCCTGCAGTGATTATGGCAGGTGGTAAGGGTACAAGGTTAAGACCTTTTACAAACGTATTACCAAAACCATTAATTCCAATAAATGGAAGAGCTGTCATAGATATCATTATAGAAAATTTTAAAAATTTTGGTGTTAAAGAAATTTATCTTTCAATAAATTACAAGTCAAAAATTTTAGAATCATATCTTAAAGAAAGTAAAACAAAGGTAAAATACTTAAAAGAAAAAATAACATTAGGTACAGCTGGTGTTCTTAATAGTTTAAAAAATACAAAAAAAGAATTTTTTGTTACCAATTGTGATACGATTTTAGATATTAACTATAATGACCTCTATAAATACCACAAAAAACATAAACATGATTTTACGATAGTTGTTACTAAAAAAAAATTTAAAGTTCCTTATGGAGTTTGTAAATTAGATGATGGAGGAAATTTTAAAAAGATTGATGAAAAACCCCAAAATGATTTTTTAGTTTCTGTGGGCCTTTATTTAATTAATTCAAAAATTTTTAAACAAATTCCAAAAAATAAATACCTAGACATGAACAGTTTAATTGAATTATCTCTCCGTCATACTTTTAAAGTAGGTGTGTTTTCAATTAACAGTTCATTATGGAAAGATGTCGGTAAATGGGACGATTTTAGAAAATTAAAACATTAATATTTTATGAGAGTTTTTTTTAAAAGTCTAAGATTATTATTTTCTAAAAATACTTATAAGTTGTATTTACTTTTTATAGCAAACTTATTTAGTACACTCCTAGAAGTTCTTAGTATTGGTTCTATACCTGTGTTTGTGATGATGATTACTGATTTAGACTTAATTTTATCTAAAATATCTCAAATAAGTTATTTAAGTTTTATTTTGAAATTTGATCATTCTCAGATAGTTATTTTTTCTGCAATTTTGTTATTGCTAATTTTTTTACTAAAAAACTTATACCTATTACTTATTCTTTATTTTCAAGGAAAGTTGATTATGAATTTAAGAGTAAAGATATCTAGCGATATATTTAGTTATTATATTTTAATGTCTTATGAAGAGCTTATAAACAAGAATCCAGCTATATTGATAAGAACCATCGAAAGTGATATTGGAAACGCATTTACCTATATTCAATCGTTTTTTACCATCATTAGAGAAAGTTTAATTCTTATGTCTATATTTGTCTTATTATTTGTTACAAATTTTTTTATTTCCTCAATTTCAATCTTGACATTGGGCATACCGCTTATTGTATTTTATTATACCTACAGAAATGCTTTAAAAGTCAAAGGAAAATTATTTTTATTAGAAGCTGGTAAAAAATTGAAACTAATTAATCAAGCACTTGCTTCTTTTAAAGAGCTTAAAATTTCTAATCGAGAGAAATTTTTTTTAAGGAGTTTTAATTTTATAAATCTAGGTTTAGAAAAGCTTGGCCTCTTTAATTATCTAATTACGTCTATCCCAAGGCTTTTTCTTGAAGTTACAGCATTATTATCTGTAGTAGTAGTTTCAGTTTTATTGTATCTCGTTGAAGATAATACATACTCAATTATACCATTAATTTCATTATTAGCAGTTACTGCTGTAAGATTGATACCTTCTTTAAACGCAATTACAACTTCACTAACTACACTTAGATTTCGAAAGCCATCTTTTGAATTAATTGTCCATGAAATAAAAAAATTAAAAGAAAATAAAAATTCTGAGATAAAAGAGAAATTAATTGTTGAAAATAAAAAAACTTTTAATTTTAAAGATGAATTAATTATAAAAGATGTTCATTTTAAATATTTGGATGCAAACAAGGCAGTCTTAGAAAATTTAGATTTGAAAATAAAAAAAGGGTCAAAAGTTGGTATCATCGGAAGGTCTGGTGCTGGAAAAAGCACACTGGTAGACTTAATTTTGGGGTTATTGAAACCACAAAAAGGTCAAATCTACGTAGATGAAAACAAATTACATGAGGTGGTCAATAGTTGGCAGGGACAAATAGGATACATTCCACAAGAAATTTATTTGTTAGATGATTCTATTAAAAATAACATTGCATTTGGTATTGAAAAAGAAAATATAAATGACGAATTAATTAATAATGTTGTGAAAGTGGCACAACTAGAAGAGCTAGTACTATCACTGCCCAACAAATTAGAAACTGTAATTGGTAACAGAGCCGTAAAACTCTCAGGGGGAGAAAAACAAAGAATAGCAATTGCAAGGGCAGTATACAACAACCCAGAAATTTTGATACTAGATGAAGCAACCAGTGCGTTAGATATTGACAATGAAAATAAGATACTTGATGAAATTAATCGAAATTTATCTGATAAAACAATCATAATTATTTCACATAGAAATAACACAGTCAAAAATTGTGATATTATTTATGTGATGGAGGATGGAAAAATAATTGATAATGGAAAATTTCAAGATGTAATGAAGAGAAATAGCTTTTTAAAAGAAACAAGTTAACAATGAATTATTTTAAACTTTTTTTTTCAAATAAAACTATTTTAAGAGATTTCCAAATACATGAATTTAAAAAAGAAAAAATATCTGGAAAATGTATTGAGTTTGGTGCACATGAAGATTATCAAAAAAACTTTTTAAAAAAAAAAGACATAATTAAAATCTGTCACTACTCAAATTTTAAAAGCAGATCTAAAAAAATAATAAATATTAATTTAGAAAAAATCAATACTCAGAAATTAAATGTTAAATATGATAATGTTATAATTTTTAATGTACTAGAGCATTTAAATAACGTTGATATTCCATTAAAAAATATTAATAATTTTTTACATAAAAATGGAAAGATTTTTGGTTCCACTCCTTTTTTGTACAGAATTCATGGAGCGCCTAAAGATTATTTTAGATTTACAAGAGATAGCTTATTTTACAATCTAAAAAAAAATGGTTTTAATAAGATTAAAATAAGAGAATTAAGTACAGGTCCCTTTTTAACAAGCTACTCTTTGTTAAGAGGCTATTTTAAATACTTACCAGTTATTTATGAGTTACTTTTAGTACCAACTTTAATTATTGACTATATTTTAATGCGTTTAATGAAAAATAAACCTAATTTATTATATCCAATAGGATATGTTTTTACGGCTAAAAAAAAATAAAATTAGGTTTAATAATGCCCAATAAATTCAAAAAAATTGATATTTTTTGCAGAAATATTATGAAAACTTTAAAGACAAAATCTATAAACATAAGTTTGGTGAAATGAAAAATCTTATTATTTTTATACCTTCAATTGAAAAAGCAGGTGTAGAAAAAAACTTATTTATCATATGCAATTATTTAATTAAAAAGATAGATAACATCTCAATTATCACAGCTAATAATAATTTTAATAAGAAATTTCATAATAAGATTAATATAATATGTCCAAAAACTAAATTTTGGAATAACAAATCAAGGTTATTAAAATCTATTTACTGTCTTTTTAAAATATTTTGTATCTTCAAAAAAGACGATAATATATTATTCTCATTTCAAGCTAGCTTATTTGCAACCATCATTTCAAAAATTTTTAACTATAAACTTATACTTAGATTAAACACTTCACCAAATAAATATATTAATAATAATTTCAAGAAATTTATTTTTAAAATAATTTATAAATCAGCAGATGAAATAATAGTAAATAGTAAACAATTTAAGAATCTTTTAAAAAAACAGTTACAAATTAATTCAAAATTTATTTATAATCCTGCTATATTTAGTTTTAAGATTGAAAAGAAAATAAATAGATTAGATAAAAAGTTACAAATCTTAAATATTGGAAGATTGACAGATCAGAAAGATCAAATAACTTTACTCAAAGCTCTAAATTTAGCAAAAAAAAACAATATACCATTTTCTGCAAAAATAATTGGGAGTGGTTACAAATATAATGAATTAAAAAACTATATTAAACAAAAAGATTTAAAAAATGAAATTCACTTATTAGGCTATAAAGATAAAGCATATAAATTTATGAACAAGGCTAGCGTGTTTATTTTATCATCTAAATATGAGGGTTTACCAAATGTTTTAATCGAGGCACAGCAATTTAATTTACCAATAATATCAACAAACTGTCCATCAGGTCCAAAGGAAATTTTAATGAACGGAAAATTAGGTGAGCTATTTCCGGTAGGTAATTATAGAGCGCTGTATCAAGAAATAGAAAAATTCTACTATAGCCAACGAAAGTTAATTAAAAAATCAAACATGGCAAAAAAATATTTAAAAAGATTTAGCCTAGAACGTAATTGCAAGATGTACTTCAAATTAATAAATAAATATATCTAATATAATTTTTACCAATGATAAAAAATAAAATAAGCATTATTACAGTTACAAAAAACTCTCAAAAATATTTAGAAAAAAATATTCTGAGTGTTGTTAATCAAAACTACAAAAAATATGAACATATAATAATAGATGGAAAGTCAACAGATAAAACAATTGATATAGTCAACAAGCATAAAGATAAAATAAAATATTTTATAAGTGAAAAAGATAAAGGGTTATATGATGCAATGAATAAAGGTATTAAAAAAAGTACTGGTGATATAATTGGAATATTAAATTCAGATGATATTTACTACAAAAGAACACTTAAAGTTGTAAATGATTATTTTAATAAATATAAAGATTTAGATTTTTTATTTGGCAGCGTTCATAAACATAGGCTTTTATATGGATATAAACCACATAAGATCAAATGGACATTTGGTTTTTATTCTACGCACTCAATTGGTTTTTTTATAAGAAAGGCTGCTCATAAAAAGGTTGGTTTCTACAATATTAAATATAGATACTCATCAGACTATGATTTATTTTATAGACTTATAGTAAAAAAAAAGATGAATGGAATGGCAACAAAAAAAAGTGAAATTTTTGGCAGATTTAGAAGTGGAGGCCTATCATCTAAAATTAGATATATTGATTTTTTAAAAGAATGTAACCAAATTAGACTGGATAACGGGCAGAATTATTTTATAGTTTATTTAATATTTTTTGCCAGGTTAATTAGGAATATAACAAAAATATTTAAATGAAGATAGCCATATGTGTTTGTTTTAGTAGCAAAAATAAATCTCACCATCAAAATTTTTTAAATAGCCTGAATAAGATAATTATTCCAACTAGGTATAGTTTATCGATTTATATAATTATTAATAATAATCTTGAAAATTCAAAGGACTTAATTTTAAAGATTGTAACCAATCCAAAAGTAAAAATTAAAATTTTAAAAACATCTAAAAAAAATATTCCCTCTACACGAAATGTTTTTCTTAAATCAATTAAAAATAAAGAAGTTAAATTTATTGGTTTTTTAGATGACGATTGCAACATAGACAGAAATTGGCTGTTTAGTATGACTAAATTTATTACTAGATATAACTGTGATATTGTAGGTGGACCACAGTTGCATGAAACAACATCACATAAATATCGATTATTTTATGATTTTATCGAGCCTAAATATAAGAACAAACAAAAAATTGATTGGATTGCTACAAATAACTGTTTTTTTAAAAAAAAAGTTATTGATAAAAAAAATTGTAAATTTGATGAAAGGTTAAAAAACATAGGTGGCAGCGATCAACTATTCTTTAAAAAGCTTAAAATGAGTGGAAACTCAATAATGTGGAATATTAAAGCCACGGTTAGTGAATATAATCAAAAAGATAGAGAAAATATAAACTGGTTCTTAAAGCGAAACTTTCGATATGGTTTTTCAGGTTTGTTTATAGATCAAAGTGTATTTGGAAAAATAATTGGGTATTTTATAAATGTACTTAAAATAATTTATCTACTAATTTTAGGCATATTTGAATTTATTAAAATTTTTAAAAATTATAATTTTTTTAAGTCTTCATTTTATTTATGTAGGGCAGCAGGAAGAATTTTTGCAATGACAAAGTTTAAGATGAAAAAATACCATTAATTGAATATATAATGTTTAGTCCAATATAATAAAATAAGAAATACAAAGTAACCCATATATTATTTTTAGAAATAGATGCTTCAATCTTCTCTTTATCAAAAAAAATAAGAAATAATATAAAAAACATTGGTTCAAAATACTTTTGAAAAACAAAAAAACCTGAAGAAAAAGTGACAATCAATAATATTGAGAGGGCATATTTAGATAATATATTTTCTGTATAAAATAATATTAAATAAAAACCAAGGCATGAAACTAAAAATAAGAAATAGTTATTACCAAAAATTATGTTAGAAAACTTATAAACTATTCCACCACCAATCATTCCCTCATAATAAAAAAAATAATTTAATATAAAAAAAAATATTGCTATAAAAAAAATAGTAAGTTTACTCCTACTTATTTTATTAAATAAATCTTTATAATTTATTGTGCCATTAATAAGACTCTGTAAAGTAAATGGGAATATGTAAAAAAAAATTATTGACGCGGACATTATTATTGAAGTGGGAAAATTGGTTATATTTAATGAATGCAATCCTGTGTATAATTTTGGGTTGTTAATTAAGAAAAAAACTCCAGGTAATGAAAGTAAAATAGTGAAAATAGAAGCTTTAATATAGGATACGAAACTTATCTTTTGTAAATAAATTATAAAAAAAAATGGAAATAAAAAAACATAATATTGTTTTGTATAGGCTGCTAAAGATAAAAAAATTATATTAAAATAGAGATATTTTATTTCCTTAAAGTTAGAAATCTCAAGTTTTAAAAAAAAATAAATTGAAAAAAGAAGAAAAAATAGAGCAGTTATGTGTGGATTGCCCCAAATAGCAGAATATTGAAAAGCTGGTAGAAGATAAATTATTGATGCCAAGTTTAATAATTTATCTTTATTCACATTAGGAAATTTTATAATTAAACATTTATAAAATAATATTGGTAAAAATAGTGACACAATAAAAAAACTTAATAAATAAATCTTCAAATTAGATCCAACAAAAGGTAATTGAGAAATAATAATGTGATGTAATGGATAATTTAAAAGTTTATTGTCTGTACCCAACTCATAAGTTATCAAATTACTGATATTTTCCCTCAATATTTGAATATACATCCAGTGAGTTTTTAGGTCGCTTGCTGAACCACCATTTTTAGTGGATATATTAAATTTAAGTAAATATTCATTAAACTCTGAATATGGACCAATAATAGATAGATTAATATTTAAGCTAAAACTTAAAATAGCCGAAATTACAGCTAATATGCTAAATGTGTACACAACAACTTTCTTATTTTGAAATAAATTAATCATGTCTAAAAAAAACTTTATTAGTATTATCATAGCTTATCACAAAAAGAAAAAATATTTTAAAAAAACTATAAAGTCTATTTTAAGTCAAACATATAAAAATTATGAACTTATAGTTATTTACGATGATAGCTGTTTAAAAGAATTAAAATTTATTAGAAGTGTTTTAAAAGATGTAAAATCTAAAAAAATTATAATAAATAATAAAAACTATGGTGCGGGCATTTCAAGAAATAAAGGGATATTAAAATCTAGGGGAAATTATATAGCATTTTGTGATGCTGATGATACTTGGAAAAAAAACAAATTAAAAATTCAATTAAATTTTATGATAAAAAATAACTTAATGATTTCTCATACAAATTATTTTGTTATCGACGATGAATCTAACATTATTGGAAAATTTAATATTGACAACAAGCTTTCATACAATGATCTCTTAAAAAGTTGTGATATTGGACTGTCAACTGTTATTGTTCAAAAAAAATTATTACAAAAAATTAAATTTAGTAAATTAAAAACGAAAGAAGACTATCTTTTATGGTTAAAAATTGTTGAACACACAACATTTATATATGGTGTAAATCAATATCTGTCTTCATGGAGAAAAAGTAAAAACTCTCTATCTTCATCACTAATACAAAAAGTTTTAGATTCTTACAAATTATACAGATATTACCTAAAAAAAAATCCTATTGTTTCAGTATTATTTTTTTTTAGACTTACGTTTTATGCTATAAAGAAAAAATTATTAATTTATTGGTATAATAATTAAAATGAATAATTTGATATACGTTATGCAATTTGAAAATTACGTAGCAAAAATGCTTATAGTTTTAAAAGTACATAGAGTGAATAATTTTAAAAAAATTAATGAATTTAATGATGGCTTTTTAATATAAATTTCTATAATTAAAATATCTAATAGATAATGAAAAAAAAAATTGCATTAATAACAGGCATTACTGGTCAGGATGGTTCCTACTTAGCAGAACTATTATTAAGTAAGAATTATATTGTTCACGGTGTAATTCGTAAATCCTCAACTTTTAATACAAAAAGAATTGACCACATTTATATAGACCCACATAATAAAACAAACTTTTTTTTACACTACGGAGACTTGACAGACAGTAACAGCATTTACAATATCATACACAAAGTACAGCCTAATGAAGTTTATAATTTAGGTGCACTAAGTCATGTAGGTGTCTCATTTGATAATCCAGAATTTACAGCAGAAGTGTCAGGCATAGGAACTTTAAGAATATTAGAAGCTATAAGATTTTTAAAAATCAAAAATGTGAAATTTTACCAGGCAAGCACATCAGAATTATTTGGAGAAACATATGGAAAATCAATATTTTCAGAAAAGTCAAAATTTTACCCCAAATCACCCTACGGTGTGGCTAAACTTTATGCCTATTGGATAACATCGGTTTATAGAGAATCTTATGGAATTTTTGCGTGTAATGGAATTTTATTTAACCACGAGAGTCCACGGAGAGGAGAAACTTTTGTTACCAGAAAGATAACAAGGTTTTTAACTAGAAGAAAGCTTGGATCCAAAGAAACACTTTACCTTGGTAATATAGCGGCAAAAAGAGATTGGGGGCATGCAAAAGATTATACAGAAATGCAATGGAGGATAATGCAACAAAAAACTCCTAAAGACTATGTTATAGCTACTGGTGAAGCTTATTCAGTTAAGCAATTTGTAAACATAGCAGGTAGTTATTTAGGTATGAAAATTTTATGGCAAGGCAAGGGTCTTAATGAGACAGGGTATATAAAAAATAAAAATAAAAAAGAAATTATAATAAAAATTGATAAAAATTACTTTAGACCGAATGAGGTTAACTATTTAAAAGGTGATGCAAGTAAAGCACTTAAAGATCTCAAGTTCAAACCAAAATATTCTTTTAGAGGCCTTGTTAAGGATATGATAGAAGGTGATTTAAAAGAGGCCCAAAAAGAATTAAAATAAAATGTTTGAAACATACGTAATGTTTTTTACATTGCTGTCATCAGTTATAATAAATTTTTTTTTGATAAATAAAAATTTTTTGTTAGATACAAAAAACTCGTTTCATAAATCTTTTTTAAATAAGAGCAAAATACCCTTATCAGGAGGTATAGTTATCTTGTTAACAATTAGCATATTTTACGCAACAGAATCTTATATTTTTAAGTTAATATTATTAGCAATTTTTTTAATAGGAGTGCTTTCTGATTTAAACTTAATTTCATCACCAGCTAAGAGAATAGTAG
>CESJ01037315.1_pt1 | contig 27810 bp, 25 predicted proteins | sample 356311 | NCBI WGS metagenome assembly CESJ01 (sample SAMEA2621487, study PRJEB7988) | marine metagenome | biome: marine biome (ENVO:00000447); feature: surface water layer (ENVO:00002042); material: "saline water (ENVO:00002010), including plankton (ENVO:xxxxxxxx)" | depth 5 m
TCATGTGGCTGAGGCTATTGCGGATCTCGTGCATCGCAATGTGCCCAGTTTGTCAGACATAGAGAACGTAGACTGATCGTACTTAGGTCGGGTGGGACCGCCCTAAAAGTGTCCCACCCACCGTCTTGATCTCAGTAGAGCGGATAGCGTGCGCATAGTTCGGCGACTTCGGCTTTTACTTTAGCCTCAACCGCTGTGTTTTCTTCTTCGCCATTCGCAGCCAAGCCATCCACAACTTCTATAATCCAATCGGCAATTTGGCGAAAATCATCTTCGTTAAATCCGCGGGTTGTCCCAGCAGGGCTGCCTAACCGAATGCCGCTTGTTACCATTGGCTTTTCTGGATCAAACGGGACACCATTCTTGTTGCAGGTGATATGTGCTCGACCAAGCGCTTTCTCGGTAGAGTTGCCTTTGACGCCTTTAGGACGCAAATCAACCAGTAGCACATGCGTATCGGTACCATGCGTAACAGTATCTAAGCCGCCTTTGATCAGCTGATCTGACAGGGCTTGAGCATTTTTGATTACATTTTGAATGTAAGTTTTGAATTCCGGTTTCAAAGCCTCACCAAATGCAACAGCTTTTGCTGCAATCACATGCATCAAGGGGCCGCCTTGAATGCCTGGGAAGATAGCTGAGTTGAACTTCTTGGCCAAAACTTCATCGTTGGTCAAAATCATACCACCACGTGGGCCACGCAATGTTTTGTGGGTAGTTGTGGTAGCAACATGCGCATGGGGAAATGGGCTTGGGTGTTCACCGGCGGCAACAAGGCCAGCAAGGTGGGCCATATCTACGTGCAGATATGCACCGACGCTGTCAGCAATTTTACGCATACGTTTGAAATCGATCTGGCGTGGCACTGCTGAACCGCCAGCAATGATGAGCTTTGGTTTGTGCTGCGTCGCTAGTGTTTGTACTTGATCGTAGTCGAGCAAATTGTCTTCTTTACGCACTCCGTACTGGATTGGGTTGAACCATTTTCCAGATTGGTTAGGGGCTGCACCATGCGAAAGGTGGCCTCCTGCATCAAGTGACATCCCAAGGATCGTATCACCGGGCTGAAGCAGAGCTTGAAATACGCCTTGGTTCGCTTGGCTTCCCGAGTTGGGCTGCACATTTGCAAAATTACAGTCAAAAAGCTTACAAGCACGTTCAATGGCAAGGTCTTCTGCGATATCAACGTATTGGCAGCCGCCATAGTAGCGACGACCTGAATAGCCTTCTGCATACTTGTTTGTCATTACTGAGCCTTGCGCCTGTAAAACCGCTTTTGAAACAATGTTCTCAGATGCAATCAATTCTATTTCATCGCGTTGGCGACCAAGTTCTTGGTCAATGGCTTTAGCCAAGGCCGGATCTGTTTGTGACAAATCTGCATTGAAAAATCCTACGGTATTATTTGACATGGCTTTTCTCCTGGAGTGACATGTATCCCTATTTGAGTTTCCTAAAGGAAATGTCAAAGACTGATGCCGCGACTTATTGACCTAAATCAAGTGATTCTTTGCATTGCTTGCGTTTTAAACCCCGCCCAGCTTAGGGTGCGGAAACGGAGTTTCCTAAATGCCTAAAAATGATCACGTGAAAATAGCCTTCTCAGCCAGCTCAGCTGAATTGGCGCAATCAGCGTTGGCCTCGTTTGTTAAAAAATTTGGGAATTTTGAGTTGGACGATGCGGAGATCATAGTGGCGCTTGGTGGAGATGGGTTCATGTTGCAAACGCTTCATGCGACTGAGCATCTCAACATACCTGTTTATGGCATGAACCGGGGTACAGTCGGCTTCCTAATGAATGAATTTTCTTTAGATGGTTTGTTGGAGCGATTACAGGCAGCAGAAGAGGCAGTTATAAACCCGTTACGTATGATAGCGGTCTGTACAGACGGGAGTCGGCACACCGAGTTGGCGATCAATGAGGTTTCTTTATTGCGGCAAGGCCCTCAGGCTGCAAAATTGCGTATTTATGTTGATGAAAAATTACGTTTAAATGAACTAGACTGTGATGGTGCATTAGTAGCAACACCCGCGGGATCTACCGCTTATAATTATTCTGCGCATGGTCCAATTTTACCAATTGGATCAGAGGTTCTGGCGCTTACTGCCATCGCGGCTTTCCGCCCACGTAGGTGGCAAGGGGCCGTGTTGCCAAAAGTTGGAAAAGTTAGGTTTGAAGTAATCGACCCCGAAAAAAGGCCAGTCATGGCGGACGCTGATAGTCGCTCCGTTCGAGATGTAAATAGTGTTGAAATAGAAAGTGCGGGTGACATTTCACATAGGTTGCTCTTTGATCCCGGACATGGATTGGAAGAAAGATTGATCCAGGAGCAATTTGCATAATCTAAACTGCTGTTTAAACTTTTTTCTAATGATCTCCACAAACGTAAGGACCATGGGTCACTTAAGTGTGGATTCTACTTTCTGATTTTATTTTGCATAACCCAAATTTTGCAGAGCAATTTTGATCTCATCAAGAATTTCTGGATCGTCAATTGTTGCGGGGGCTTTGAATGGTCTGCTATCAGCAATACTAACCATCGTACTGCGCAAAATTTTACCAGATCGTGTTTTTGGTAGGCGATTAACAACGCAAGCTAATTTAAAAGCAGCTACCGGCCCTATCTTCTCACGGACCAACTTCACAACATCCAAAACTACTTCAGCCTCTGAAAGTGTACAGCCTTTATTCAGGCATAAAAATCCCATTGGGAGTTGACCTTTAAGATTGTCACCCACTCCAATTACAGCACATTCTGCAACTTCGGGATGAGCCGCTAACACTTCTTCCATTGCACCAGTTGACAGTCGGTGCCCGGCGACATTGATTACATCATCAGTGCGCGCCATGACGTAGAGATAGCCGTCTTCATCAATCATGCCTGCGTCGCCAGTTTCATAATAACCTGGAAAAGTGGTCAAATAAGAACTCACAAAACGTTCTGGCGCTTTCCAAAGAGTTGGTAAAGTGCCGGGTGGTAGGGGCAGTTTTATGGCGATTGCGCCTAGCTCCCCAGCTTTAATTTGATCCCCTCCTTCGTTGAGGATTTGAACGTCATAGCCAGGCATAGCTACGGATGGAGATCCAATCTTAACTGGCATTTTCTCGATGCCAGCTGGGTTGCCTGCGATAGTGTAGCCGGTTTCAGTTTGCCACCAATGGTCATAAACTGGCACACCCATAACCCTTTGGGCCCATATGATAGTATCCGGATCTGCGCGCTCGCCTGCTAAATACAGTGCCCTTAGGCGTGACATATCAAAATTCTTGATCAAGTTGCCAGTTGGGTCTTCTCGCTTTATGGCGCGTAAGGCAGTTGGAGCGGTGAAGAAGCTGCGCACGTCATGCTCTTCTATAACGCGCCAGAAAGTGCTGGCGTCGGGAGTTCCAACGGGCTTACCTTCGAAAACAACCGTTGTGTTGCCGTGAATTAGGGGTGCATAGCAAATGTAGGAGTGTCCGACGACCCAACCAACATCAGAGGCAGCCCAAAATACTTCTCCTGGGTCAACATTATAGATATTTTTCATTGTCCAATTCAAAGCGACCAAATGACCAGCCGTTGGACGAACTACGCCTTTGGGAGCTCCTGTCGTCCCAGATGTATAGAGAATGTAAGCTGGGTGATCGCCTGAGACGGCAACACATTTTGCGGGAATAGTACCAGCTTGAAGATCGTGCCATTCTACATCGATTGGGCCAAGTTCTGCTTTACATTCTGTTCGTTGAAAAATGACTGTGAACTCTGGTTTATGCTCAGCCATCTCAATCGCGCCATCTAGAAGAGGTTTGTATTCCACAACCCGGCCTGGCTCAACGCCACAGGACCCTGCTATAATCGCTTTTGGTGTTGCATCATTAATTCGCACCGCTAACTCATTTGCAGCAAAGCCACCAAAGACAACGGAGTGCACTGCACCTATTCGGGTACAAGCTAGCATTGCGACCAATGACTCGGGGACCATTGGCATATAAATAATGACCCGGTCTCCGGCAGAAATACCTTTCGCCGCCAAGCCACCAGCAAGTGCGGCAACCTGCATCTGTAGTTCTCTAAATGTTGTTTTTGATTTTTGATTGGTTATTGGACTATCGTAAATTATGGCAACACGGTCGCCATTTCCCGCGGCAACGTGCCGGTCCACGGCATTGTAACATGTGTTTACCTGAGCGTCTTTGAACCATTCGTAGAGTGGAGCATCATCTGACCATAGAGCGCGTGAGGGTGGCTTGACCCAATCAATGGCCTCTGTGGCTTTCATCCAGAATGATTCGGGGTCCGCTTTCCAACCTTCATAAATATCTCTGTATGACATCCTATCACGTACCTTTTTAGGCTAAATTTTCAATCTGTTATCTCTTATGCGCATCTGTCGTGCAAGGCGCCGCCGCTGCCAACTTGGAAAATGGTGTAAATTGCGGAGGATTGATTTTTGGTAAAGTAGAGTTTGATGTTGCATCCCTTGAGACACTCGTGGAGTTTAGGGTAATTTTAATCTTTAGTTATGTAGAGCGTCACTATGCAAAATATCCGTGCTGAGGTCTTGTTGCCAACCAAAGAGTTACGGGAAGACATTCCTTTTTTTACTGAGGTTTTAGGAATGAAGATGGATGCGATATTCCCTGCAGATGATCCAAATGTTGCCATATTTTCTGGATTTGGTCTCAGGTTGCGTGTCCAAAAAGGGGCTGATGTGGCGCCAGGAGTTCTGCGCATTCTCTGTGATGACCCTATTTTGATTGCAGGTGGACAAACTGAACTGGTGGCTCCAAATGGTACTCGTATTCAAATAGTGCAATTGGCGCCACCAGTGGTTATGCCGCCCACAAAACATGCTTTTGTAGTGCGGCGCATGGCAGATCAATCGCCTTGGGTGATTGGTCGGGCTGGTATGCAGTATCGTGATCTTATACCCAGCCGCCTTGGGGGCTCTATCATTGCCAGTCATATTCGAATTCCCGATGGTGGTCCTGTGCCTGACATGGTGCATTTTCATTCTGTTGGTTTTCAACTAATCTATTGTTACAAAGGCTGGGTTGATTTGGTCTACGAAGATCAAGGCCCACAGTTCCGGCTTTATGCTGGTGATTGTGTCATCCAACCACCTGAAATTAGGCATCGCGTTCTCTTTGCTAGCGACAATATTGAAGTGATCGAGATAGGGGTTCCAGCAGAGCATACAACAACAATCGATCATATTTTGGAACTGCCCACTGCAGTTATTGACCCTGACCGAACATTTGACGGACAGAAATTCGTTCATCATAAAGCGGAACAGGCTGTTTGGGAGCCGTTTCGTTTGCCAGGGTTTGAAGCTTGTGACACAACAATTAATTCTAATACGCAAGGTATTGCTGGGGTTAGTGTTGTGCGACGTGGGCAAGGCTGTCCTGTTTTGACTTCCCATAATAGTGACATCCATTTCACTTTTGTATTGGCTGGAGAACTGGTTTTGGAGGCGCAGGGCCAAGAGGCTCAGGTTTTGAGTGCCGGTGATGCCTTTGTGATTCCGCCGCTGATGGCCGTCTTATACAAGGAGCCCTCGGATAACCTAGAGCTCCTAGAGGTTAGCCTGCCTGGTGTTTTTGAGACTCATATTTTAAGTTCTACTACAAATTAATCCTCACCCTGTGACTTGTTAGTATTTCCAAAAATGGACATTTTTAGCTGCTATTACTTGCGTATTTTACTAAATGGTTCAAAGTAAAGAAATGAGCAAAAACCTAATCAAAGCCGCCACTGACGTGCGCGAAAAAGCATATGCCCCGTACTCTAAATTTTATGTGGGCGCTGCAATTCGTACAGCGAGTGGTGCGATATACGTGGGCTGCAATGTTGAAAACGCGGCTTACCCAGAAGGAACTTGTGCCGAGGCAGGAGCTATTGCGGCGATGTGCGCTGCTGGGGAGTATGAAATTTCGGAGGTTGCTGTTATCGCAGGCGGAGATCGACCAGTTCCTCCTTGTGGTGGCTGCCGCCAGAAGCTTTCTGAATTTGCCAGTGGAGATGTCGCAGTCACCATGGTTGCAGCTGGGGGTGGACAAGATGTAATGACGGTGTCTGCACTTTTACCAGGTGCTTTTAGCCTCGCGTATCTTGAAGCCGGTGTTACGGCTTCTGATAGCTAATGCAAGCCCGTGATCTGCTGCTTGCCCTGCGTGAAGGCCACATTGTTTCTCGGGATGCTGTGAATACTTTTGCCAAAGGCTTGGGAAGTGAAGCTGTCAGTGATGCACAAGCCGGTGCTTTTGCGATGGCGGTCTGTCAGCACGGATTGACTGATGAGGCGCGCGTGGCATTAACTTTGGGCATGCGAGACAGTGGAGAAGTTTTGCAATGGGATCTTCCTGGAAAAGTTATTGATAAACATTCTACTGGAGGCGTAGGTGATGCCGTTTCCCTGTTACTAGCGCCTATGCTGGCGGCGGCAGGCGCCTTTGTTCCGATGATCTCAGGGCGTGGGCTTGGACACACTGGTGGTACCCTTGATAAGTTGGAAGCTATTCCAGGTTTTCAAACTGAGTTTTCTGTAAAGCAATTTAAAGCAATAGTGGCCAAAGTTGGCTGTGCAATTGTGGCACCATCTGCAACTATCGCACCGGCGGACCAAAGATTATACGCCGTACGTGATGTAACAGGTACGGTGCGATCTCTAGATTTGATTACCTCATCTATTTTGTCGAAAAAGCTTGCTGCAGGTCTTCAAGCTTTAGTTCTTGATGTTAAAACTGGATCTGGGGCTGTGATGCAAGATTTGCAAGAGGCCATTGTTCTGGCGCATGCCTTGGTCAAAACAGCCAATGGAGCTGGCTGCCCGACGAGTGCGCTTATCACGGATATGAACCAACCGCTCTTACCAAGCATCGGTAATGCCGTCGAGGTTGCAGATGTGATGCGTGCATTCGAAAGTGCCAATGGCGGAATGGTGGATGTAGCGATAGAGCTGGGCACTCAGCTTTTGGTCCAGGCCCATTTTTTTCATACCGAAAAAGGTGCACGCGACCAAATGATAAAAACCCTAACAGATGGCAGTGCAAAGGCTAAATTTGGCGAGATGGTAGCTGCCCAAAAAGGGCCTGCAAACTTTGCTGATCGCTGGGAAGATTACCTAACAATAGCACCGTCAAATGAAGTTCTGGCCACTGATGACGGGTATATCCAAGAAATAGATGGCACGGCATTGGGTCAGATTGTTGTCGAGCTTGGTGGTGGACGCCAACGTGAAGACGACCAAATAGATCATTCTGTTGGACTTTCTGAGATCGCACCTCTTGGGAAAAAGATGAAAAAAGGCCAACCGATTGCACTGCTCCATTGTTCTGAAAAAACAATCGGACCAAAAATTACCAAAGCAGTTCAAAATGCCATAGTATTAGGCGCAGAAGCCCCAACACTCCGTCCTTTGATTTTGGAACGGATTGCCCCATGAGCCGCGCATTTTTGATTGTTTTAGATTCGCTTGGCTGCGGTGGTGCACCAGATGCTGAAAAGTTTGGCGATCTTGGAGCAAATACACTGGGTCACGTCATCAAAGCTCGAGGTGGCGATTTGAAGGTGCCCAATCTTGCTCGCTTGGGTTTAGGGGCAGCTTTGGAAAACGCCAGTGGAATGAGTTCTCCATGGGAGACACCAGCGGATGCGTGCTGGGCTTCAGCAACCGAAGTATCAAATGGTAAAGATACACCCTCTGGACACTGGGAGTTGGCGGGTGTTCCTGTCCCCTGGGATTGGCATTTTTTTCCAAAAACAGTCCCTATATTTCCACAAGTGGTGATGAGTGCCATCACCGACTTAGCGGGTGGAAGTTTGGCAAACTGTCATGCTTCTGGCATACCAGTGCTTGAGAAATTTGGAGCTGAGCATATTTGCTCAGGTCTCCCAATTTGCTATACATCTGCTGATAGTGTCTTTCAGATTGCAGCCCATGAGGAACATTTTGGGCTGCAAAAATTATATGATCTTTGTAAGAAAGTTGCCGCCATTTTGCATAAAATGCGGGTTGGACGGGTGATTGCAAGGCCTTTCATTGGTGATGAGACTGCTGGTTTTACACGTACGCAAAACCGACGGGACTTTGCCATAGATCCACCCTCCCCAACCCTTTGTGATTGGGTGTTCGACGCCGGGCATGCAGTACACGCGGTTGGTAAAATAGGTGATATTTTTTCTATGCGTGGGATTAGCCGGTGCCGCAAAGGGACGGACGCGCAGCTGATGCAGTATCTGGCAGACGAAGTTGAAAACGCACCCGTGGGCAGCCTCACGTTTGCAAATTTTGTTGAGTTTGATTCCTTGTACGGGCACCGCCGGGATGTCGAAGGGTACGCAAGGGCGCTTGAGTGGTTTGATGCTGAGATTGGTTTAATTCTTGGGAAAACTGAACCTGATGATTTGGTAATTTTTACTGCAGATCATGGAAATGATCCAACATGGAAAGGTAGTGATCATACCCGTGAACAAGTACCTGTTTTGGTGCATTGTGAAAATTTTGAACCTAGGTTACGGGCAATAGGTAACATTCAATTTATCGATGTCGCCGCAAGTGTTGCTGCACATTTGGAAGTGACCGCACATGGCTTAGGTAGGAGTTTCTTATGAGCTGGAAATCATTTCCTAAAATCGAGTTGCATTTGCACCTTGAGGGCGCAGCAGACCCGGCGTTTATTCGCGGTTTAGCCAAAGAAAAATCGGTTGATCTCCAGAAGATATTTGATGAGAATGGGAATTATAAATACGATGGCTTTGGAGAGTTCCTATCTACATATGAAGCCGCCACGCAGGCGCTGCAATCGCCCAATGATTTCAAGCGCCTGACCCAATCTGTTTTGGAGAATTTGGCAGAGCACAATGTTGTATATGCTGAAGCTTTTATTTCCCCTGATTTTTGTGGTGGACGGGACTTAGGCGCTTGGCGTGAATATTTGGCAGCAATGCAAGAGGCGCATGTTGAGGGTGTTACGCTAAAAGGTATAGTCACTTGCATTCGGCACTTTGGTCCTGAAAAAGCACGAGAAACTGCGAAATGTGCAGCGGAAACAGCTAGCGATTGGATTGTTGGTTTTGGTATGGCCGGTGCTGAAGATGTTGGTCGGGCCACCGACTTCGCTTATGCATTCGACATAGCCCGCGAAGCCGGCCTGCGTCTAACTAGCCATGCTGGAGAGTGGGGCGGCTCTCAGTCAGTTTGGGAGACAGTCAACGACCTTAAAGTTCAGCGTATTGGACACGGTGTCCACTCAATCAATGATCTCAATTTGGTACGTTATTTGGCTGAAACTGGTATTGTTTTAGAAGTTAATCCTGGTTCAAATGTTGCGCTAGGTGTGTTTCCTAGTTTTGCTGAGCACCCTATAGCCAAACTGCGAGACGCAGGCGTGAAGGTGACAGTGAGCACGGATGACCCACCGTTTTTCCATACCACAATGACACGTGAGTTCGACGAACTTGAACGGGCATTTGGATGGGGAAGTGACGATTTCAAGAGGCTAAACCAGACGGCACTGGAGGCTGCATTTTGTGATGCAGCTACAAAAGAAATTATTTCAAAAAGATTGGACACCTAATGACCCTAACTGTTGTTGAACATCCGCTTGTGCAGCATAAGTTGACTTTGATGCGCGATAAGGCCACGCCGACCAACCAATTTCGCCAACTACTGCGTGAAATAAGCCATCTCATAGCATATGAAGTCACCCGTGATTTACCTACCGAGTATCGCTCAATTGAAACGCCGATGATGGAGATGAAGGCCCCTGTTTTGGCTGGGAAGAAACTTGCTTTGATTTCAATATTAAGAGCAGGGAATGGTCTTCTAGATGGGGTGCTTGAGCTGATTCCTTCGGCACGAGTGGGCTTTGTTGGCCTTTACCGTGATGAGGAAACGCTTCAACCAGTTCAGTATTATTTCAAAGCTCCGGACAATATGTCTGAGAGAGTGGTAATTGCCGTTGACCCAATGCTTGCGACTGGAAACTCGAGTGTTGCTGCTATTGATTTGCTAAAGCAGGCTGGAGCGCACGACATAAAATTTTTATGCCTGCTGGCAGCCCCTGAGGGGATCGCACGGATGCAAGACGCCCACCCAGATGTCGATATTGTAACAGCTGCTGTCGACGAAAAGCTGAGTGATATTGGTTACATTTTACCGGGTCTAGGAGATGCGGGCGACCGGATGTTTGGGACTAAGTAAATGGATACCTATCTAGAACCAATAAGTGTTACGACTTTTTACAAATCAGTGCATATTGATTGCAGTACCAACCATGCTCCATCCTCTAGTACAATTCTTGTGGCACCTGCCGGATAGGGGTCCTGGGCAATCAATTCCAGACGAGTTGGATCATCATCTTTGAGCTCTGACTTGGCATATGGGGTAGAGTTAACCTCCACGGACTTAAATTCCGCGAGTAATTCTTCAGCAGTAATTTGTATTTTAGTGGATGATAAAGCAATTTTGGCGAGCTCGTTAAGCTGTTTTCCAGAAAGCGCACTTGACGCAATTAACCTCAGTGCGGTTAAGGGTCCCGCATCAGACATCAATCGGTTCAGGGGGTCGTTTCGGGTTTCTTCGGCACGCGCGGATAAGATTTTGCCAACTAGCACTTTTGGATCATTAGTCTGCGTCATCATAGTTTCAAATAAGATAACGATACCGCCTGGCAAGGTCACTACCTTGTCTCTATGACCTGGTAAAATTAAAAACTTTAAAGGTTCTCCAGTACTAAGTCGCGTCGCTAATTGTGCTGCGGCCGTGGTGCCGTCCGGTCCCTGACAAAATGGGCCTGCAATATTCCCAATCTGATCAGCGATCGCCTGACCTAATTCAACGCGTTTGATTTGAGGAAGCATTTTTACAGCATAACGCTCAATGGCTTGGGGTGCCCAAAATACTCCGATTAATGCTAATAAAGACAGAAATGTAATTGTTAAGATTTTCCTAAGCCTGCCGGGGTGTGGATGGTTTTTTAAGATTGCTTTTTGAACTTGGGATATAGCATCAAGCATTATCTTGTCAGAAATCTCGAGGGTTTCGTTTGAATCCTCGCCTGGTTTTAATATTGTTTGTCCTGCCTCGCCTTTATGCATCTCAATCGCAGCTAGTGACCAGTGTGTTAGAGGTTTATTTTGTATATTCGTTAGAACAAGACTTGCCTGTCCAAATGAGACTACAACTTCACGTCGTTGTGTCTCTCGATCAAGGCGCCATAGCCCAGTACATTCAAGTCGTTCGTATATTTTAAGTGCTGTCATTTAGGCCTGTCCTGCCTCTTTTGAACAGAGTAGGCGCAATAGATTATAACCGCAACGGCTTCCAATCTCGAGGGGAAAATTAGATAATATCCCTAAGTGTCTTTTGCAATGACGCGGAGTTCAAATTTCTGAATTTTGCCAGTAGAGGTCTTGGGTAAATCTTGGAACAAAACCCGTTTTGGTGTTTTGAAACTGGCTAGGCTACCCCGCACAAAGGAAATTATTTCACCTTCGGATGAGGTATGATCCGGCAAAAGCTCAACAAACGCGCAAGGCACCTCACCCCACTTGTCATCTGGCTTGGCCACTACTGCGCAGAGGCTGACTGCGGGATGGGCCATTATAGCGCCTTCTACCTCGATGCTTGAGATATTTTCACCACCTGAAATAATGATATCTTTCATGCGATCAGCTATTTGCATCATCCCGTTGGGATGTTGGATGGCAATGTCTTCAGAATGGAAGTAACCGCCTGAAAATGCTTTTTCCGTGGCTGAGGGGTTTTTGTAATAGCCCTTCATAACGGAGTTACCGCGCATTACTATTTCACCCTGTGTTGATCCATCCATCGGAATTTGGACACCTCTTTCATCAACGACTGTGGTCATATCCATCATTGGCATTGCAATACCTTGACGTGCTTTGATCGCAGATTTCTCGTCTTCTTCCAAGTCGTCCCATGCCGAGTTCCAAAGGCATTCCACAACATGCCCGTATGTTTCGGTCAGGCCGTAAACTTGCGTGACATTGAAGCCAAGCTTACCAATTCCAGCCAATGTTGCGGGTGCTGGTGGGGCGCCGGCCGTGAAAACTTCAACGGTGTGCTCAAACGAGCGGCGATCACTTTCAATAGCATTTACAATCAAATTCAAAACAATGGGAGCGCCGCCGAAATGACTTACGCCCTCATCTGCGATACCATCATAAATAACCTTTGCAGATATATCGCGACAGCCTACAACTGTGCCGCCCAACAGGGGCATCATCCATGTGTGGTTCCAACCATTGCAATGAAAAAGAGGAACTATGGCCATAAACACTGGGTTTAACGTCATATGCCAGCTTATCGGCGTGCCCATTGTCATTAAATACGCTCCACGGTGATGGTACACGACACCTTTTGGCCTGCCGGTGGTGCCGGAGGTATAATTGAGAGCTAGGCTTTCCCATTCATCGTGGGGCATTATCCAAGAATAATTTGGATCTCCATTTTTGATGAAATCTTCATACTCTGGATAATTACCGGTAGCTTGAAATCCAGCCTCAGCATCAGCAATTTCGATGATCCGAGGTGGTGTGCCGTCCATGCGATTAAGAGCTGCTTCAACTTCTGGTAGAAACTGTGTATCGACCATGGCTATTTTTGCGCCACCATGATCAAAAATATAGGCAATCGTATCTGCATCGAGCCTGGTATTAATAGTGTTTAGAACTGCGCCACATGCCGGGACACCGAAGCTTGCCTCTATTTGAGCAGTTATATTTGGAATGAGCGTTGCAACAACGTCGCCTGGCATGACACCCAGTTTGGTTAGAGAGCTGGCTAATTTGCTTACTCGGGCATGATATTCACGATAGGTTACGCGATGTGAGCCGTAAACAACTGCAGTGTGCTCTGCAAAAACTGAAGCTGCCCGCTGTATATGAGATAGGGGTGTAAGGGGTACATAATTTGCTTCGCACTTATTTAAACCGCTTTCGTCTGTCATCCAGCCCATGTCGCATTCCTCCCATTTGATTGGCACTATCGTGCTTGCGCGAATGTTTTCAAGAGGCCATTCATTGGAAATGGATGAAAAATCAAAAACATTTGCATCAATTTTGTTAATGGTGACCGGAATGGCAATTGTTGGTGTCATCGACAATTTTGTAAAATTTATTGCTATCGAAATTGGCCTTTGGCAATTTCACTTTTTACGTAGTTTAATAGCAGTACCTGTAATCGTTCTTTTTGGGCTGGCCGTGGGTTGGAAGTTGAAGCCCAAACGCATCTGGCCGGTTCTTGGACGGAATATGTTTTTAGCTAGTGCAATGTTTATCTATTTTGGCAGTTTGGGCTTCTTCCCGATCTCAGCTGTAGCGGCAGGGCTGTTTACCGCGCCTGTGTTGGTAATGTTAATTGATGCTGTATGGTCTCGGAGGGCTATTGGTCCAATAAGGCTAATGACCGCCCTTGCTGGGTTTGTGGGAACACTTATGGTGCTGAACCCTGAGGTTGGTGGATTGAGTTGGGCTAACCTTATCCCCGTGATCGCAGGACTGATGTATGCGTTTGGAAACGTGGCTACGCGTAAATGGTGTGAGGGTGAAAGTGCTGTTGCACTCTTATGGTCCTATATGTTCCTTATGCTAATTTTTGGTGGTATCGGTATTCTATATTTTTATTTCATTCCAGGTGATCAGAACAACTATCTAACTCGAGCCTGGGTTTGGCCCTCCTTTCAGGTCTGGATTTGGATAATTATCCAAGCTATTTTTTCGCTTGTTGGTTTGGGCTTTATAATGAAAGCTTACCTCATTGGAGAAGTTACATATGTCTCAATCTTCGAATACTCGATGCTTATTTTCGCCAGCATTACAGCCTGGTTACTCTTTGGTGAAATGCTAGGGATCGTGGGCTTATGTGGGATTGGAATTATTATTGGCACTGGTATTCTAATAACCATAAGATCTCGTACGTCACCGACTGTTTAACTAAATTGTTAAGATGCGTCGCCAAGCAGGCAGCGCATCTAATGAGAAGTAGTTAGGCTATGTTGCGAAACGGGAGTAAAATCCGTCACCTTCTTCTGCCATTTCAAGCAATAAATCAGGCGCTTTGAACCGTGGTCCATAGCTGGCCTCTAAATCATCACAGCGTGCGGCGGCATAACTTGCCCCCAACATGTCAAACCATGACAATGGACCACCTGTCCAAGGCGCGAAGCCCCAGCCTAGTATTGCGCCCACATCGCCTTCACGTACATCCATCAGAACACCTTCCTCTAACGCACGTACGGCTTCTAAGGTTTGAGCAAACATCAGGCGATGTTGGACCTCAAGTAAATCAAGGTTTGCACCGTGCTTGGTGTATTGGTCGCGTAGCCCTTGCCAGATGCCGACACGTTTGCCACGAGTATCATACTCATAGAAGCCAGCCGCTGACTTACGTCCCAAACGGCCCTGATTAAAAAGCCAAAACAAAACTTCGTCTGCTTCATCGTTATCATAGGCCTCACCCATTGCAGCCTTCGTAGCTTTGGCTATCTTGACCCCAAGGTCGATGGATGTTTCGTCATTAAGTTGAAGTGGTCCAAGCGGCATTCCCATCAACTTTGCAGCATTCTCAATCAATGCAGGCTCTACGCCTTCCTTGACCATGCGAATGCCCTCATTGATGTAGGGTATGATGCAGCGGTTGGCATAGAAAAAACGGGCATCGTTAACCACAATAGGTGTCTTGCGGATCTGACGTACGTAATCCAACGCTTTTGCCACAGCACGGTCACCAGTGTTTTTGCCCTTGATAATCTCGACTAGTAGCATTTTTTCAACAGGACTGAAAAAGTGTATGCCAATGAATTGTTCAGGGCGCGCACTCGCTTTTGCCAAATCGGAAATTGGCAGGGTTGAGGTGTTGGTTGCAAAGATACAATCTTCAGGGATAATAGCCTCTACCGCCTTGGTAACCGTAGCTTTGATTGACGGGTCTTCAAAAACTGCTTCAATTATCAAATCGCAATCTGACAAAGTTTTATAGTCAGCTGTTGCAGTGATATGTTTTAATAAGGTCTCTTTCTGCTCTACCGTAGTTTTTTTACGCGCAATTCCTTTATCGCAATAAGCTTCGACATAGGCTTTACCTTTGTCTGCGCTGTCCTGCTTTTGGTCTATCAGCACAACTTCAATGCCAGCCTGTGCTGAAACCAAAGCGATTCCCGCTCCCATCATGCCTGCACCCACGACCCCAACTTTACGAGTGATTTGGTCTGGTAGTCCGGCGGGCCGTACCGCGCCTTTTTCTAACGCCCCTTTATTGATAAATAGGCTACGGATCATGTTAGAAGAAGACGGGTTAACTAATACGGAGGTGAAGTGCCGTGTTTCAATTTTTAGAGCAGTATCGAACGGGACTAAAGCGCCCTCATAAACCGCACTAAGTAATGCCTTGGCCGCGGGATAAACACCCATCGTATTACCGTTCACCATGGCTGAAGCCCCAACAAAAGTCATGAAACCGGCTGGGTGATATGGTGTTCCTCCAGGCATTTTATAGCCCTTAGCATCCCAAACTTTAACCAGATCTGCATCTTTTGCCGCTAAAATCCAAGCTTTAGCATCATCCATTGGGGTCATGCTAACAGCATCAATGATGCCTGCAGCTTTTGCTTTAGAAGGGTTGTTTAGTTTGCCTTCTAGTAAAATGGCACTGGCGCCCATTGCACCCAATTTGCGGACGAGGCGGGTGGTGCCACCGGCACCGGGAAAAATACCAACTTTTATTTCTGGTAAGCCAATTTTAGCCTTGGGGTTGTCTGCCGCAATAATGTGATGGCACGCGAGTGGAATTTCTAAACCAATACCTAGTGCAGTTCCAGGCAAGACAGCCACAAAAGGTTTGCCGCCTTTCTTAGTTTTGAAATCCATACCAGCAAGTTCAATTTTGCGAAGGATTTTATGAATTTGAGTAACCATCTCAAAGCAACCTTGCGCGGGGTTTTCTGGATTTTTTTCTTTGGTTTGCGCAATCACACTTAGATCCATACCCGCTGCAAAATCTGCCTTTGCAGATGTGATTATGACACCCTTGACTGTTTCATCAGCGAGACAGTCATCGACCATTACGTCAAGATCGAAGAAACCCTGTTCGCTCATCACGTTCATTGGGCGCTCATAGCAATCCCAAGTTATTGTGGCGATGCCGTCAGCATCATGTGTTTTGGTAAAATCAGACATCTGATATCCCTTCATATTGGGTCTGGCCGAGCTACCTTAACAAAGTGGCCCAAAGCATTTATAGCATAATTAAGGAGAGGAGTTTCCCCTACGTGGATTAACCCGCCAGGAGCAAATCATAGTCCAAATCCTTAGTCCCTTAAGCACAGCTTCAAACACGCTCGATAATGGTTGCTGCACCCATCCCTGACGCAACACAAAGCGTAGCAAGTCCGGTGCCTTTGCCACTGCGTTCTAACTCATCGAGCAAGGTTCCGATTATAATTGCGCCCGTAGCGCCCAAAGGGTGACCCATAGCTATAGAGCCACCGTTAACGTTTACTCTGCTTTCATCCACACTGAAGGCCTGCATGAAGCGAAGCACAACGGATGCAAAAGCCTCGTTGACCTCAAACAAATCAATATCGTCAATGGACATACCGCTCTCGGCAAGAATTTTTTCAGTTACTGGGACTGGGCCTGTTAGCATGATAGTGGGATCCGTCCCAATTTTTGCAGTTGAGCGAATGATTGCCCTTGGTTTGATCCCATTAGCCTGACCATATTCTTTGGATCCAATTAAAACACCTGCCGCGCCGTCAACGATTCCGGAGGAGTTTCCTGCGTGGTGGATGTGGTTGATGTGCTCAAGGTGTGGATATTTCATTAGAGCAATTTTATCGAAACCAGGCATGCTCTCACCCATGTCTTTAAAAGCAGGCTTCAGCCCACCGAGTGATTGCATGTCTGTGCCAGGACGCAGATATTCGTCTCGCTCTAAAATTGGCAATCCATTGATATCGCGCACTGCCACAACTGAACCGTTAAAGCGCTTGTCTGTCCATGCAGCGGCTGCACGCTTTTGACTTTCAACTGCCAACATATCCGCATCATCACGTGAGAAGCCATACTCGGTAGCAATGATGTCTGCAGAAATACCTTGAGGCACAAAGTAGTGCTCCATTGTCAAGGACGGATCGACGGCAATGGCTGCGCCATCGCTGCCCATCGCAATCCGGCTCATCATTTCAACTCCGCCAGCGATGTAAGCAGCACCGGCCCCACCTTTGATTTGATTAGCAGCTAGATTGACGGCTTCCATGCCGCTTGCGCAAAAACGGTTAATTGAAAGCCCTGGAATGCTCTGATCCAATTCAGACGCCAAGACTGCGGTTCGGGCAAGGCATCCACCTTGCTCCATGACTTGGGTAGCATTGCCCCAAATAACATCTTCAACAGCATGGCCTTCAAGCCCATTACGTTGCTTTAAAGCATTTAAAACCACTGCAGACAGGCGAGATGCTGTGACCTCATGCAGACTGCCGTCTTTACGGCCCTTGCCCCGAGGGGTACGTATTGCGTCATAAATATAGGCTTCGGTCATTTTCTTTTCCTTTAAACGCGATCAGAAGGGTTGCCGGGCATCAAATCATACGGGTGTTTCCAACCAGGTGTTGTCTCAATCTGTTTCAGCCATCCATCTATATGGGGCCAGTCAGTCCGCACAAATCCATAGGGTTCTGTGTAAAATAGATATCCGCAGTTTGCTATATCAGCGATTGTCATGTCCTTGCCAACAAGCCATGTGCGGCCCTCAAGATGTGTGTTAAGCGTCTTAAGCGCACCGATCATCCGGCTCTGCACGAATTTAATAGCCTCGTGAGGGCGCTTGTCTTCAGGCAGAAAATTCAGCAAGAAGCGGGTAATACCTGCTTGGGATGACATTTTGTGATTATCAAAAAGAATCCAGCGGAGAACTTCATATTTATCTTCAAGCACACCACCTAATCTGCCGCTTTGATCTACCGCCCATTGTTGAATTGCTCCTGATTGAGACAGTTTGAAATCTCCATCGATTAATAAAGGGGCTTCAGCCATTATATTCAGCTCACGGTATGCATCGCTGCGCATTTGTCCACCAAAGAAATCAACAAATACAGGCGCCCAATTGATCCCTGTAAGTTCTAATGTCAGCGCCGCCTTGTAGGCGTTACCACTCTCTCCAAAGCAATGCAGCTGGACAGTCATAATTATCTCCTAAAAATTCTCTACTTGATTAAGGATTTTGGTGTTTAGTGATATTAGCCTCACTTATGTAACGTTTATATTGGTGGAAGTGTTGTATAATCAAAAAGCAGACGCATCTAATTCCATAACACTTTTAGCGCCAGATGTTATTCTAGCCAGATGCAAACCTGTAGCAGGGAGTTGGCGCGCCATGTAATAACGTCCCGTACCTAGTTTTGTCTCATAAAATTCAGTATCTGCAGTGCCGTTATCTAGCGCAGATTGCGCTGCTTTTGCCATTTGTGCCCACATTAATCCTAGACAGACATGACCAAACATATGCATGAAATCGTTGGAGCCCGCTAAAGCATTGTTGGGATCCTTTATGCCATTTTGCATAAAATACATCATTGCTGCCTGAAGATCTTTAGATGCTTGCTTTAACGGTTCGACAAATTCGGGTAATTCTGGATTATTTTTGCAGAAGTCTTTCACAATTTCAAAGAATGCAATGGCATGTTTACCACCATCTTGGCCTAACTTCCGGCCTACCAAATCAAGCGCCTGCACACCGTTTGCACCCTCATAAATCATAGCAATACGGGCATCACGGGTAAACTGTGACATGCCCCATTCCTCAATATAACCGTGGCCCCCGTAAACTTGCTGGGCCTGAACGGTCATTGCGTAACCTTGATCTGTGAGAAAGCCTTTAACCACGGGTGTCAGCAGAGACAGAAGGCCGTCGGCGTTGGTATCGCCTTGGCGTTGAGATTGGTCAAAAAGAGATGACCCCCAAAGAATAAATGCACGCGCGCCCTCGATAAAACTTTTCTGATCCATAAGGCTGCGACGGATATCTGGGTGAACAATCAGTGGATCAGCTGGACCGTCCGGGTTCTTAATGCCTGTGACATCACGCCCTTGAAGCCGGTCTTTGGCATAAATAACAGCATTTTGATAAGCAATGCTGGCTTGCCCCAAACCTTGCATGCCGACTCCCAGCCGGGCCTCATTCATCATAGTAAACATAGCCCGCATACCTTTGTGAGTTTCACCCAGAACATAACCCGTGGCCCCGTCATAATTCATCACACATGTGGAATTGCCGTGGATGCCCATTTTTTCTTCAATTGCACCACAGCTCAGATTATTACGTACCCCAAGGCTACCATCTTCATTTACAAGAAACTTAGGAACAATGAAGAGTGTAACCCCTTTTATCCCATCAGGTCCGCCCGGAATTTTTGCCAAAACGAGATGGATAATATTTTCGGCCATATCATGCTCACCAGATGATATGAAAATTTTTTGACCAGTTACTGCAAAGCTGCCATTTTTGTTTACTTCGGCTTTTGTCCGCATGAGACCTAGATCAGTTCCACAATGTGGTTCGGTCAAGTTCATGGTTCCTGTCCATTCGCAGGAGACCAAATTGGGTAGATAGGTATCTTTCTGAGCTTCGGTTCCGTGGGCTAAAATTGCTGATGCAGCGCCATGTGTTAGTCCATGATACATGGACAGTGCTTGGTTTGCTGCAAGAAAATGTTCATTCACAGCAGATCCCATCACAGCAGGCATATTTTGACCACCATATTGTTCAGGCATGTCCACTCCTGCCCAACCCCCTTCTTTTAGTTGGTCAAACGCTTTTTTGAAACCTGTTGGCGTGCGCACGACGCCATTTTCAAGGGAACAACCTTCTTTGTCGCCGACAGCATTCAAAGGTGCCATAACTTCTGACGCTAAACGACCAGATTCGCCAAGAACTGCGGCCGTAAAATCGGGATCTAATTCTGCATAGCCGGGAATATCTGAAGCGCTGACCTTAAGAACTTCTTGCAATAGAAATTGTTGATCTTTGGTTGGGGCGATATAGGATGTCATGGAACTTTCCTTTAGGCTTAATTGAGATGTATTTTATTTTTTTGGTTATTTTTTGAAGCTTTTTCAATCAGTGTCTGACCCCGTGCGAGTTGGACTTTTAAGTCTTTAATTGCTTCCGTAAGCTCTTCACTCTGCTTTTTCATGTCGGCTAGCCGTTCATTGCCGATGCGATAAGTTTCTTTCCATTGCGTAGCTTGTTGATCGTCGATGTCATACATATTGAGTAATTGGCGTATTTCTTCGAGGCTAAATCCAAACCGTTTCCCTTGCAGAATGAGCTTGAGGCGTGCAGAATCACGTTTGGTAAACATTCGGCGTGTTCCCTCACGAAGGGGAAACAACAATTCTTTCGCTTCATAAAACCGTAACGTTCTTGGAGTTACACTAAATTCATCACACATTTCTCGGATTGATTTGCTGCCTTCAGCCACGGGCTACCCTTCCAACACTTACCAGACTTTAGGTTGTGGTTTTTGTTAACGAACGCCTTACGTTAACGTAAGTGTAACCCAACGTCATCCTAAGCTTTAACCTGGCGTCACCTAGTTCATCAAAAATAGTCTGTAAAAGGGAGGAAAGAGGCCAAAAATAGATTTTTGACTAAAATAAGCTTTGCAAAATAAGTCTTTGGAGGATGAGTTACGGGAGTTCGGCAGAAACTGAACCAATCATTTGTCTTAGGTCCTCAATTGCCTCAGTGACTTCTGCCTTTTGCTTTTCTAGCAGGTTTAGTTTTTCCTCTGCGATGGGGACCCACGCTTGCATTTGCGCGGTATTACCTTCCTCTTCGTAGAGTGAAAGCCATTGGCGTAACTCCTCAAGACTAAAACCAAAACGACGGCCACGCAGGATCAATGTCATTCTGGCAATTTCTCTGGGCCCATAGAAACGCGAACGCCCTCTGCGTTCGGGTTGCAACAGCTCGATGTATTCGTAGTAGCGCAAAGTTCTCGGGGTCACGTCAAACTGAGCGCACATAGTTTTAAATGTTATTTGTTCCGTTTCCATAACGCCCCCTCGTAACGAGCAGATTATGTATCTCACGCAAGCCGTCAACCCGTCAGTTCATAAATCAAGGAGTGAGAAGTTAAAATCCATACGCCACTATCAAAATGGGGACCGCCAAATAGCTTTAGCAACTACAGCAGCAAGAGGGTTCAGGGTGACTGCTAGAAGTAATTTGAGATACAGGGCACTGCGCCTACGGGTGCGAAATGGACTAAGTATGTTGGCTACAACAAAAGTCTGGCTTTTAGTGGCTGCGTTTTTAAATAGTTTCTATTTGAATTGAGAATAATTCGAAGGAGCAAATAAACTGCTTGGCATCCAGTGCTATCGGCTTAATAAACGAGAGTATGGAAGAAAATATTCTTGACGCTGCGTTGAAATTTATTGAAGCTATTCCACATTCTCGCAAACTGGGAATGGTGGTTGAAGAACTTGGAGACGGCCGCGCGGTTATCTCTATGCCTTACGATGTTTCTCTGATTGGCGACCCAGTTACCAAAGTAATTCACGGTGGCGCTGTTTCTGCGCTCATGGATACAGCTGGGGGGGCAGCAGTTGTATCCCATCCGAATGCTGGAGTGGGAACGGCTACACTTGATTTTCGAATTGACTACATGCGTCCAGCAACGCCAGGACAGGTGATTACCGCGACGGCTGAATGCTACCATGTAACCCGAACAGTAGCCTTTATTCGTGCGACTGCTTGCGACGCAGACACCAAAAGACCTGTCGCAACCGCCACCGGCGCGTTTACAGTAATGCAGGCGCCAAAATGAAACAGCCAGAACCCGTAACCCAAGTTAAACGCCGCCGAGATTTGGCGTTGAGCTTAATTGTAAGTCAGGTTCCATACATTACATTCCTTGGAGTAAGTTTTGACCGCCATGGGGATGAGCTGACCTCTACGATGGCATTTCATGACGACTTGATCGGTAATCCAATGTTGCCAGCTTTACATGGAGGGGCCACGGCGGCATTTCTGGAAGTAACGGCGATTGTTGGACTTGCTTGGGCTTCTCTGTGGACGGATATTGAAGAAGAGCGCTTAAATATATCCGCGGTTCAGAACGGTAAGTTAGCCCTGCCTAAAACAATAGACCTCACGGTTGATTATCTCCGCTCTGGCCTCCCGCGTGACGCCTATGCCCGTGCACGAGTGAACCGCTCAGGACGACGTTACGCCTCGGTGCATGTCGAGGGCTGGCAAGACAACCGAAGTCGTCTTTTTGCTCAGGCTACAGGTCACTTCTTGATGCCACAACGCGATGGCTAAAGATAATTTAGGAATAACCCACAAGCGGGTACTGAAGATAGCACTCCCTATCGTTATATCGAATGCGACTGTCCCACTTTTGGGAGCTGTTGATACAGGTGTCATAGGACAGATAGGTATGGCTGCCCCTATAGGTGCTGTGGGTATTGGTGCTATCATTTTGACAGCCCTATATTGGATTTTTGGCTTCCTTCGTATGGGGACAGTTGGCTTAACAAGCCAAGCGCTCGGCGCTGGCAATCATATCGAAGTCACCGCGTTATTTTTTCGAGCAACAGGCATTGGGCTCATTGCAGGACTTGCTTTCATTTTGCTTCAATGGCCATTGTTTTTGGCGGCGTTTTGGATATCGCCAGCCTCGTCAGAGGTGGAAACGCTCGCAAGAGAGTATATGTCTATCCGGGTATGGTCTGCACCAGCAGCAATTGGAATTTACGGGATAACGGGATGGCTCATTGCGCAGGAGCGTACCGGTGCGGTGCTATGCGTTCAACTTTTGATGAACCTTAGCAATATTCTACTCGACCTTTGGTTTGTGCTGGGTCTCGACTTGGGTGTTCAAGGTGTTGCTATCGCGACGTTTATTGCGGAGTGGGTGGGCTTGCTGTTGGGTTTATTCCTGTGTCGGCGAGCAGTTTCACAAGTGTCATCTGCATTGTGGCACCAAATTTTGGATAAGCCCCTGTTGAAGCGTATGGCTAAGGTAAATGGTGATATCTTGGTTCGGTCCGCCTTATTACAAGTTGGGTTCGTCAGTTTCCTATTTTTTGGAGCAGACCTTGGAGATATCACCTTGGCTGCCAATCAAGTATTGCTGCAATTTGTCTACTTAGCTTCTCATGCGATGGATGGATTTGTGTTTGCAGCTGAGACTTTGGTAGGCCAAGCGATAGGAGCACGCGCCACTGTACAATTACGGCGTGGTGCTTGTTTTACCGCAGTTTGGGTCTTTGGCACCAGCATTGTTTTGGCGCTGGTCTTCTGGACTATGGGCCCTGTAATAATTGATATCATGACGAAAGAGCTTGATGTGCAAATGGCTGCGCGACTATATTTACCCTATGTCGCCATGGTGCCCCTGTTGGGAGCTACAGCATGGATGCTTGATGGCGTCTTCATCGGCGCCACACGCACGCGCGATATGCGAAATATGATGATTATTTCTTTTTTGGGTTATTGCGGATTTATCGTTTTATTGTTGCCCAATTTTGGAAACCACGGGTTATGGTGGGCAATAAATGGATTTTTTGTTCTGCGCGGCATAACGCTAGCTGTTAGATACCCTGCGCTTGAGAGATCTGCTGCATAGATTTAGGTGAGTTTTATAACCAAGAATTTGTATTGGTTCCGGTCGCATGTCGCACAGTTTCAAACCCATCTGATGCTAGCCTTGCATCAATTCCTTTTGCAATTTTTGGGATAAGGGAAAGGCCTTGATAAACCATGGCTGAATAAATCTGCACCGCGCATGCGCCAGCTTGAATTTTTGCATAGGCATCCTCTGCAGAGCTGATACCTCCGACGCCAATAATATCAATTTCTTGATCAGTAGCAGCTGATATTTTTGCTAAAATCCGTGTTGACCTTTCAAACAAAGGTCGCCCGGACAGGCCACCTTTTTGATCTCGGTACGCACTGGTTAAACCGCTACGATCCACGGTGGTATTGGTGCAGATGATTGCTGATATTTTTGCCTTGAGTGCCAAATCAGCAATGTCTTGAACTTCACTGTCTGTGAGATCAGGTGCGATTTTAAGGAAGATTGGAATAGGATTTGAAAGCCTCGAATTTGCAGCATTTACCCGCCCTAAAAGATCTTCTAGTGCGGCCCTTCCTTGTAGATCTCGGAGCTTTTCGGTGTTTGGCGATGAAACGTTTATGGTGGCAAAGTCAATGTGAGGAGCAGCTTGAGTCAGAACCCTGCCAAAATCATCTGCGCGATTATCGCTGTCTTTATTGGCGCCTAAGTTCAATCCACGCGGAATAGTAGTTGGATTTTGGGCCAGACGGTGGGCAATAAAGTCTATGCCTTGGTTGTTGAACCCAAAGCGATTGATTACTGCCTTATCTTCGGCCAGACGGTACATTCTGGGTTTAGGATTTCCATATTGTGGCCGTGGTGTTGCTGCGCCAACTTCCAAGAAACCAAAGCCTGCCCGGGACAATGGACCCAAAACTTCAGCGTTTTTATCATACCCGGCGGCAAGTCCTATGGGATTGAGCAGCTTAATTCCGCCCACGCTGGTGTGCAAACGTGAACTTGTCACAGGGCTGCCATGCAAAGGGACAAGTCCCATTAACAGGGCTTTCACAGAAATGCTGTGCGCACGCTCGGGATCAAGCTGGTGTAGAAGCTTTAGGCCAAGACGTTCTGTCAGCTTCATACCATTATACCTGGGAACTTGTGGCGTCCTTCAACAAGCGGGAGGGCGACACACCACGCAACACTGGATAATTTTAACATAGCATAGAGATGTGGGAATTTGGCGCCACCGCGTGAAACTTCCCACTTCAGATCAGTTTCTATAGCGTCTGACTCTATTGCAGCTACAAACAGATTTTTAGCACCAGCAAAGTGTTTGTCCGCCGTTTCTTGAGCCTGGGTTGCCGTTGAGAAATGGATATAGCCATCTTCCAGATCAATTGGTGCGCCAGCTGTTTCGCTGTTGGCTTGTAATTCTGACCATTCGTCAGAGCGAAATATCTTATAAATTAGCATGGCGTAGCTGTGCAATGTGGCAGCGGCTTCGTCAACCGTCGTCTTGCTGTTTGAAATGCCTTTTAAACTAGAAATGACTCGACTCGAATCAGCAAATGTGGATCGAATATTGTATGCAATTTTGGGGAAAAATTATGTTTAAGCATCTTTTAACCACTGCAGCAGTCTTGGCACTGAGTGCTACGTCCGCCGCTGCAGATTATTCACTCACTATTCTACATACAAATGACTTCCATGCCCGTTTCGAACCAGTATCAAAGTATGACAGTGTTTGTGGCGCCGAAGACAATGCAGAAGGTAAATGTTTTGGTGGCTCGGCCCGTTTAGTAACTGCGGTCAAAGAGGCGAGGGGCCGATCGGGCAACTCAATCCTGGTAGATGGTGGCGATCAGTTCATGGGAACTTTGTTTTATACTTACTACAAAGGTAAGCTTGCCGCAGAAATGATGAACAACATGGGCTACACAGCGATGACTGTTGGTAACCATGAGTTTGATGATGGCCCAGAAGTTTTGCGCGGATTTGCGGATTCGGTAAATTTTCCAATTTTGATGACAAACGCAGATATTAGTCGTGAGGCCTTGCTTCGCGATGTGATTAAAAAATCAATCGTCATTGAGCAGGGTGGTGAAAAAATTGGTCTTATTGGTTTGACCCCTCAAGATACAGACGAGCTGGCAAGTCCTGGTCCAAATGTGACCTTTATGGACCCCTCTATAGCGGTTCAAGACGAAGTTAATAAATTGACTGCAATGGGCATTAACAAGATTATTGTTCTGTCCCACTCGAGTTACGCAGTGGATCAGGTGGTTGCGGCAAACACAACGGGTGTTGATGTTATTGTTGGCGGTCATTCAAACACTTTGCTGTCAAATACTAACGACCGCGCTGAGGGTGCTTATCCAACAATGGTTGGAAATACAGCGATTGTACAAGCTTATGCCTACGGTAAGTTTTTGGGTGAACTGAACGTAACTTTTGACGATGCTGGAGAAATCCTGAGCGCGGAAGGTGAGCCCTTGGTTATGGATGCCAATGTTGTTGAAGACGGCGACACTAAGGCCCGAATTGCTCAAGCGGCTGTGCCTCTTCAGGAGATTCGCCAGCAAGTCGTAGCAAGTGCGTCCGCTGTTATCGAAGGTGATCGCGCGGTTTGCCGAGTCCAAGAATGTGAAATGGGTAATCTCGTAGCTGATGCAATGCTTGATCGAGTTGCTGATCAAGGCGTTACTATTGCTATTGCAAACTCAGGCGGTTTGCGTGCCAGCATTGATGCCGGTGACGTGACGATGGGCGAAGTGCTCACGGTGCTGCCATTTCAAAATACTTTGGCCACATTTGAAATTTCTGGACAGGGCGTCATTGATGCGTTGGAAAATGGTGTGAGCCAAGTTGAAGAAGTCAAAGGCCGTTTCCCGCAGGTCGCAGGCTTGCGATTTACCTGGGATGCCAACGTTGCGCCGAATGAAGGTCGTGTGACTGAAGTGATGGTCGCAACTGGCGACAGTTTTGTACCGATTAATCCCTCAGCAACATATTCGGTAGTGACCAATAACTATGTTCGCAACGGTGGTGATGGCTACAAAATGTTCCGTGCTGGTATGAACGCGTATGATTATGGACCAGGCTTGGAAGTTGTTTTAGCGGACTATATGGCAGCACAGGGTGGATATTCACCATACCTAGACGGCCGCATTGCGCAAAAATAGCCTATTGCCAATTCACCATCGGTTTTACTAGTGGTAAAAAACCTGATCGCCATCCCTGGAAAGGGGTGGCGATTTTTTATAGGTATGAGTATTTTTAGCCAAACGAACCAAGGGCTTTATGTGCGGTAGATTTACGATGACGTTACCGTTGGGTACGATGACGCAGCTGTTTGATGCGGTGCCAAATAACGATTTGCCTTCGGTCCCAGATTTCAATGTCTGCCCAACTCAACAAATCCATGCGATAGTGCCTGGTGACAAGCGGCGTCTCGTGTCAATGCGGTGGGGGTTTATCCCCCGATGGTATGCATCACCTATGGATCGCCCTTTGTTAATAAATGCACGCTCAGAAACAATTGCGCAAAAGCCCGCTTTTCGGGAAGCATGCCGCATGTGGCGATGTTTAATTCCCATGAGTGGATTTTATGAATGGTCTAAAACGTTGGATGAAAAGCGACAGCCCTGGTATGTTCATGCGAAAGAGCCGCTTGTTGTTGCGGGAGTTTGGCAAGATTGGGGGCCTGGGAAGATGTCTACTTGCGCCATCGTGACATGCTCTGCAAACAAAAAAATGAGTGTGATCCACGCCCGGATGCCTGTAATATTAAGACGGGATTGCTGGGGGCATTGGATGGGAGAGACAGACCAAAAAGCTGCGCCACTTATGACAGCCGTTTGTGATGATTTTCTGCAATATTATTCTGTTGACACTGCGGTAAACTCAAATGAGGCAACTGGTGCTGGCCTGATTTTACCAATGAAAGCACACTTATACTCTTGACGATGAATTTTGAGTGGCTTACCCAGCAACCAAGGTGCGGGTATGGTGAAATGGTATCATAAGAGCCTTCCAAGCTTAAGGCGCGGGTTCGATTCCCGCTACCCGCTCCAATTTAATCTCATTCGATGACTTAAGTATTTTTAAACAATGGACGATAGAGTTTCGCTTGCTCGCGTCTAGTTCACCATCTGACCCACCGATTTAATGTTTTGTTGTTTTGCTCCGAGTAGCTCTTGTTTGAACAGAATGAGCTTGGTAGG